>Ga0206962_1234_pt1 | contig 14668 bp, 13 predicted proteins | sample Alteio_BWOrgHeat_27_FD_153241 | JGI IMG/M metagenome (GOLD analysis project Ga0206962, IMG submission 153241) | Enriched cells from forest soil in Barre Woods Harvard Forest LTER site, Petersham, Massachusetts, United States -... | ecosystem: Environmental > Terrestrial > Soil > Temperate forest >...
TGTCCCCGATACGGCTGAGGCACCGTTCAGTGAGTGGCGCCGACGAGCCGGGAGTGAGCAGCGTCACGGGAATGTCGTGGATAGGATTGGCATCCTGCATCTCTCTCACGGTGGCGGGAACGGCCTCAACATGGCTGCACATACCCGCGTAGTAGCCGGGACGCGACCAGTGAGCTGCGACGATGGGCCATACTTCCTGAGGCATCTTGCCGACTTCGCCTTTGATTCGGCCGAGGACATGCATGCCACCGGTTCCCGCCGCTCCCGCGAGAAATGACGAAAGACGACCGGACCGGCAGAGCAGCGAAGTTACAGCAAGGCGCGCCAGTCCGATCTGTGCTATGGGGATGGCATAACCGGAGAGCCTGATTCCGCGGTCGAGTTGGGACTGCTTCGTGGGATCGAGCGGAGGCCACTCCTCCGGACGCATCGGATCAATCAAAACGATACCGGAGACATCTTCGGGATATGCGAGGGCATAACGGCGCATTACCAAGCCGCCGAAGGAATGTCCGACGAGAATGTAGGGCGGCCTGATGCCGGCTTCCTGCAGCATGACGCGGAGCTCAACGGCTATATTTCCCGGCGTGCGGGCTGTCCTGGCGCGACTGCTCCACCCTAGGCCGCCGCGGTCGTAGGAGGCGGTGTGCGTGAAGTGGGAGACTCTCTCCTGAATGTGGCACCAATTCAGATTGGTGGCGGCGATGCCCGATTCGAAGAGTACGGTGGGGCCACCTGAGCCTTTTTCGAGCAAATAGAGTTTGGAGCCACGTCCAATGGTGATCCAGCGCCCGGCATGCGTGTATCGCAGGCGATCGCGATGCGCGCCTATCCGTTGATATAGAACTCCCATTGCAATTAAAGCTAAGATGCAACCCACCATAGAGCCGAATATGTGCATGAACCCGTCCTAAAACCGCGTAAGCCGTTCGGAGCTGAAATCGCCGAGGTTGAAATTTGCCTTTGTACTGCCGCGCTCGATTATGAGCAATGTTGAACCGGGACGTCCGTGAAGTTTCACTTCCACCTGGCTTGCTGACCAGACGACGCCGTTCTGTCGCAGGCCGAAGGAGGTAAACTCCTTTACCGCCGCGGTTCCCTTGGGGGATTTCTCTACGTATACGGGATAACCGATATCGCGGTCCAGCCATGTGCGAATTTCAGCGTAATGGGTGCGGGTGGTGGGTCCGGGCATGCTTCGCAGGACGTCGCAATCCCGCGCGCCGTATTTCTTGCTTTCGAGCAGCTTTTGATCCGGCCAGAAGTAATGGGCTTCGAGAAAGTCCTCGTAGCTGAACCCGCTGCCCAAAGGGCTGTCGATCCATTTCTCAAACGGCAGAGTGGCTGGAGCCTTGTCGCCGGGATGAACAATTCGGATGGAATCCTGACCGTCGGGATGCATCTCCAACAAGATGTGCTCACGCGCGCCGGCTGGAGAAGAGATTTCACAAAGGATCCGCAGTACTCCGGGAAACCCGTGTGCCTTGAGTGTAAGTGGGTAGTTTGTCCGAGCACCTTCCGGGCTTACGCGCACGATACGACCTGTTGCACGATAGTCTGCGGTCTGGAGGCGCTGCCTTGGTCGGGAAAGGACCGCGTTCAGATCCGGCTGATGTGTATTAGCCGCGTGTGCAGGGGACGGGATAAGCATGGATGTGGCCAATGCGGCGACGGCGAGTTTCATTGCTCGATCCTTCCGTCGCGCATGCGGATATGCCGGGGAGCTGAACGCGCGATCTCGTCCTCGTGGGTGACGATGATCAGCGTCATGCCACGCTGGTTCTGAATGCCGGTGAGGATTTCCATAATGCGCGCGGAGTTTACGCTGTCGAGATTTCCTGTCGGCTCATCCGCCAGGAGAATCGCGGGATCATTAGCCAGAGCACGCGCAATCGCCACGCGCTGGCGTTCGCCCGCGGAGAGCTCGTTGGGATACTGGAACATGCGCTGTTCGAGCCCCATCTCCTTGAGGAGTGCTTCGGCTTTGCGCGTACGGCTTCCTGGATTCTCTTCGCCCTCGAGCATCGGTACCTGGACGTTTTCGATGGCGCGAAGCGTGGGCATCAGGTGAAACGCCTGGAAGATGAACCCTACATGGTGTGCACGATAGCTGTCGAGGTCTATCCGAGACCCACTCGCGGACCCGTTCGCGCGGCCGAGCGCCGAACCTCTGAAGAAAACCTGCCCCGTGGTTGGGGAATCCAAGCCGCCAAGTAGTTGCAGGAGTGTGGATTTTCCGCTGCCGCTTGGTCCGGTAATTGCGAGGAACTCACCTGCACGGATGGAGAGGTCGACGCCGCGCAAGGCTTCGATGCGTCCGTCGTCATAACTCTTTTGCAGGTTGCCGCCCGCGAGAATGGGCGCTTCGTCGGCCGGATTTACTCTTAAGGTCTCCGTCATACCGCAGTGCCTCCACTGGGGACTGCCGACCACCGGTGGCGCCAGAAATTTGATTTCCTGGCTCTTATCCACCGAGATTTGAGAAGCAATCCACTCAGTGGTCATCACTTCGAGAAATATCTACTACGGTTTTTCCTTTAAGGCTGGGAAAGCTCAAGTCTATTCACCAACCCGCAACGTGTCCATGGATCATTTGCATTACGAGGAACTTTTGCGGTGCGGAAGCCGATCTTGTCAGCGCAAGAAAAGGGCAGGGCCCTGAGGTCAGTGCCTCCTTGGGTGGTAAACCACAGTTCTTCAAACTCCTGGTGCATCAACTTGCGCAGAGATATAAGTGGTAGTCTGCAAGAAATATCCGTTGTATACTCGCTCCCGTATAAACAGCAATCTCTTAGCTCCGGATAACGGGCCGGTCAGCTCAACGGCCATTCCGGGCCTGAATTGCTTCGCGAAAATCTCTATGGACAGTACAGCATTTTCATCCCTTCTGTCAGCTTTGCCGGGCGCTGTTGCCACCGTCCTCGCTGGGGCCATAGGCGCATACGCTGTCTTGCGCAAGGATAAACCACCCGCGGCTGCCGCAAATACTCCGCCGGACCTTGCAGCCGCCGCAGTTGTGCCCGCAAACAAGCTTGCGAGATACCCGAAGCGATTTGCATTTGCTGTTGCCGGAGCGGGCTTGGTACTGGGCTTGGTCGTTCTAACGATCGGGTATTCGATAGGTAGGGAAAACAGCGAAAAGGGAAAAAAAGAACTACTGGAACAAGAAGCCGCCAAAGAAGTCGCGAGTTACTCTGAATTAGTAAAGAAAGGCCTCAACCAACCCAACTTGAGCTATGTAATGCCGAGCGTCATTATGCTCGTGACAATCGAGAGGTCGCCGGACGGTCAACAGATTATTTACGATCAGAGAGATGTATACGAGTTACAGGCCTTAACTGATATTTCCAGCACTCTGCCCAGCCAAGCGAATGCCTTCAGAGAAGAGTACAACACGCGTCATTTCGAGTATCGAATCCCCGGAACCGACAAAGAAGATGTCCCTAATGCGGATTTTCCAAACAGATGGCAAGTTCGTTTTGATGTTCCAAAGGGAGAGCGTCATGCCATGGTGACCGGAGTGCATCATGTGCGACCCGCGATCGAAAATATTCCAAAAGGTCTTTGTATCTTTGAAAACGTCCAGTCCAATGAGGAAACCTTTTGCTATACAAACGATCAAAATGATGTGATAGGCGAAGTTATTATTATTATCCAGAGTCAATCTATCAACCTAACGCCGCCTGGCGGAGGCTATGCCGAGGCAATTCGAAGACACGCGGACGGCACGCCCGTCCCTGTGATTCCGACTACGTTGAGCCTGAAGGATCATCCCGGAATTCCGGCAACAGTGGTGGCAAGATTTTCTGATCTGAAGGCAAACGAAATTGCCGGCGTGAAGGTGGGATGGAGGACACAGTAACTCCACGACATCCACCGGCAAAGGTCTTGTGGATTGCGAATCCATGGCGGGCTCTCGACCACCCGGTCGATACGACAGCGCGTCTGCTGCATGAAAGCGTACTTCACAGCAACCGTAACTACTGGGGAGATCCCAGCCACATTTACTGGGATGGCGACAACGCCTACGTTAAATGCCGTGCCATTTTGTCCGTAGATGGAGGTCATCCAATCGGCGGCTCTATTGTCTTCGGTCGATTGGAACGCATGGATGCAGGCAGCTTTGACTCTATCCTGCTTCGTGTGGATCCGCCGATATCTGCCCGATACGCAGACGCGGTCCGTTTGTTGGCTGCTGCCATACGCCATCATGGCCGAGATCCGGAAGCCTGCATCATCAACCCGCCCTCCGTTCTGCTCAATCAGAGCGCTAAGCTTCTTACTCTGTTTGCCGGCGATATTCCGGGAACCATCGTCTCGAATAATGCTGAGCAATTGGCAGAATTCGTTACAAAGAAAAGGACTGTAGTCCTGAAGCCACTGCACCGCCACGGAGGAAAGGGTGTCAGACTGCTGGATAGCAGAATTGGCAGGATGAGAGTTAAGGCGGTGCTCTCAGCGGCGACCGAGAATGGGTTGGCCTACGTTCTCGCCCAGAGATACCTGGAGAATTATCGCGAGACCGAGAAGCGAGTTTGGTTCCTTGACGGAAATGTTCTCGCGGCTTGCGGGAAGCGGTTTCATGGGCACTCGTTCCCACCAAAATTTGCGAAGAACAAATATATTCTGCCAACACAACTAACGCAGACAGAAAGAAACGTTTGCAGACATTTAGGGGCTACTTTGCGACGACTCAACGTCAGAATGGCCGGAGTAGATTTGATTGATGGCCTGGTTACAGATATCAATATCGTCAGTCCGGGCCTGTTGGTTGAGATGGAGCTCGCTACAGGCAGTAACCTTGCCGCAAAAGTGCTTGCCCTCATCGAGAGCTGCCGGCGATAGGACGCACGCCGAAACCTCCCTATTTATACCTTCCGCGAACTTCAATTCAATCAGCCAGAATCAGCGAATCGTTGATGACATCCATCTGTAAACGTGCTCATTCGCGTGTTTGCTGATGTTGCTAGAACCAGTCTCATAAACCTCTGAGACTCACAACTGGTGCATCTGTAATTGCTCCGTGTGATCCCGCGAACGGCGCGTGGCAGGACGCTGGGAGTTGACCGATGAACAATGGTTGATCGTCGAGCCTGTGCTGCGCGGAGCGCGGCGGCCGGATAATCGTGGCCGCCCCTGGCACGACACGCGGGCTGTGATGAATGATGTGTTCTGGGTGTTGGGCACGGGTGCGCAGTGGCGCGAACTGCCGGAGAAGTACCCACCCTTCCAGACCTGCCACCGCCGGTTCCAGCAGTGGGTGCGCAGCGGGAAGTTGGAAGAGGCGCTGCGACTGCTGGCCAGGCAGCTGCATGAGCAAGGCAAACTGAATCTGGAAGAGGCGTTCGTGGATGCGACTTTCGCGAGCGCCAAAAAAGGGGCTTTGCCGTTGGTCCCACTCGTCGTGGCAAGGGGACAAAGATCATCGCTGTCGCCGCTGGTAACAGTCTTCCTCTCGCCGTATCTGTCGAAAGCGCTTCGCCGGCCGAGTGCAAGCTTGTGGAAGATGTTCTTGCCGGCAGCTTCCTCGATCAGCTTCCCGCCCGGATCATCGGCGACAAAGCATACGACTCGGATCCGCTCGACCAAAAGCTTGCCACCGAATACAACATCGAAATGATCGCCCGAACCGGCGCGGCCGCCGACAAAAGACTCAGGACGGACGCAAGCTCCGGCGATATCGTAGAAGATGGAAAGTGGAACGGCTCTTCGCATGGATGCAGAACTTCCGCCGACTCGCCACGCGATGGGAATACCACATCGAAAACTTCCTCGGCTTCGTTCATCTCGCTTGCCTCCACATGATGCTCAGACATGTATGAGACCGCTTCTAGGCACCAGCCGCTTTCTACTCATGCGCGGCTATTATACCGCTACCGCGCATTTGCGAACTCCTCCTTCCCCTTCAGATTCTTATCCTTAGGCCATTCCGGATCGCCGGGGTCGACTGCTAAGGCCAAGGCATGTCGAGTGGTGATTAATTCGATCTGTCTATGCTAATCGCGGAGGTTCACGGCAAGCGATTCGCTGAAGCGGAATGCCGGGACGATTGGCTGACTTCTGCTGTATTTGGTCACCTTCGCCACATTCCTCCCGGAGTCTTCTGGCCGGCTTTATTCAGCAGAGCATTCAGTACGGGAGAACACCGCGCTTCGCTCTATGACCGGATTGCGCAGCAAGCATCAAGCTGGCTAACTATTCGGATCTGAGGATTTTCTTTTGGAAGGCTTTTGAGAACTACGGCGAACCCGACATAATCCTCCAGTTTTCAGGTGGCGCCCAAGCGCCATTGATCATCATCGTCGAAGTTAAGCTCAACTCGGGAAAGAGCGGGGGAGGCGAAGATGACCAACTGAAAAAGTATTTGGAGCTCCTGGATGACCGACTACTCTCTGTGGTCCCTGGAACATCGACACAGGGCAACGTTACCTCGTTTACCTCACAAGAAATTTTGCAAAGATGGAGATCGAAGAAAGCGTCAACCTCTCAGTAGGCGGAGGGAAGAAGGATGCGGCCGAGAAGCTGTATGGCCTTCGATGGCAAGACGTCCTTGAGTGCGCAGGAGAGAACGAGAACTCTCACTTTCTGCTCGGAGAGATTGCGGAGTTTCTACGGAGAGAGGATTCGACGCGTTCAGGGGTTTCGAATCTCAAGCGTCATCCCTGAAGACGATTTCAGGGGCATTCTATGGATCGCGGTATTTTGGAACGAACTTCCCCATCCTTATCTGGCGACCGAGAAGTTAGAGGAAAATTCTATGCAAATGGAAACTGAGAACGGCAACCTAGTGGGCAGCGCTATTCGAGCTATTCTCGAAATGCAATCTGATTGCATCAAGTTATTTCATGATCTTGACAATAAATTCGAATTGAACGGTCTCCAGGCTATTTCGGGAAACACTGTTACTACAGAGCTCGGCAGCAGCCTCACCTCACCAGGTTTGTACTTAGCCACATATCTATACACGCTGTACGCTCCTCAATATTCAAAGCATCATATCCTAGGTGTAAATATCTGTTTCCACAACCAAGGATCGAAAGAATATTTCGCCGAGCCGTTGTTTATTGCAGCGAATATTCAGTATGACCTAACTCAAGCTGATGAGCCACTCGCTATAAAGTCTTGGGATCCATGGCTAGCGATCTTGGTATGGAACTCGGATAAAAGCCTTGGCAATGTTTTGGATGTGTCTCCTCGTCGCTCCGCGATCAAGAAGATCCTGGTTGTTGCGGTTCCGTTGTACTCTATCACTTCGATTGAAGCTGCGATTGAAACCATAGACCTGGTGGGACACCCGGGCAGCTGTGTTATCGCTCAATCAGTCGTTTGAAGAGTGAGGGAAATGTCTGGACGCATTACAAGAGAGTGGACAAGCATAATTGGCCGAACCAGCCAAGCCTAACAGGGGGCGGCCTCGTCCAATTCTTTAGGCGGGCCGACCTCTCTTCTTTTGAGAATGCGAAGCGGCGGAATGTAGCACCATTTAGAAAAGGAATGAGGGGCGTATGTTGCGAGAGTTGCGGTTTGCGTTTCGGATGCTGCTGAAGCAGCCGGGGTTTAGCCTGATTGCTGCACTGACTCTGGCGCTGGGGATTGGGGCTACGTCTGCGGTCTTCAGTTTGATTCAGGCCGTGTTGCTTACACCGCCGCCGTATCAGAAGCCGGAACAACTCGTGCTGATTCCAACAGAGCGAACAGATGGACAGAAGATGGACAGCCCGCGCGGCTGGGCGGCGCAACAGTGGATGGACTGGCAGAAGGAAGGGACATCGTTCCAGGGAATCGCCGCGTATCAATGGAACTTTAATTTCTTAATCCGCAACGACGGCAGCCAATCCATGCAGGGAATGGGTGTAACCAAAGACTATCTTCGGGTCATGGGATTGAAGCCGGTGGCGGGACGCGGTTTCGAGGATTCGGATTTCGGGCAAGGGCCAGTGAGGACGATTCTGCTGGGATATGAGTTTTGGCAGCGGACGTTTGGCGGCGATAAGCAGATTATTGGGAAGACGGTGCGCATCAGCCGCTGGGATGTGCCGCCAACCGTAATCGGCGTGATGGAACCGGGAGTGCGATTCCTGCCGTCGCCGGGAGCGGCGAAGGAACCAAATTATGACGTCAATGCGACGGTCGATTTTTGGGTGCCATCGTATCCGGATCCAAAGAATCTGAAAGATCCGTATTGGAATTTAGTTGCGCGACTGCGAGATGGGGCGAATCCGCAGCAGGGACAACGGGAACTGACCGTGCTAGCGGCAAGAGAGGCGCTCACGGAGAAGCAATTTGAAGGGTTCGCGCCGCAACTGGAGTCAGTAACGGACGAAATGAATCGAGACGGGAAGCGGATTCTGCTACCGCTGTCAGGCGCCGCGGCGTTGGTACTGTTGATCGCGTGTGGGAACGCGGCAGCTCTCCTGCTGGTGCGAGGACTGCAAAGGCAACAGGAATACGCAGTGCGGATCGCGATGGGCATGGGCCGCATAGCCCTTCTAAGGCAAGTTTTGACGGAGAGCTTGCTGCTGGCGCTAATCGGTGGAGCACTCGGAGTAGGGCTCGCCTTCGGCGCCGTAAGGCTGTTCAAGGCGATTGCAGGACATGCCGTTCCGCGGCTGGATGGAGTGACGGCAGGCTGGGCGGTTTTAGGGTGGGGGCTCGGAGCGGCGATACTCGCAGCCTTTTTTGCGGGGGTTATTCCGGCGCTGAGGGCGTTTCGATTGGATCCGATGGAGGTGCTGAAAGACGCAGGGCCGAGAGGGACGGCGGGGATTGGAGAAAGGCGGTTGCTGCAGGGAGTCACGATGCTACAGACGGCGCTGACGTTGGCGCTGCTGGTGGGTGCGGGGTTGCTTATTCGTACCATGGTGAAAATCGCGAACGTTTCGTCGGGATACAACATGGGGCGAATCCTAACGATGAGCGTGACGGATGTGCAGAACTGGTCGACATGGGGCAGCTTTCATCGCCAAGCGTTGGAGCGCGTTGCAGCGATTCCCGGCGTGCAGTATGCCGCGTTTGCCTGGGGTGTACCTCTGACGGGCAATAACTGGCCAGCGACGATGGACATTGAGGGCCAGCCGCCAGCAGCAAAAGAGAGCGACAAAATAGCGCTGCCGATGCGCGCAGCGACGCCTGACTATTTCAAGTTGATGGGATTGCCGCTGATCGACGGACGGGAATTTCGATCGACAGACGATAATAAAGCGCCGAATGTCGCCATCGTGAACCAGGCATTTACGCATCGCTACTTTCCCAAGGGCAATTCAATTGGAAGGAAAATCTGGTTCAACGGCCGAGATAAACCGGGCATCGAGATCGTCGGCGAGATCGCGAACGGGCGGACCGACGATCTAACTCAGGAGCCATCGCCGGAGGTCTATCTACCGCTGTGGCAGGCGACCGCGTTTTCAAAACATCTTGTCGTACGGACAACTGCCGATCCGCGCGCGGTGGTGGTTGCGGTGGAACGCGAACTGCGCTCCGTGGATCCGACGGCGGCGATCGAAAACGTAAAGACGCTGGAGCAGATTCGCGACGAATCGCTGGCATCGCGGACATTCGCAATGAACCTGTTGACGGGGTTTTCGGTGATCGGCAGCGCGTTGACGTTGGTGGGAATCTACGGGATGCTTTCGCTGTCGGTGGCCTCGCGACGCCGGGAGTTAGCGATTCGCAGTGCGGTTGGCGCGCAACAAAAAGACATTCGCAACCTGATCTTCGGCGAAGGATTTCGGCTGATCGCAGGTGGAGTCCTCATGGGTGCAGTGCTCGCGATTGTTTTATCGCGAGTGCTGAGGTCTTTCCTGTTCGAAGTACAGCCCAACGATCCTGCGACGCTGATCGTTGTGGGAGCGTTATTTGTGGGAGTTGGGCTCCTGGCGTGCTGGATGCCGGTGCGGCGGGCGACGAACGTCGATCCGCTGGAGGCGTTACGGTACGAATGATTGTGAAGCTTCAATCACAAAGGAACGCCGTTCTGTACCAGGAATTGCCGGGTTGGTCGCTCGCACGTATTGTAGTGATCATTCCATTTCCTTCAGCGGCGCTAAACTCCTCACTGATCTGCTAAAAATTGAAATTCAGGCCGAAGGCAGAACATGGAGGCAACACTATGTTCCACATACTCTGGTATTTGATTATCGGGCTGCTCGCGGGGCTTGTCTCGAAATCAATAATGCACGTCCATATGACACTCTTCTGGACAATCGTTCTCGGCATTATAGGGTCGGTCCTCGGCGGCGCCGTTACCCACATGTTTTTTCGCCCGAGGAACGAACGATATCATCCAGCCGGCCTCATTTTTTCTACACTGGGCGCCATCCTGATTCTCTTCGTTTGCTATAAGCTAAACATCCATTTTCCCAAGATCTGACCCCGCAACTTCATGAACCGACCGCCCCTTCCGGGGCGGTATCGGTACGCTATCGAAAAGCGCGCTTAAGACCTCGCTCGCACAACTGGACGCAAACATCCTCGTCGTTTCCTCGCATAGTCCGACCGAAGGCGGCATACCATCTCATTGGTTTTGCTTTCAACTCGCGACGACAGGGCGGTACACTCTCCAGGCAGCTAAGCTTCGAATCGCGGGTTTCCGGTGGGTGGGTGGCCGTTCGGGAGCGGGCTGGGTATGAGCTTCGTTCAACAAAGAGATTCATAACGGTCTGAAATCACGGGGCTGACTCGGGTGGAGGCTAGCCTTTCGCGGGGGGCCGTCCATTATGCCATGCCATCACGCACGCGTTGACGACAGGGGACAAGATTGCCGGTGGGCAGAGGGGCTGCGTCCGGCGAAGATTGGCGACGTATGTGCGAACCCACCCTTCGCTTATGCTGCTCACTTTCCACAAACGGACTTATGAGCATAATCCAGACGTCGATAAGTGACTCGGCGATTATGCACAAACTGAGGTTGCGACGCATTACTTCTGGATCGCCGACTACACGTCCATGTGACCGAATACAATCCGCTAGGATGGTGCAGACACTGAGTCTGTCGCGTCCTCGTCGCAGCACAGGCTAAAGTTCGAGAACGGAGACCATACGATCTCAGACCATCCCAGCATTTCCGAGCGATTTCCCCGCTCTTCGCAATATAACCCGGAATGGCTTCTTGCCAGCATCAGCGGGGCCGCGAATCCACTCTGGATGGCCGAGTGGCTCACATCCGCGCTCGATCTGCGAACTGGAATGCGGGTACTCGACCTTGGCTGCGGACGGGCCGCATCCTCGATCTTCCTCCACCGCGAATTCGGCGTTCAGGTCTGGGCCACCGATCTGTGGTTCAGTGCCGCGGAGAACGGCCAGAGAATCCGCGACGCGGGAGTCGAAGACAGCGTCTTCCCCGTGCATGCTGACGCCCGGTCGCTACCCTTCACCGATGAATTCTTCGACGTCATCGTGTCGCTTGACTCCTTCTATTATTACGGGACCGACGATCTGTACCTCAACTACCTCGCCCGATTCGTGAAGCCTGGCGGAGCTATCGGCATCGCCGGGGCTGGCCTCATTCAAGAGATCGACAGCCTTATTCCGAAACATCTTCGCGATTGGTGGACGAACGATCTCTGGTGCCTGCACTCTGCACCCTGGTGGCGCCGCCACTGGGAGCGCACCAACATTATGGACATCGAGATCGGGGATACGATGCCGGACGGTTGCCAGCTCTGGCTGGACTGGCACAGGCTCATAGCCCCCGACAATGAAGCGGAGATCAAAGCTCTCGAAGATGACCGCGGCGAGTATCTTGGCTACGTTCGCCTCGTAGGTCGCCGCCGCACCAACGCAATACTGCCAGACCAAATCCTGTCCGTGCCTACGCAATACATCAAAAAGCCTCTGCTGCGCACCGAGCCCTGACGCAGCGGTAAAACGGTAGCGGACGCAACATCGTAGTCGATTAGGGCTCAGATGTCCGACGTGGACGAGAAACGGGCAACCGGAAGTAATTCTCGACTGGTGCTAACAGGGCGAGTCACTCATCCAGGCGGCTAAGCTTCGAATCGCGGGGTTTGCGGGTGGGTGGTTGGCTGTTCGGGAGTGGGCTGGGTGTGAGGTTCGTGAGCCAAAGAATTGCGTAACGGTCTCAAATCACGGGGCTGGTTCGGGTTGGAGGCTAGCCTTTCGCGGAGAGGGCCGTCCATTATGCATGCCATCACGCATGCGTTGACGACAGGGGCCGGGATTGCCAGTGGGCAGAGGGTAGCCGCGTCCTGATACACTTTTCTTTCGGATTCCTTTTGGATTCTAGATGTTTTGATTGACCGTTCTGCCGTATTGAAAGCGGGACGGGGAGGTTTCATGCAGCGGTTGCTGACGCTTGTTTTTGTGCTGGGTCTTGCTGTTCCGGCCGGCATTTCGATCTCTGGGTGCACACGCAATCCTGCGGGGAACTATTGCAACGGTGCGGGTTACGGTCTGAAGCTCACAGATGTGGCTTCGATCGATCTGGAGCCGCGGACCACGGGTATTTCACTCGCGTTCGGGCAGACGCAACAGATCGCTTCGCCCACCGCCAAGACCTGCAAAGGCACTTCCGCCACCGTGACGAGCTACGCTTACGGCACGAGCAACAATCAGCTCGTGGATCTTTCGCCGACGGGCAATATCTGCGCGGGAACGTGGAACCGGCGGAGCGGAGGCGGCATCCCCGACTACACGATCTGCAACAAGCCGTCGCCGGTTCCCTCGACCAATGGCCAGCCCTACGCCAACGCATTCGTGACTGCGACGGCCCAGGGCATCTCGTCGAATCAGGTAGAGATTTTTGTTCATCCACAGGTCACCTCGGTCTCGCTTGTGCTCGAATCTTTGGGCACGACTACGCCGTTTACCGGGTGCCTTTCTCAGACTCAGACCGCGCAACTGGATGCCGAGGCATTTTATAGCAATAATGGCACCCAGACGCTACTGTGCTCTCCGAATTCGACTGCGGTGCCCAGTTGCTCGCAGGCAATCGGAAACCTGGCCTATGCGTCGCAGAACTCATCGATTGCCACGATCGACCAGTTTGGTGTGATCACCGCGGTTCTGCCCGGTACGACCTACATTACGGCTTCGGTGGCTGGTTCGGGCTCGTCTGCTGGATATTTCTCTACCTGCCCGCCGGCTTCGATCAGTGTCACTCTGAACAACGGACAGACCTCTGGCACTGTAACCCAAGGCGTAACGCAGAACCTGGTGACCAATATTGTCGATACGAAGGGCAATACGATCCAGGGATTGACGCTCGATTATCAGTCCACGAATCCGATCAACATCAGCGCCGGGTCGGGAGGGTCGATCACGGCTAACTTTGCCGGACAGGCGGATATTTACGCAGTATGCCAGCCGACGACCTGCAATCCGGCACCGATCGATAAGATCGGGGTTAATCTGACGGGCGCTGCGATCACGAGCAATCCGGTCACAATCACTACGCCAGGGTTGGCGAGCAGCTTTATATGGATGGCGAGCCCCGTGTCACCCTCAAACCCGGGACTTCCGATGCTGCCTGGCCTGGCGCCGAGCGCCGGGTCACAATACTTTGTTCCAGTGCAGCTCATCACCGGTTCGGTGGGCTCTCCGGTGAAGATGCCCTATGTTCCCAACACCATGGTGCTGGACAAAACAGGAACCAGTCTCTACTTCGGGTCGAGCCATGAGTTGATGATCTACTCGACCAGTTCGAACTCATTGAGCAAAGAAGATCCTAACGTGCCGGGAGTGGTGCTGGCTGCGGCTCCCGACAACCAGACGATTCTCATCAACGATCCTCTGCGGAAATTGTTTTATCTGTACAAGCCCGCGTCCGGCTCCTTTACGACTTTCGCGGGTGTTGGCACTGCGGCTCAGTGGACTCCGGATGCGAAGACTTTGTACGTGGTCGGCTCAGATCCCTCGGGGGCTCCTACTCTCTTTGTGAACAACATAAACACGGGGTGGACGACCTATCCGCTGCCGAGCGCTTCTTCGAGTGTGGCGATTACGATTCCGAGCGTGGCGGCGTTCCTGAGCGGACAGACGACGGTCGCCCACGCGTGGTGCCCGCAGGTAACACCAAATTCTTCCGGCTCTACTCTCGTGGAGGCCTACCCGCTGGCGGCGATGGCTAACGCGCAGACGGATGTGCTCGCGGCGACTACGGATGGCGCGCATATACTCGGCGTTGGCCTGAACGGAACCACTCCTGAACTGACAGACATCAACGTGAACGTCTTCAGCAGCCTCAAGAATGGTGCCTGCCCGACCGATACGGCGGGAGACACGATCCTTCCTGTGACGCTGCCGACTCCGTTTGTGCAGACACCATTGCCATTCCAGGCGAGCCAGCTCGACCAGATAGTCGCTGCGCTGGGCTCGAACCTGGCGTTTGTGACGTATGCCGCGAACGGCACGGGGACTGCAACGCTGCCGTATTATCAGCCGACTGCAAGTGGCAGCGTGGGTACGGTGGGCCAGGTGACTCTTACCGGAACGCCGACGGCCCCGGTTGCCGGCGCGTTCAGTCTCGACAATACGACGTTCTTCGTCTCTACGTCAGGCGACAACCAGGTTCACTATATCGACGTGAAGTCGTTGACCGACACTCAGCAGATCAAGCCGGGACTGGTGGATGCAAATGGAAATCTGGTGCCCGCGACTGTGATTGTCGCCAAGCCTCGCGCTACCACCTAACCATCGGAATATTCGGATT
>Ga0206962_1236_pt1 | contig 14621 bp, 11 predicted proteins | sample Alteio_BWOrgHeat_27_FD_153241 | JGI IMG/M metagenome (GOLD analysis project Ga0206962, IMG submission 153241) | Enriched cells from forest soil in Barre Woods Harvard Forest LTER site, Petersham, Massachusetts, United States -... | ecosystem: Environmental > Terrestrial > Soil > Temperate forest >...
GAGGTAGAAATATTTGACGGCAAGCGATTCAAAAAAGCGGTACAATCCTTTTGCCAAGCCTTTCCAGGGCAACCATTTTTTGGCATCAAAGTCGAGCAACACTTCTTCGTGTACATCATATATTACTTTTTTACCAAGTATCCTGAGCACCAACGCGATGGGTATTAGCTCAGGGTCATGGAAATGATAGAGTTGGGCATTGACCTTCAGGGCTTTGAAGAAAAGGCTGATATCGGTGATGAGAAACCTGGTCAACCTGTTTTTAGGAGTTTTCAATGAAATAATCCGAACCCGATTGTCCCTGTTTTTTGGTTTCCCCTGGGCGATAAGGGTCACATCATACACCGATGAAAGGGAGCGGCATTCCTTCCAATAGATCCTCGTATCACTGGCCCTATGCACCGAGGTCAAATGGCAAATCCTGATTTTCTCCCCTGGTTTCAAATCTTGATGTTTAAGGATCTAATTTTTTGCACCGGTCAAGAGCAGCTTTTTTATCCGCCGTAGCAACAGTGGCCCTTCATAGATAAAACCGGTATATAGTTGCACCAGGTCGGCCCCGGCATCCAGTCGTTTTTGGGTTTGGTGGGCATGCATCAAGCCACCTGAACTTATGAGTACCATGTCTTTGGGGCATTTGCTTTTCAGGTACCAAAGTATGCCTTGGGATACCTGGCTAAGGGGAGCACCGCTCAGGCCGCCTGCCCCGCATTTTTCCACTTCTTCCACGTGGGATTTCAGCCCATCGCGGGAAAGTGTGGTATTGGTGGCAATGATCCCTGTTATCCCAACTTCTGTCACGATACCGATGATCTCATCTATTTGCTCGTAGGTGAGGTCAGGTGCTATTTTCAGGAATACAGGTTTGGGTGCAGGTTTAAGAAGGTTGGCAGCTTGCACGGCATGCAGCAGTTGGGCCAATGATTCCTTTTCCTGAAGTTCGCGTAGGCCCGGGGTGTTGGGTGAGCTCACGTTCACCACAAAATAGTCCACATGGTCGAACAGCTTACCAAAGCAATACAGATAATCGCTTGTGGCTTCTTCGTTTGGGGTTACTTTGTTTTTGCCGATATTTCCTCCGATCAATACTTTTAGGTTGCTTCTATCCAATTGGCTCAGCCGTTCTGCAATAACATCCGCCCCGTCATTGTTGAAACCCATCCGGTTGATCAAGGCATGGTCTTTGGGCAGGCGGAACAGCCGGGGTTTTGGGTTGCCATCTTGTGGTTTGGGGGTCACTGTCCCTATTTCGATATGGCCAAAGCCCAACTGTGCCAACAGCGGTATCCACCGGGCATTTTTGTCGAAACCTGCTGCCAAGCCAATCGGGTTAGGAAACCAGAGGCCCGCCACTTGCTTGCCCAATGTCTTTTCCCCAGCCACCGTGCCAGGAAATATACGGGTTGCCAAGGGCCACTTCAGTAATTTCATGGTAAGATAATGCACCTTCTCTGGAGGCAACAAAAACAGAAAGAAACGCACGATACGATACAATAGCATGGCGCAAAGGTAGCAATAGAGAAAGTCTTAAGGATACCTTCTAAAAACTCGATTTTTTACGACCTCATTATTGCGAACTCATTCTGCTTCAATTTCGCAGAACTCCAAAAGGAGAAGGGGATAAGGTAGTTTTTAGAAGTATCCTTAAAAATATTTTTTGGTATCCGTTTGATTTCAGTAGTTTAGCAGAAAATTCGTTTCTGTTTTCAAACACACCGCAGTAAAACGTTTTTCGCCGTATGATACCTCCTATAATAGATGTCGCCATCTCGTTGGTGTTCGTGTACCTGCTTTTCAGTGTGGTGGTCACTTGGGTAAACGAGGCCTTGGTAGCTACCGTGGCGGCCCGTGGCAAGTATCTCCGCAAGAGCATCCTCAAGCTGCTCGACGATAAGTTCAACAAAAACTGGGGTGCCATGCTGTACCTGCACCCGGCCATCAGCAAACTTGGGGAAAACGAAAATCGCCCGCCCACCTATATCCCTACCAGCCTTTTTACCATGGCTTTTGTGGATATCATCATCAATGAAGCCAAAGACATCAGTTTCAAGCAAGATCCGGTGAGTTTGAAAGTTAGCTATGAAGGATCTATTTTGAAATCAGAAGACCCTCTTGAAAATTTTATTGCCGGGATAAATAGGATGGCAGAAAGTGAGATGAAAGCTTTGCTCACCACTTTTGTCTTGAACTCAGGCAAGGATTTCGAGAAGGTGAAGACATTTATCGGCCAATGGTACGAGGATTACATGGAACGGGTAAGCGGCTGGTACAAGCGGGGCACCAAGAAAGTATTGTTCGGCATTGGGTTGGTGGTGACCATTGTTTTCAATGTTAATTCCATTGCGCTCGTGGATTCAGTGTGGAAAAACGCCAGCTTGCGCAATACAGTCGTTTCGGCTGCAGAAACGTATATGAAAAGCAATCCCGGCGGCCCTGCCAAAGATTCGGTAAAAAGCATCGGCCAACTCCGCAGCAAAACGGATTCAGTATATACCTATTTGAATGTTCTTGGATTGCCCATTGGCTGGAAACAGTGCATAGACACGGTGAAGGAAAAGGAATCCATCACCAAAAAAATAGCTAACGTGGCCAAGGCACTCAATTTTGAGGATCATAGCCTCCTCACGGGTACCATAGAGATTGGGAATGGCAGAGCTGACTATGAAGCACACTATGGCAAGAACCTGGAGGCCATGGACAAGCGATTTGATACCGTGGAACGGAAGGTGGCGACCTTTATCCAGCCCGAATTCATCACGGATGGCCGCCTCACCCCAGGATTGTTGGATTCGATGAAAACAATGACCTATCTGCACAAAGACATTGTGAAGGAAGTGAATGATTATCTGATTAAAACAAAAGACACACTCGACATTTCTGACCGCAAGAAAATTGACAGTATGTTGGAAAAGGACAATACCACATTTGATTATTTCAATGGGGTATATGAGCAGGCAAGCGGCGCCCACCTAGGCAACCATGGGGTGACGAAGATACCGACGAACAAAAAAGAGGCAGAAAAGGAGGCATGCAACTGCGACGAAACCAACTGGGGCAAAGTGAAGTACTGGTTTGGCCAGTGGAGTTGGCTGGGTGTGATGGGATGGCTTTGTACAGCGGGTGCATTGTCTTTCGGGGCATCCTTTTGGTTCGATATGCTGAAAAAACTGGTAAGCATGAAAGGCGGATCAGACAAAAAAGACGATAAAAAGAAGAAATAACTAATTGGGGATTTGAAATTTGAAATTCATGAATTGGGGATTGCAGATGCGTGATTGGGCGGGCGCAAGGCCATGCCCCTACATCTGTTGCATCACTAACTCACCAATTCAGCAATTCACTCCCGATAAACCGGGACATGCAACTCACCATCTCACTCACTCAGCAACTCACTAACTCACATGTACAACTGTCACACCCACGTTTTTAACATGACTTGCGCACCGGAAAACTTTATGGCGCAATATATGGGCAAGGTTTTTGGGCCATTGATTCAAAAAATCCTCAGGTTCAAGGTTGGGCGGATTATTATTTTGGGCATTGCGGGCAGCAACCCCTGGTTGGAGCGCTATGCCAGCTTTGTGGAAATAGGTACGCTCACCTCGCAGAACAGCATATTCAATGACCTCGTGAATTTTTATCCCCCCGGTTCCAAGATGATCGTGCTATCGTTCAATATGGATCATATGGGTGCAGGTAAGTCTGAGATAACCTTTGAAGGGCAGATAGACCAGCTGATTGATATCAAGAAAAAATTCCCGAATACCTGCCTGCCTTTTTTGTGCGTGGACCCACGGATGCCCTTTCCCTATAAGGATTTCGATACGATGGTAGACTATGCCAAGCAATATATGAACTGGGGTTTTGTTGGGCTGAAATTATATCCTTCCCTAGGTTTTTATCCCTACGATCCCAGGCTGCAGGACTTGTATGCATATGCCGAATCGGCAGGATTGCCGTTGACCACGCACTGCACCAAAAGCGGGGCCTACTATATGGGTGATATTACCCATGCCATGACAGATCCAGACAATTTCTCGAAAGAGCCCTTTTCGAAAAGTCCCAAACCTCCTTTTAAGGCCAAGGGCGTGAAAAACCCTGATTTCTGCCTCAATTTCTTGCACCCTGACAATTACCGGGATGTGCTGGCCAACTTTCCCAACCTGAAATTGTGCATTGCCCATTATGGGGGCAGCAGCCAGGTGCGGAAATCGGGATCAAAGGATAGCTGGTATGATCTTATCAAGGCCATCATCATGGAAAAAAAGCCTGGTACCGATGAATATGCCTATCCCAATGTATATACCGATATCTCTTATACTCTTGCCGATACAGGGATATTTGATGTCCTAAAAAGAGATATCAATACCGATCACTTGGGTGATAGGATATTGTTCGGCACTGATTATTATATGACCCAACAGGAAAGGAAAGAAAAAAAGCTTTCTACTGAATTTGCCAACTATGCCGGCCCATCTACTTTCAAAAAAATATCGGTGGATAATCCCGAACGCTTCCTTACCTCATCAGTCTATCGCGCCTCCAAGAAATGGTTATGGCAAGATGGGGCGATGATTGAATGTTGAATGTTGGTTGACATTCTGCAAGACATGCAACGTATTCATTTATAAATACGTTGCATGTTTGTCCTGCCGATATGGTTAAGAAAGTAAATGCAAGTAAAAAGATGTTTCTTGTTTCACCTGCATTTACCTTGCGGTCTATTGCTTTCTCACCATCGGGATCTGTAAATTGTCTGGTCGGTTTTCTACTTTGGCAAAACTCCTGCCATCAACATGCTTGGCTCCCCAAAACATCATATCGTTTAAGATATAGATCAAATCAAACTCTCCATAAATCTGCCCTTCTGAAAGTCCAAAAGGGGCAAATGCTTTACCTAATATACTTTGCGTTTGGTTTACTTCCCACTTGTCAAAGCCATTGCCAGCAGCCTGGTTCATGGCATCTGCAAAACCTTGAATCAATGGAGTGATCTCGTAGGCATCATCTGCAATATAGTCAATTTTTTGGGCACCAGGGGCGATGGGATGCTCCCCTTGCCATATTGTATGCCCCTTGAGTACGATTTTTGCCATTGGAACTTTGCCATAGGCATCAGCAGAGTTGATCATTTGAAGCGTGAATTCCCCGTTTGCCAAATAGGTAAAATCTCGGGTTAAATAGAATGGTTTCATACTGCCATCAGCATTCTTTGAAAGGCTTGGTCTCACTTCAGGCGCTATGCTCACCCATTCTCCCACACATAATTGTTTTACTTGTTCTGTATTCATAGTTTTTTGTTTTTTAGAGTTTGAATTTTTGTTTTGCCGTACCGAAGCAATGGAAATTAACCCAACGACAAATAGCGCGGCAGAGGATAATAAAATTCTACTTTTCATAGGTTATTGCTAGTATAGCTAAAAATCGGATACTAAATTTATACAGTTTAAGAGTGGTACAAAGCTATACAATGCATGAAACCATAAAGTGCAAAATTCAAAGCGAATTATGCAAAAACTAAAGAAGCACTCCTTTTTTGTATGCGGTCGGAGTAACCCCTACAAGCTTTTTAAAAAAATTGTTGAAATGGGAGGGTTCACTAAAGCCAAGCTTGTATGCAATCACTTTTATGGGCAGATCTGTTTGACTGAGCAATGATTTGGCCTCGACAATAACTTGTTCGTGTATTATGGATAGTGCCGTTTTTTCTGTTTTTCTCTTTACAACTGCATTTAGATGATTGGGATGAGTCGACAATAAGTCAGCATAGTATTTCACTGAGCGCAGTTTGCGGCTCATTGCTGCCGAGGGCACCATTTCATTAATTAAGGAAAGAAATTTTTCCACGAGTGAGTTATCAGATGACTTTATGGCTACAGCAAGATCATTATCGGTTTCAGTATATTTATTATATAACCTACGTACGTGAACCAATAGTGCACAAGTGTAAGCATGTATCAGGTCGTATTTGTCCTTGTTGGAGGAGCGGTATTCCGAATTTATTTTTTTATATAAATCCGTCAGCATCTCTACATCCTCAGCTTCAATTTCAAACGGAATTGCTTTTTCCATTTTGAAAAAGGGTAATTTAAAAACAATATCTGCCGTTGGTTTGTGTTTTGCCAAAAAGTCTTCGGTAAACACAATAAAAAACTCCCTTAACCACTTTTCTGGCTTGATCCACGAGAGTACTTGATAAGGTGTTTTGAAATATATGGCCGGTTTGTCCAGTTTCGTTTTCCAGAAGCCTGAATTTAGGGTTACATTGCCTTCTAGATAAAGCGCAATGCAGTAAAAGCTATGTCTGAATGGTTTAGCAACAAAATCATAAGTCCCGATGGTTTCTGGATTGATCTCCCTGATATCAAAGTCTTTGCTAAGCGGAGGAGAAGCATTAATATGCTTATAAAAGCTTATTAAGTCAGTAAGATGAGGAATTGTCTCGGCCGATTGATTAATATCTTTCTCCTTCATCAATATATCTTTTCACTTACCGCTAATCTCATCCAGCAACGCCGCCATTTTCCCAGTCAGGTATTTGAAATTGTAGTCTTGGATGTGAATGGGCCGGTACAGTTGTTCTCCGCGTTTCCATGAGGCGTAGAATTGTAGGACAGATTGTTTTATTTCAGAGGCATTCTCATAAGCTATCGTGATACCCGCTTTGGTGTCAGAAACGATCTTGGCTACATCGCTATCTGTTTGGCCGATAACCAATATGGGCCGCTGACTGCCTAGGTATTCAAATAGTTTGGCGGGGATACGCCCCTTGGTATTGTATTCGCCGAAACCGGTATTCAATAAGAGCAACAAAATATCTGAAGCCAACATACCAGCCACTACTTTGTCCTTGGTAAGAAAGGCGTTATAGTTTAGGTTGGCTTTAAGGCCGGCTTTTTCCAAGGTTTCGAATATGCTGTAATCCACCACCCCGGCCAGGTCTATTTGCAGATGGGTTTTGAATTCCGGCATTTCTACGGAAAGTTCGGCCAATACCTTCCACAATGCTTCTGGGTTGCGGTCAATGCCCAAGGTGCCGAAATGGCTGATAATAAATTTGTTGAATGGTTTTTCAGGCCGGGCATCTTTAAAGTCATCGGCATCAAACCCAAATGGAATATAATCCACGGGCCTGCCTCCGAGTTCCGCAAGATCGTCGCACCAGGATGGGCTTACCATCACCACTTTATCGGCGGTTTTCAATACCTCTTGCTCTTGCTTTTTGTGCTTGTTACGGGCAAAATCGGTGAGCATGAACTTTTCGAAATAATCAATCTGCGTCCAGGGGTCTTGGAAATCTGCCACCCAGGGAATACCGAATTCCTGTTTCAATGCATAGGCAATTCGATGTGTGGAATGGGGCGGGCCATAAGAGATCATGGCATCCACCTTGTTTTCTTTCAGGTATTTGCGCAGGCGTTTCACGGAGGGGTTGATCCAAAGCATTCGCGCATCGGGGATGAAAAAGTTGCCGCGAACCCAAACGCCCAATTTGTGTGCTAGGCCAGGCTTTTGATCCCGCACCAGGAACACGTCTTTCACCCGCTCGTCCTTTTTCTTGCCCTGTAGCAAATTGAAAATGGCAAACGGTTCTATGACAGGCGTTTTTATCACTTCTATACCGGCAGGGATATCCTTGAAAGTGGTTTCATCTATTACCGGGTAGTTGGCGTTTTCTGGTGCAAACACCACCGGTTCCCAACCAAAATCGCGGAAATACTTCACGAACTTCAGGTTTCGCAACACGCTGATCCCACCGCATGGTGGCCAATAATAGATGATGTAGAGTACTTTTTTCAATGTGTGTGCGCCAGAGCCTTATTTCAATCCTTGTGTCGCAACCTCGATGGCCTTTTCCAATTGAGGATCTTTGCCCGCCATACGGTCGCCAAGGGTGCATTTTACAATGATGTCTGGGGTCACACCTGTTTTTTCAATATCATCCCCGTTCAGCTTGTAGCAGCCCCAGCTTGGCATGCGGCAGGCACTCCCATCCACCATGCTTTTGGCCGAGGTAAATATGATCCAGCGATAGGTTTCTGTACCCACAATATGGCCCAGTTTCAGTTCTTGAAATCCTGCGGCAGTCATTTCCCCGTCGCTCAACGTTTGCTCGTTCACCAGTAGCACAATGGGTTTGTTTGCCGGGAAAAAGTTGGGTTGCGGGCTAAGCTTTCCGTCTCTGTATTTCCAGTTTAGGTAGGGTCGCTGGCTCAGGTATTGCAACACTTCGTTGTGTACATTGCCACCCGTATTATAGCGCAGGTCAAGGATCAGGGCATCACGGTTATAGGCCTCGTTCGCTATTTCAATCTTGAATTTTTCCAAGGATTCGCCACCCATGTCTTTCATCTGTATATAGGCCACCCTTTTATTGGTTTTTTCATCCACGGTTTTTTGGTTGTTGGCAATCCATTCTTCATAGATCTGCGCTTTCAGTGCCCCGGCTGATTCGGGGTGAATTTTTGTTTTGATCATCTCGCTTCCCCGCTTGAAAGTCAGTTCTATCTCATCGGGCACTTCCGGACGGTTGAAATAATAATCCCTGTTTTTTGCGGGGTCAATTTCTTCCCCGTTTACGGCAAACAGAACATCCCCTTTTTTGATGTCCTTGCCTTTCTTCTCAGCCGGCGAATGGCTTACTATGGATTCCACGGTAAAAGGCTCTGTTTCATTGAAAATGATTCCCGTGGCAATGGTGTGCGAATTGAAGAACGATTTTTCCTCAAAACCATTGCTGTAAAAACCCATGTGGCTGGAATTCAATTCCCCAAGCATATCGTTCAGCAATATCCTCAGGTTGGCACGGGAACGCAGATAAGGCAAAAAAGTGGCATAATGCGTTCGTGTTTTTTCCCAGTCTATGCCATGGAATTTATCATCATAATAGTTCTCGTCCAGGTTGGCCCAGGTTTCATCAAACATTTCCAGGAATTCAGTCTGCAGGGTGTGGCTGAAATCGAAATCCATATCTATTTTCTTGAGTTTCCCGGCATCGGCATCCAGTTCTAAGATGTTCCCGCCGTTCAAGATCAGGATTTTTGATTTGCCTTGGGATACCGGAAGTGCGGATACATCATCCCCATCTACTTTTTTGATCTCACTTTTGCCGAAAGTCTTTTTGCTCCAATAGCTTAGGGGCCCAAACTTGCCCTCGCTCTCATTGATAAAATAAACCCGGGTTTCGTCTTTTTTGATGGTGACAAAGGCTGATCCTTGGTTGCCATGCGTAGTGGTGATGGCTTCCCAACGGTCAGAACTGTTTTCTGGGATAGGGTAGGGGGTGGCGTTCAGGCTATCCGGTTTATCCTCTTTGGTAAACAGCTTGTCGAAATGGTCTCCTTTGAAATCATGTTCATAATCATCCAATGCGATCCGGTAAATTTTGGAATTGCTGAACCCGTACGGATAGGTGGGCTGGGTACGATCGGTGGTGAAATAGAGGTACTTGCCATCGGGCGACCAGGCAGGTTCTGTTTCCGTTACGCCCGTGTTGGTGAGGTTAAGGGTCTTTTTATCTGAAAAATGGAACAGGAAGATATCTTCTTCAAAGTTGCGCTTAGCAGTATAGGCTACGTATGCTCCATCAGGGGATATTTTGGGTTCTGAGTTTTCAATGCCCCAAAATTCATCCTTTACAACGGTTTCGCTTTTGCCGCTTTCCAGTTCTATGCGCCGCAATTCGTCACGGCCGCTGAGATATACCCCAAACGTCCTTTTTTTGTCAAGGTTCAGGTTGCGGTCGGTTTGGGTATCATGGGTCAGGGCTTCCTCTTTGCCGTTTCCCAAGGCACTTATTTTGAATAGGTTGGCCCATCCATCCACGGTTTTGGTATAGATCAAGGACTTGTTGTCGGCAAGCCATTTCACCTCAATCACCCTGCCAGGGCCAGCAATCTTCATTTGGCGGATGTATTTGCCTTCTATATCGCTCACAAACAGTTCGCCACGGCTCACAAAAGCCAGCTTTTTCTCATCGGCGCTCATATCAAAGGCCGTGATCTGGCCTTTCACGCCATAGGTTTCTTCCAGGTTCAGGGTATTGTTGGCCGGCAATATTATGGGCACCGTTTCAGTTTTTCCGGTGGCAATATCGAAGATTGATAGTTGATAGTCCTTTTCAAACACAATCTTGTCACCATTGGCATCCACCTGGGGCTGTTTGATGGAAGTGGTGAAGTTGGTAAGTGCTTCAGGCTTATCATTTTTCAGCCGATACAGGTTGTATTCGTTATTGGTTTCGTCGCTTACATAGTAGATGTTTCCGTTCTGGTCTATGGTAGGCCAAAGGTCTTTCCCAATATAGCTGGTATGTACTTTGAATTCCTTGGTTTTAGGGTTCCAGCTTTTGATATCGGGGTTGAACTCTCCCTTGTACCTTTTGCGGTTGGCAAAGCGGCTGCTCTCCCAACTGTCCGTAAAATAATATTCCCCGGTCTTTGGGTGCTCAACCAAGCAATGCGGCCAGTTGAAATACTGGGGGAAAAGCCTGACAGGGGTGCCACCCGTAGCGGCTATTTTGTAGGTGGTCATAGAATTATAGGCATCAGACGTAAAATAGATGTATTTGCTATCCCATGTCCAGCTTTCTGCGGTTGATACACCTTCATGAAAGGTAAGTTGTTTGATATCACCGCCCCCAGTGGGTATCACATAGATATTTGCATTGCCGTCCTGCCTCCCGGTGAATGCGATCCATTTACCATCGGGCGAATATCTCGGGTTGCTTTCACGCCCCGCCATTCCAGTAAGCCTGTTTGCCATGCCCCCTTCGGCCGGAACAGTCCAAAGATCATCCTCGTAGGCAAATACAATCGTTTTCCCATCAGGCGATAGGCTGGGGTCAGAGGTAAAATACACTTGAGATGCCTGCCCTTTGGCTTGGGTACACAATGGTATGGCTAAAATGTTGAGGCTGATGAGGATGAAACGGAGAAACGCTGCCGGTTTATGCATATTATAGTATGAATTAAGCTTGCAAGTTAACCAAAATGCGGCATTTCATCCAATGGCATCCTAAGAGTCAGGGGATTTTAACATGTTTTAAGAGAGGGCCGAAGGGAAGGTTGTCGTTATTAAGGTTGCTCCAAAATACTTACATTTGGGGCCAGAAAGCAATAATCAAAATGCCTAAAATATACGAATACTTAGGTATAGTCATATACTTCTATTCAAATGAGCATGATCCCATACATGTTCATGGACAATATAATGGCAGTGAAGTAAAGGCTGAGTTTGTAGTTGAGGATGGACAAGTAGTTGAAATCATATTTAAATCTGTTCATAACCGGAAACCGCTTTCAGATACCCAATTGTCAGATTTTTCGGCATTCGTAGAAAAATATGCGAACGAGATCGTCAAGAAATGGGTTGATTATTTTGTCTATAACAAGAAGATCAAAACAGAAATCATTACACGTAGAATAAAATGAAATTAACCAATCTCATCACTTCTGAAAACAATGTTCTTGAAATACTTAACGCGGATTATATCGAAGGGCATCAAATAAGGATTTCATTCAGTGACGGCAAGAAAGTAATCGTGGATTTTTATCCTTTTTTATCTGCTTCAAAACATCCTGAGATGCGCAAATATTTAGATATCGATAAGTTCAGGAAGTTCAAAATACAGGATGGAAATTTGAATTGGAATGAATACGATCTTATATTTCCATTGGAAGATCTGTATAAAAACAATCTATTGAATAGGGTGAAGATGGCCTATTGAGGATTTTATCGCCACATTCCATACTTACATTCCCTAATTCCCTATTTTCGAAAGATGCAAAGCACGGGGCTTATTTATGTAGAACTGAAATCAGGCTATGCCGATAATGGCCCGGCTTGGATTGGCAAAGGGTTCTATTCCAAATCAGGGAAAACCATTTACTTTAATGGGCAGGCCTTCAAAAAGTTCGGGAAGGTGGGCAACTATTATGATTGGGAAACCAAGGACGATTATTGGATTTCGGGGGTGAAGAAAAAGGATTCCAACCGGCATTGGGCAGGTTCTGGCAAAATAACCATTGATGAAGCCGTTGTGGAAGAATTTTTGGAACTGAGGGGCAAATCAGCGTTGTCCAAACAGTGGTATATCGTTGAAAAACTGAATAATGAGCCTGATATCGAGAAATTCAACGAGGAAAGAAACTTGTCTTACCGTGAAACAGAAGGGGATTGATCTATGAAATGGATGTTTTGTGTATTGTTAAGTTTCGGTTTCTTTCATGGCACGGCAAAAGCCAAGGGCTATGATATCCTTTTTATCGGCAATAGCTTTACCGGGAACCACAATATGCCCAAAATGCTGGCCCATTTGGTGGATTCGGCTGGCTTGCATGCCAATGTTGCCTCCTATATATTGCTGGGCCGATCCGTGAACGAATACATCAAAGACCCAAAATGCTGGGAAGTGATCCGATCCAATCCATGGGACTATATCATTATCCAGGACAATCAATTGTACTATTCTGATTCGGTAGGAAAGCTTGATTCATTTGGGAGCCACTTGCCTGTTTTGGCGAACAATATTAAGTTTCAGGACAGTATCAAAAAACTGATTCCATGCGTGAAGATCATATATTTCGCTGGCTGGGAACAAGATGGCGGCTTCCCAAGCAGGTTTCCGAATGATAGCACCCCTGCCTTGATTGATAGGATCATGGCCAACTATCAATACCTCAATAAGCAACCCGGAGTAAACAATACCGTGGCCCCCATCGGCGCCGCCTGGAAAACAGGTATGCGCGGGGCACCTTTTATGATGGCAAAACCGTTTACGGGTGGATTTTTTTATGAAAAAGATGGTAGGCACCCCGGTTGGTCAGGCAGCTATATGGCCGCTTGTGTACTGTATGTGATGATGTACCACCAACCACCGGAAGGCATCAGAAAGGCACCGGATGCATCCAAAATATCCCTGATCTCTTATATACAGGACATATCATGGAATACAGTGCTCGATAATTTTGAATTTACCAATTTGCAGGCATCCATTCCGCTTATAGGTTCGCAATCCAATCTGCTCTCTATCCCCAACAAGTATGCCTCCTATCAGTGGTATGCCAGTGGAAAAGCCATACCGGGTGCCACCAAAAGCGACTACAGGGCACCTAGCACATCAATCCCCTACAGCGTATATGTGGTGAACAAAAAAGGATGCGTAAGCAGTTCTTTTCCAATAAGGTTGAAGGATAAGCAGTAGCTCAGCAATTATTTTCCCAACAGTGCATCCAGCGTACTCGTAGCTACGGGGTGGTAATTAGGCCGTGCTATTTTATACGTGGCAAGGGCCATTTTCTTCCCATCGGGCGTGGCAATGAGCAATTTGTACAGCGGTACGATGAACTTGCGGCGGCCCACGGTGGTCATGAATTTCTCCAGGCTGGCATATCCGTCCTTATATTGATGGGTGATCACGTGCTCGAACCAAGCGGCCAGTATTTCGCAGTTGCCACTATGGGTAAAACCAAAACTATTGTCCAATTCTGTCATTTGTGCCAAAGTCATATCCGCAGGCAGGTGACGGATGAATTGCAGCCACTCATGCGAGCTCCATTTCTCCGTTTCCAGTTCCTTGGCGGGTTTGCCGTTTTTCCAGTCGGCCAGGCTTTCGTCCACTTTCTGGAAGCGTGTGGAAACTATGATGGGGCAATTGGCTGGGATACCCGGCTCATACACCCAAGCATGGATGTTTATCGCTTTTTCCAGTTTTTCATCATGGTGTATCAGGTTGGCTTCCAGATAGTCCAGGAATTTTTCGGTGTTCATGCTTTGAAAGGCATGGCTGGTGAAATATTGCTTCACAAAGGCATCAAATTTCTCGCGGCCCACATTGTCTTCTATCAGGCGCAGGAGAGAGTATCCTTTTTCGTAGGCTATCTGGGTCATGCCATCATCTGGGTCGCGGCCTTCCAGGTGCAGTTTTAGCTTGGTGTCGTCGCTGGTGGCACCCAATTCCGTCACATTGTCTTTCAAGTCTTGGTAGCCAAGCACTTCCAGCATATCTGCATATTCCTTGCCCTCCAACGATTCCATGATGCGGCGCTCAAAATATACCGTGAACCCTTCGTTCAGCCAGAAATCATCCCAGGTGGCATTGGTCACCAGGTTTCCACTCCAGCTATGGGCGAGCTCATGGGCCACCAAGCTCACGAGCGAACGGTCACCCGCCAAGATGGTAGGCGTGGCAAAGGTCAACCTTGGGTTTTCCATCCCACCAAAAGGGAAGCTCGGCGGCAATACAATCACATCGTATCGTTCCCACTGGTAAGGGCCATATAGTGCCTCGGCGGCGTCCAGCATTTTTTCCATGTCGGCAAACTCATAGGCTGCTTTGTCCAGCGTTACATGCTCTGCGTATACCCCCGTGCGTTTGCTCAACGGTTTGAAAGCGATATCACCCACGGCCAATGCCAGCAAATAAGAGGGGATCGGCTCCTCCATGTGGAAATGATAGGTGCCATCGTCAGATTTTTCTTCTGGGTTGGAGGCGCTCATCACTGCCATCAGGTCTTTGGGTACGTGTACCGTGGCAGAATAGGTAAACCGTACTCCAGGCCCATCCTGGCAAGGCACCCAGGTACGGGCCAATATTGCCTCGCTCTGGGTAAACAGGAAAG
>Ga0206962_1237_pt1 | contig 14616 bp, 11 predicted proteins | sample Alteio_BWOrgHeat_27_FD_153241 | JGI IMG/M metagenome (GOLD analysis project Ga0206962, IMG submission 153241) | Enriched cells from forest soil in Barre Woods Harvard Forest LTER site, Petersham, Massachusetts, United States -... | ecosystem: Environmental > Terrestrial > Soil > Temperate forest >...
GGTCTGGTTGAGGGAACGCCTGTGAACATGACAGTCAATCCCAATGTTACCGGCGATATTACCGTCCATCTCAAAAATGTCACCATCGAGCAGGCAGTGCAGGTGGTGCATGATGTCTATGGTTATTCTTACCGAAAAACAGCATTGGGCTATGAAATATTACCCAGAACTATGGAAAATGGCATTTTCAGTGTCAATTATCTGGATATTCGACGAAGCGGAAAATCCGTGACCGAGCTGAGTTCCGGGCAAATCAGTGAGAAGATCACAGGACCCAGCTCAACGGGCACCAATCTTATCCAACAGACAAGCACGACCACAACCCAGCCTTCCGGCAGCAGTGTGGACACACGATCAGAGATGGATTTTTGGAGAGGATTGAACAGCGCTCTAAAAAGCATGGTGGGCAATGCGGAAGGACGGGCTGTTATTGTTAATCCACAGGCAGGGGTTGTGATGGTGCATGCCTATCCGGATGAGCTTTATCAGGTCGGTCGTTATCTGGATCGCATTCAATCTCATATGGGCCGTCAGGTGATCATTGAGGCCAAAATTCTTGAAGTGCAGTTGAATGACCAGTTTCAGTCCGGCATTAATTGGAATCTGTTGGGCAAAGGAAATCCCGCAACCAATGATGGCGGCGCTTCGCAAACAGGGACAAAAGACTCTCCCGGGTCACCAGCACTTCACTGCGGTCGGCTTCCAGATAAACCAAAGCCGTACTCCGCTCATCCTGTTCAAAGAGCGCGGCGATATTTCGAAGCGAAAGTTCCTGAATGCCAATACTGGTCAGATTCAGTCCTGACTGAGCGATGGCTTCGGCACCCGTTTTCAAAAAATCAGAACGCGTTACCGACACGGTGATCATGGGATGCGGGTCATGGGTTTTTTGTGCAGGAATCTGAAAACTGTCAATAATCGCCTCCTCCACCGGAAAAGGCAGCAATTCCACCAGTTTCCAGCGGATTGCTGACTGAAATTCATCGGCTGTCACGGGGAGGTTGTCCATTAAATACAGATGGTATTGATCCGGCGCCAGAATCCACCGGGTCGTCATGCCTTTTAAGCCCTGATCTGACACAACATCTGACAGCACAGAAGCAAGCTCATCAGGCTGATGCAGCGGAAAAGAAACCAAAAGGTCCAGCTTATGCTGATCAGGATGACGCAATACCGCCAGTGACACCCCGGCGGCTGTCACACTTACCGCGCATAGCCCTGTGTTAAAATGAGACGCGTTTTGAACCCCAATGGTTTGAATCCATTGTTCGAATTGGTGAGTCAGAGACGCCCATCGTGCCCGCAAACTGATATCCTTATCAGCTCAATAATCAACACATTCGTTATTGTCCAACAAGTTCACTCTATTTGCCACTGGATGAGGGCAAGCCTATAATGCGCAATACTTTACTAAGCCATTATTGATAAGAGGCAAGCACCCATGGGCACAAAAACCGTTATTATTTTTGCCTTAATTGCAATTTTTGGTTTTATTGTGTTCACCTATAACCGCCTGATTGCGTTAATCGAAGCGGTTCGAAACAACCAAAAACAAATCGACATTCAGCTTGACCGCCGCTTCAAAGTCTTTGAATCATTGATCAATGTGGTTAAAAAATACATGGACTACGAACAAACCACCTTAAAAGACGTGGTCAAACTACGATCACAAGCGGAACAGGCAAAGGCCGCCGGAGACGAAAAAAGCCGAATTGCCGCTGAAAATGGCATTTCCACGATTGCAGGCAAACTCAGTGTGGTTTTTGAGCAGTACCCAGAACTCAAGGCCAGTCAAAATTGCATCCAGCTGCAGGAAGAGATTGTCAGCACCGAAAACCGCCTCGCTTTTGCAAAACAGTCCTACAATGACAGTGTAGAAAACTACAATGCCACCAAAAAATCTTTTTTCACATCGCAGATCACAGGCCTTTTTCGCGCAAAACTGGATTTCAATTTTCTCTACTGGCAGCTGGATGAGGCCAAAATTGCCGAACAGGAAAATTACACGGTTAAACTCTGATGCCTCAGTCACTTGACCAGTACGCACACAGTGCTGCGGACTGGCGAAAAACACTCAAAATCAACAATCAAAAAACACTGACAGTCATTGGATTTTTTGTGCTGCTTTACAGCGCAATGGGTCTGCTCGCAGACCTTTACCTCAGCAGTCTGAATTATCCGGATGTTCCTCTGTCTGTCCTGCTGAGCGCACTGCTCACCTTCAAAATTCAGCCAGTTGCCACCCTCATCATGTTTGGTATTGCAGCCCTTTCACTGTTTGTGACTTTTTCCTTTCACGACCGGCTGATGCTGCTTGGCACACAATACCGTGAGATCACACCAACCACTGCAACCTCAGCCGAAGAACAGCAGCTTTACAACGTGGTTGAAGAGATGAAAATTGCCGCAGGGCTTCAGTTTATGCCGCGGGTTTATGTGATTGATGCAGATTACATGAATGCTTTTGCGAGCGGCTACAGCGAAAAATCCGCGCTGGTGGCCATCACCCGGGGACTGATTACCCGGCTGAACCGCGCTGAACTACAGGCGGTCATGGCACACGAACTCAGTCATATCCGGCACATGGATATACGTCTCACCCTCATGGCCTCGGTGCTTGCCAATCTGATGGTGATGGTCATTGATATGCTGTTTTACAATGCGCTTTTCAACCGGCGTCGCAGTAATGAAAAAAATGGCAGCGGCGCCCTGCTTGCGGCGATTATGATTCTTCGTTACCTGCTGCCCCTCATCAATATTTTCCTGATGCTTTATCTGAGCCGGACACGTGAATACATGGCCGATGCGGGCTCCGTGGAATTGCTGCGGGACAATCAACCGCTTGCCTCAGCCCTTCTTAAAATCCAGCAGGATCATCAGTCCAGTCAGGAAGCACAGCGTTATGCCTATCAAAGCACGCCGCACGAAAGCATCCGGCGCGAAGCCTATATATTTGATCCTGTTCAGGCAGGGCTCGAAAGCACCGGGTCCCTGTCAGATCTTTTCTCCACCCACCCTTCCATTTCAGACCGGCTGAAAGCCCTTGGTTTTCGGCAGAAATCATGAAAACGGACACCGGTATTCTGCTGACAAATATTGGGACACCGGATGCGCCCACGCCACGGGCTGTCTGCCGGTATCTGAGAGAATTTCTGTCCGACCGGCGGGTGGTGGAGCTGCCGCGCATTCTCTGGTATCCAATTTTATTTGGCATTATTCTGCCGCTCAGGTCATTTTCATCCGCAAAACTCTACCGCGCCATCTGGCAGAATGGTTCTCCGCTGCTGACGCACACTCAACATATTGCCCGGAAACTGTCTGAATCACTTTCGCTGCCGGTCGCAGTCGGCATGAACTATGGCAATCCTTCCATTGAAGAAGCACTCAGCCACTTACAGGAAAAAAATATTCAAAATATTCTTATTTTGCCTCTCTATCCCCAGTATTCTGCCACCAGCACCGCCTCTGCCCTTGACCGGGTAGCCGCTGTTTTGCAGCACACCCGTAATCTGCCTGCCGTCCGGACAATAAAAGATTATGCTGATCATCCCGATTACATAGATGCCATCTGTCGTCAGATTAACGGTGTATTTGCACGCTCAGGAAAAAAATTTCTTATATTTTCATACCATGGCATTCCCAGACACTATGCTGATCTCGGTGACCCTTATCCGGAACGCTGCCGACTGTCTACGGCTAAAATCACTCAGCAGCTCGGTCTCAAATCACATGAATTCTGCATGACATTTCAGTCACGGCTCGGATACGCTGAATGGCTTTCCCCTTATACCGGAAACACCTTAAAAACCCTTCCCTCACGCGGCATCACTGAAGTGCAGGTCATCTGCCCGGGCTTTGCTGTGGACTGCCTCGAAACACTTGAAGAAATCGCCATTCGTGGCCGGGACCAGTTTATGAGTAATGGCGGGCAATATTTTGAATATATCCCCGCTCTCAATGATAGTGCGGGACAAATGACGCTGCTCACACATCTCGCAGACAACAAATTCTGACACCTTGACATTTTAATTTATATCACCCATAAAATCAGAGTGTGAATTCAACCGTTCAGACGCAGTCAGTGCCTTTAATGCATGGAGAGCATTCACATGAAGTGTCTGATTTTTACCAGATCCGGTCTGCACCAAAGTGAACGTCATGTCACCATTGAAGAAGAGTCCATTGACTTTCACCGGACCGCCCTGCAGCTGTTATCCACGGATACCGACACACTGCTGAAAAAAATCGCAACAGCGGTGGACAAAAAACTGGATGAGGGTTTCGACCGGAGCGAATACAGCCGGGTGCAGGTTATTATCACCAAAATTTCAGATCAATTCATCACCTGCGCGTATGTCACAGCAGGCTTTCAGGATGCCCTCACTGTCAACACTGCAACCCAGCAGCCTGACCCCGACATCAGGGTGGCCCACAATGTGAGAAATATTATTCCCACACAGAAATGGCAGGAAAATCACACCCGGTCAATACTTCAAAGGATTGTCATGGACAAAAAAAAATCTGAAGACAAAGAATTCGACGAGTTTTTGACAAAATCCAGCCACGAACTTTACCCACCCATCGGTGAACCCTGGCCGCAAATTTCGGGCCTGTCCAAAAAATCAATGGACACCCAGACCTGTCTTGAATATTTAACTGCACAGGAAGAACTCTCGGGCGAATTTCTGGATTACTGGAAAAAAATCACATCATTTGAAAGTCCGCCTGCGATCGCCGCACGTGAAAAATTTTCAGCGCTGGTTTCTGCCTGCTATGTCCGTCATCAGATGATTCTGTTTGCCAAACTGACTGTGGCGACAGCCGTTTACAATGCAGCCATTCACTATATGCGGGTATTTGTCGTGGAGACCGATGGAAACCCAAAGGAGAGACAAAGAAAACTGGATCTTTTCAACGGCATTTTTGTCCAGTTTTTCTGTGTCAGCAGCTTCAGTAAAATCATGCGATTTTCCACCGCCTGTGAGCCATGGTTTGAGAAATCATCCCCCGAGACTGTGGCCAGTGCAGTCAGCGCCCTGCTCGCAAGATGCGCGAGATCATGGCTTGGAAAAACTCCCGGCATGCTGGATTTTTTCTATGAATGCCTTAATCAGGCAGACAGCCATTTCTGCTCGTCTTTTATGCGGATCAGTCACGGTCAGGAATCCATTTTTTTCGATGAAGAAAAAAAATGCTTCACACTCGACCGGGAAACCGGAAAATTTTCCTGGAGCATTCCGGGCTTTACTAGGATGACGCCACCTGATCTCCGGGACATCCTAGATGAAACTGCGTGTGAACTATTTCACACAGACTGCATAAACAGACTGATCAGCACAGCGACTGTGGCTCAGAGCCAGGAAATGCAGAAACTGCTCGCTGCCATTCCAGTCACGCCCACAGACTATATTGCCGGCATTCTGAATGACGCCCGGAAGCGCCGGCCTCTTCCCCGGGCAGATTACGCAAAAAAATGCTTCGATCTGCTTGATGAGGCAGCATCCCTTGAAATTCGTCAGAAAGATCTGGCTGAATACATCTGTCACTGCACAGAAACCGCTGTTCAGCAGGTTCAACGGTGGACGCAGACCGTCTCTCTGACGCTTGAAGAAAATCTTCAGTCTCTCAGTGACATGCTGTCACAGCTTAAATGCTGCCATATTGGCGACATCAAATCGCTCACAGAGAGCAATGCTGAAATCAGCGCTCTGACAGAAGAGACAGGAAGAAGAGTCCTTCAGCTGAAAGAGCGCGCAGACACGGATGCCCCCTCTGACCTCGCTGCCAAAATCAACCGCGCCAACCGCCTGACCGAAGACATGCACGATCTTCAGAAAATTTTCAGCCGAAAAAATCCGGGACTTCTCACAGCCCAGGTCAAACAGCGTTTTCATGACAGCATACAGCGTGAAGAACGGCGAAAACTTGAGGAAAAAATTGAAATCGAAAACACCGAGCGCATCAAACGGGAAAATGATGTCATTTCCCGGCAGGAGGCTTTCAGACTCACCCAGCGCATCACCGCGGAAAAAGCAGCGACTGCTGCCCTGAATGAAGTTCATATGCTTTTTCAGAACTATCTTGAATCACTGAAGCTGCGTGAACCGCTGCTTTTTTCTGAAATCACCCGCAGGGAAGCCGGTGTCTTTCATGAAAATTCCCCTGTCCCCTGGATTGAAAGTCCGGACCATAAAGTCTGTCTGCAGGATAAAATACGTGCCACATACATTCTGCTGGATGTCACCGTCATTGATCCTGACAATGTCATACAGCAGCTGGGACAGCTCGCCCGTCTGATTCAGCGCCCTGACATCCATCGTATTCTAAGCTCACATCGCAATGGCCATGACCCGGATCCGGAGGGCATTTCATTGCTGCAGCGTATCGGACGGCTGATCCGCCGGTTTTTTTGTCATCTTTCCAGTCTTTTTCGATACCCTGCGAGCCGTGAGCCGCTGCAACGGGCAGAACGGTGTATTGCACTGGCTGTCCATTAGCGCTATCGTTTTAAAAGTCTTGTACCCATTGACTTCATGGATGATGCCCGTGCGGAAACAACTGACAGGTGCAACTGCACTGATAGGCTCGCTGCTTGCTTCGGTCAGTCTGGCAGGTGCTCCCAAAGGGATCTCTCTGACACTGCCTCTTATCCCCAAAGATCCTTCCCATCTGCATGGATACCGTGCATCGGTCTGGCTTCAGCCTGAATCACTGATTTGGTCACACGCACGGATTTATTTTTCAGCAGGATTTGGTCATTGGTGGGTCAACTCTGATCTTCCCAATCAAAGCCTCAGCATCTATTCCCTTTCTCCTGTTTTGCGTTGGTACTTTTTCACACAGGAGACGGTCAGTCCTTTTATTGATCTGGGCGTCGGTCCCTCATGGATGACGCGCACCCGGTTTGATAATCGAAATTTAGGAATGCACTTTGCTTTTCAAGACGAAGTGGGGCTTGGCGCCACTTTTGGAAAAAAACAAGCCATTTCTGTGATTCTGGCTGCCATGCACTACTCCAACGCTTCCCTCTGCAATATGAATGCCGGTATAACCGTGCCACTCATTCTAACTGTTGCCTTGAATTTAGATTAAGGTAAAATTCAACCGGCATCCTTGCAGGCATTCTTAAGTAATATGCGCAGCAATCAGGTCGCCATTAAAAATCACAGGGAAGAAATTCACCTTATCAGTCGACGGTGTTTTGTTTCTTTTTTAATCACGCTCATCTTGGTTGCATTGCTTATTATCAGACTGATTTGGCTGCAATGTGTTCACCATGAAATATTTACCACACTGTCGACAAAAAACTGGCTGGATCTCGTACCGGTCGAGCCCACGCGCGGTTTAATCTACGACAGAAATGGCGTCCTGCTCGCTGAAAATATTCCCGTTTTCAGTCTGGATATGATTCCGGACAAAGTCTCCAATATCCGCAAAACCTTGCATCAGATCCGTGAGATCATCCCGCTGACTGCCAATGATCTGGGACAGTTTCACCGACAGCTAAAACAACACCGGCGCTTTGATGAGGTGACCATCAAGCTTCGCCTGAGCGAAGAAGATGTCGCCCGCTTTTCAGAAAACCAATATCGCTTTCCGGGCGTGCAGGTCAAAGCCCGGCTGCTCCGTCATTATCCCTTCGGAAAGACATTCAGCCATGTATTGGGATATGTGGGGCGCATTAATATCAATGAATTACGCCATATCGATCCTGTGAACTACAGCGCCACCACCTACATTGGCAAATCCGGGATCGAAAAAACACATGAACTGATCCTCCATGGTCAGGTTGGATACGAACAGGCTGAAAATGACGCCAGCGGCGAATCGATTCGAGTGCTGAACCGAATTCATCCCCAGCCCGGCAAAAATCTCTGGCTGACACTGGATTCACATTTGCAGACCATCGCAGACAATGCTTTTGCAGGCTTCAGAGGCGCTTTGGTGGCACTCGATCCCCGCTCAGGAGAAATTCTTGCACTCGTCAGCGAACCCGGTTATGACCCCGATATTTTTGTAACAGGCATCAGCAACACAGAATACAATGCGCTGCAACACGCCCCTGACCGTCCCCTTTATAACCGGGCCGTCCGTGGCAGCTATCCTCCAGGCTCCATCATCAAACCCTTTATTGCACTTTTGGGACTGGATGCAGAGGCTGCAACCCCAGACACCACCATTATGGATCCAGGCTGGTTCCAGCTTGAAGAAGGAGGACACATTTTCCATGACTGGCGACGTCTCGGCCATGGACTGGTGAATATCAGTCGCGCCATCGTCGTGTCCTGTGACATCTTCTTTTATCAGCTTGCACATCATTTGGGCATCGAAAGAATTGATGACATTCTGCACGAATTTGGCTTTGGAGAATTAACAGGCGTAGACATCACCGGTGAATCTCCCGGCATATTGGCCTCTCCTGCATGGAAGCGTCACTTTAAAAACCAACCCTGGTACGAGGGAGACACCATCATTTCAGGCATTGGTCAGGGATTTATGCAGTTTACACCCATCCAAATGGCCCAGGGCATCGGCACCATTGGTGCCCGTGGCAAACATTTTCAACCGCATCTCGTGCTCGCCGAAGAAAGCGAAGGGAGCCGCATCATTCATCAACCCATCGACCTTCCTCCGGTTCAGCTGGATCACGAAGAATGGTGGGACACGGTGATTGAAGCCATGCATAATGTCATTCAGTCACGGGAAGGGACGGGTTATCATTTTGGCCGGCCAAAAACCTATACCGTTGCCGCAAAAACCGGGACAGCCCAGGTTCACTCAATCCATCATCGCGATCCTACAAAAGACCATGAAGATCAGAGTATTCTGCCCGAAAAACTGCGCGATAATTCACTGTTTGTGGGATTTGCACCGGTCGAGAACCCCAAAATCGCCATTGCGGTGATCGTTGAAAATGACAATGCCGCAGCCAGTGTGATTGCCCGAAAAATAATGGATGCCGCAATGGGCGTGCCGGAGAAAATCTGAACAATGAATTTTGTATCTGTCCGTCAACTGCTGACCAAATCCGAACGGGGATCCTCTGTCCATCGTCCCTGGTGGCATTATCTGCACATTGACATGCCACTGCTCACAGGCCTTCTGCTGATTGCCGCGGTCGGACTCCTGATTTTGTACAGTGCAGGCGGGCAAAACATGGGCATTATTACCCGGCAATGCCTGCATCTGGGTGTGGCCCTCCTCGTCATGTTTGGTTTTGCCCAGATCCCACCTTCCACTTATCAGCGCTGGGCACCCCTGATATTTTTTCTCGGCATCACACTTTTAATGCTGGTGCTGGTGGCAGGACACCGTGGCAAAGGCGCCAGTCGATGGCTGAATTTGTGGATATTTCGATTTCAACCCTCAGAAATCATGAAAATCGCCATTCCATTGTTTCTGGCCTGGTATTGTCACCGCATCCAGCTGCCCCTGTCAGGTCGCCATCTTTTTATCGCTGCAACCCTCATGCTGATTCCGGCTGTCCTGACCGCAAAACAACCGGACTTAGGCACCGCCATTCTTCAGCTCGCAGCCGGGGGAAGTGTTCTTCTGCTGGCAGGTATGAGCTGGTATCTGTTGTCCTCACTGATCATTGCAGGCGCTGCCGCTTCCCCTTTCATCTGGCACCTTCTGCATGATTACCAAAAAAAACGCATCCTCACCTTTTTAAATCCGGAACGGGATCCTCTGGGCGCGGGATATCATATTATTCAGTCCAAGATCGCGATTGGCTCAGGGGGCCTCTTTGGTAAAGGCTGGATGCATGGCACACAATCCAATTTGCACTTTCTGCCTGAACATTCAACCGACTTCATTTTTGCGGTCTGCGGCGAAGAATGGGGGCTGGTTGGCAACCTGATTATCATTACCCTTTATATGATGGTGGTGCTGCGTGGGCTGCAGATCACAGTCAGCGCACAGGATACTTTTTCCCGGCTGCTGGCAGGCAGTCTGACCCTGACTTTTTTTGTTTCATTTTTTACAAATGCCGGTATGGTGACAGGTATTCTTCCCGTTGTGGGTCTGCCGCTGCCACTGATAAGCTATGGAGGGTCTTCCATGGTGACCCTGATGGCTGGTTTTGGCATCCTGATGTCCATCCGAACACACAGAAAATTGCTCACCACCTGAAGAGAACTGAATGATGACCCTGCGAAACTATTTTATTATTCTGATCACAGCCCTCCTTCCCGGCATTCTGAATGCAGCAGAAGATCTGTCCAGTCAGCCAACGGTCAAAACATTCATCAAAGAAATGTCCCACAAACATCACTTTGACCAGAAAAAATTATCTCTCCTGTTTGATCAGGTGCATCTTCGCCCCACCGTGATGCAAAACATTCAGCAGCCTCTCGAAAAAAAACCCTGGTATCTTTACCGGCTGCTCTTTGTCACCAACCAGCGCGTGCAGCATGGGGTCCAGTTCTGGAAAAAAAACCAGGATGCCCTGAATGCTGCCTACAGAAAATATGGTGTTCCCCCGTCCATCATCGTGGCCACCATCGGTATTGAAACAAAATATGGCAAAGACGTCGGTCACTATCGGGTCATTGATGCCCTCTCCAGCGTTGCCTTCAGCAAATCCCCGCGCGCGCCTTTTTTCCGGCGTGAACTGGAAGAATATCTTCTCCTCGCCCGGGAAAAACATTTTGATCCATTGATCTCCAAAGGTTCCTATGCGGGCGCAATGGGGCTGCCGCAGTTTATGCCGGACAGTTACCGCCGTTATGCGGTCAGTTATTCGGGACATTCTCAGCCGGATCTTTACCTGAATGAAGCTGATGTCATCACAAGCGTTGCCAATTATTACCATGCACACGGATGGGTCAGACACCAGCCCATCGCCACGCCCACTGTGTCTCTGGGCCTGCAAAAAAAGATACCTGAAAATGAGAAGGAGGCGTATGGACGCACGCTGACACTTGAAAATTATTTCACCCGCGAATACTGGAAGACCTATCATAATTTCGATGTCATCAAAAAATACAATACCAGTGATCTTTATGCCATGGCGGTTTATCACCTGAGCGAAAAAATAACCCTCAAAAAGAAGAAAGCGGATGCCATCTGACCATCAAAACTACCGGGCAGTCATATCCTTTGCGGGTTTGTTGCTGACACTGATACTCTCCGCCTGTTCCTCTCTTCACCGGGACGGCCCCCCCTCCCGTTCCGTGGATGTTTCCCGTATCCCGGATGCCATTCCCAAAGTGGAACCGCTCAGCCGCTATGGCAATTTGCCCAGATATCGGGTCAACGGCGTCACTTATCATGTCAGATCAACCAGTCACAATTATCAGGAACGTGGCATTGCCTCATGGTATGGAACCAAATTTGACGCACATACCACCTCGAGCGGAGAAATATACAACATGCTCGGCATGACCGCCGCCCACAAAACCCTCCCCCTTCCCACCTATGCACGCGTCACCAACCTGCACAATCACAAATCCGTTGTTGTCAAAATCAATGACCGGGGACCCTTTGCCCCGGGCAGAATCATTGATCTGTCCTACGCTGCCGCCAAAAAACTGGGCATGACCGGATATGGAACCGCCTTCGTCGAAGTCAGGGCGATTGATCCATCCAAAAAACCGGAACCGCTCCATCTGACCCCGGTCTTTACAGCACGCCGTGACCTGCCAGAAAAAATTTTCGTCCGGGTCGGGACTTTTCAAAACAGACAGTTTGCCGAACGTCTGAAAAAACGGATCATTCATCTCGTTGAATCCCCGGTTCTGATCACCCGCCCGCCCCGCGGCAAAATTTTTTACCGCGTTGAAATCGGTCCTTTGTTAAGCCCGGTTGCCGTCAGTCGCATCAGACAGCGGCTCAAAACGGCAGGCATCGATCAGGGCAGCATAATCCGCCATCCAACCGAGGTGTAAATCATGTCAACCACTTTTATGTTTTTGCTGGCAGGTATTTTTCTGACGGTGCTGATGGTGGTTGGCGTTCATGAGCTGGGACATTTTCTCGCAGCACGTCTTCTGGGTATCCGGGTTTTGAAATTTTCTCTCGGGTTTGGCCGTGAGCTTGCGTCTTTTACTGACCGCAAAAAAACACGTTACAGTCTTTCACTCATCCCACTGGGCGGCTATGTTTCACTGCTTGAGGAAAGTGATGCAACAAATGAAGATCGTCACCAGGTATTCAGCAGACAGCCCCTCTGGAAACGCTTCAGCGTCATTGCCGCAGGCCCCCTCACCAATCTGCTGTTCGCGCTGCTCTTATACTGGATTATATTTATGACAGGATTCACCAGCATTCTGCCGGTGACAGGTGAAGTCACCCCGCACTCTATTGCCAAAAATGCAGGCATGAGCAGCGCTCAGCAGATCACTCAGGTGGATGGCACAGAAGTCAAAAGCTGGACCGGCGTCATGTTCCGCATTCTGGATCACATCGGCAATCACGACATACTGAAAATTGAAACCAAAAACCGCCACTCCAATGTAACCCACCACTACACTCTGGATTTAAGCACCTGGAAACTGGATCCTTTAAAACCGGATCCTCTGGGAAGTCTTGGCCTGTCCCCCTGGCTGCCAAAAATATCCGGCAAAATGAACACCCAGACGCCGACACTTCCGGGCTGGCTGCTTTACAAAAATAAATATGATCCTCTGACCGCATTCAGACATGCATGGCAAAATACCCGCGATTTTTCAGTGCTGAATCTTAAAATGACAGTCAGAATACTCGAGGGACAACTTTCGCTCAAAAGTCTCGGCGGACCCATTTCTATTTTCGGTCAGGCAGGACAGGCGCTTCACAACGGCGCAGTACCCTTCATCAGTTTTGTTGCTTTTTTAAGTATTGCAGTTGGGATCATCAATATTCTTCCGATCCCGGGGCTGGATGGAGGTCATCTTCTTTTTCAGATCATCGAGTCAGTCACCCGCCGGCCCATTTCAGAACGCCTGATGGCACTCTTTCAGCGCATTGGAATTATTTTTATTGTCATGATTGCCATTCAGGCGATCGTAAACGATCTGATGCGGCTGAAATAATTATTTTCGTGGAACGGCAATAATATAAATCCCGGGACTCATAAATGAATTATTCAGCGCAATTTTTGATTCAGTCCACATGGAATCAATGACATCGCGGGACATGATATTAAGGTTATAGCTGGAGTCACTGAAAATAATTTCATCTTCTGCGCGCGTTCTGCCGGGGTTATATCCTTCCGCCAGCATCCAATGATCACTGAACCCGAGCAGCGTGGGAATACCTTTGTTGACATTTTCAATGATGCGGTCACTGATGCTGCAGGGCTAGGCATGGGCCCCTGAGGAACCCAGCCTATTAAGCAATAAATTAATTATTTCCCAATGACAGGGCTGAGACTGTCTGCTCATCACAGGCAGCAACAGGCTCGGGAAGGGGTGTGACTTTGTATGGCAGATCCGGTTTATACTCTGCATCAGCAGGCGAAAGATTCAAATCAGGATCCTGATTCTGCATGCTAAAAACCTTAGGTCCCTGGCCTGCGTTCAACACCTGCAGCATCTGAGGGGTCGTTTCTAAAACCAGTTCATTCTCTGGTTCAAAGAGCAGGGATTCAGACACGACGACCGATTCTGCAGGGCCTGATGAAAAATATCGCGAAACTCTGCAGAGAAAATCAATGATATTGTCAATGCGTGCGCCCACAAACTGGAAGGGCCAGCGCACTGCATTGACAGAAAATGTCAGGGCTGCCACAAAGCAGGTCGACATTGAAAAACGACTCATCAATTCACCGATGGCGCCTGTCACCAACAATGCCACAGGGATACAAGGCTGAATAAAATTCCACGCCCCTTCAGCCCACAGCACTGCGGACACTGGAATAATTGAATAATATGTCAGTAATCCAATCAATGGGACTGTGGCCACTGTCAACACGAGCGTTGCCATATAACTGCCAAGGTAGGCAAAAAAATAACCGGTAAAAAATCCCTCAATCCCCCGGCGTCTTGACCCGACAATACCGCCAATAATGGCAATGACAGACAATGACAACATCACCAGTGGCGGCAGATCCACGATAATCAAAAACATGAACAAAACAATATCACCCAAAATCCGCCCCGTGCGCGCAAACCAACCCCGCACGGCCGCCCTCGGAATAATGCCATAATCCGCCACAGGGTCTGGAATCAGTGTTTTAATGCCTTTATCTTTTAAATATTTAATTTCTCTCGCATTGAGTGACTGGTGCGGCATTCGGTCAAAGTTGCCATGCCGGCCGGCAGTATAAGACTTAATCAATGTTTCTTTTTTCATGAGATAACCACTGGAGAGGGCCACCAAGTCCCCGCTTTCCGGATCAAGGCGAGTATGGTCGTATGGATCCATCAGAAAACCTTCCCGATCCCTGTGATTCTTCGGCCAGTACGTTGCCAAAAAAATACGGGTATCAAACACAACATTGTGAAACTCCGCATCAGAGACCCCCTCTGTCTCTGCCAGAGCAATATGCCAAAGCACCCCCCCCAGCGCATAGGCACGATCTTCCTGCTGCGCGACCAACCCCTTCTCCACACTGATCTGCAGCGCATTCAACCGGGTCAGAACATCCCACTGCTCTTTTGATTCTCGCAGCACCCGATTCCACTGTGACTT
>Ga0206962_1228_pt1 | contig 14578 bp, 14 predicted proteins | sample Alteio_BWOrgHeat_27_FD_153241 | JGI IMG/M metagenome (GOLD analysis project Ga0206962, IMG submission 153241) | Enriched cells from forest soil in Barre Woods Harvard Forest LTER site, Petersham, Massachusetts, United States -... | ecosystem: Environmental > Terrestrial > Soil > Temperate forest >...
AATGATCTGGCTCTGATACATTCCAAAGCGGCCGCCGATCTGGACCCCTCCAACGAATGGTACCTCTATCTCTATGCCCAGATTTTGCAGGAAATGCATAAATCATCGGAAGCTGCAGAGGTGTTTCACAAACTGATGAAACTGAGTCCCGAAAAACCCGAATACTACTACGGCTATTCCGACGCCCTGCTTTACGAAGGAAAATACAAGGAAGCCATCAAGGTATATGAGGAAATTGAACTGCAGAACGGTGCTTCGGAAGAAATTACACTTCAGAAAGCCAAAGTATACGACCGTATAGGCGAAATAGATAAGGCAGATGCTGAAATACGCAAGCTGATACAGCAAGACCCGACAGAAACAAAATATTATGTTTTTCTTTCCCAGCTCTTTCTCGACAAAGCAGCCACCTATAAAACAAAAGGAAATAAGGAAAAAGAAAATGAGTTTACCGAGAAGGCTCATGTGCTGTATAACGACTTGCTAAAGGCCGACCCCGCCAATCCGTATGCCCTGCTTTCTCTTGCCGAATATTATCTGGGCAAAGAACAATATGACAGCGCCTATGTGGAATATAAAGCAGCACTTGAAAACCCCGATCTGGATATAGACAGCAAGGTAAAAGTAGCGTTGCGCTATTACTATGAGTCGGAAAAAGATGCCAAACTCAATACCGAATGTGAAGAGCTGTGCCGCATCATTGTGGATGTACACCCGAAAGAAGCAAAAGCGCATGCCGTACTGGGCGATCTGCTATACCGGAATAAAAGAAGAGAGGAAGCCAGGATTGAATATCGCAAAGCGGTGGATCTGGACAAAAGCAAATACGTAATCTGGAACCAGCTGTTGCTGCTCGACTCGGAGATGAATGATTACATCGATATGCTTACCGATAGCAAAGATGCCATAGAGCTTTTCCCAAGCATGCCCATACCTTACTTTTTCAATGGTATAGCCCTTATCCAAAGCAGGAAGTATGACGAAGCCATTGACGCGCTGAATGCCGGCGTGGTGTATGTAATCGATAACAAACCCCTCGAAAGTCAGTTCTATTCCAATCTCGGCGATGTATACCACAAAACAAAAAGCTTTCCGAAATCGGATGAGGCCTATGACAAAGCCCTGGCTCTTGATCCTGATAACGCATACGTACTCAACAACTACAGCTATTACCTCAGTCTGAGAAACGAAAATCTGGACAAGGCCGAGAAGATGTCAAAACACTCGAATGAGCTGGATGCAAAAAATGCCAACTTTCAGGATACCTATGCCTGGATCCTGTATCGCGAAGGTAAATATGATCAGGCTTTGGAATGGCAGGACAAAGCCCTGGCCGGAAGTCCCGATCCAAGCGCTGTCATGTACGAACATTACGGAGATATTCTTTTTCACCTCAACAGAAAAGACGAAGCACTGGCCTATTGGATAAAAGCAAAAATCAAAGGCGGGGGTTCGGAATTTCTGGAGAAAAAAATTGCTGATAAAAAGATCTATGAATAATAAGAGGGCACCTCTTTCTTTCCATCTCTTGTGTTCCCTCTTCCTTGTCAGCATCACGGTTTTGACATCTTGTCATTCGGGCAGGAAAATAACCAAAATGAAGCAAGGCACGGAACTGTTCCTGGCCGGCGACTGCCGCAATGCCCAGGCATTGATGGACAGCATGAAGCTGCATCAGTTTAAATTCGAAACACTTTCTTCCAAACTGGATTGCGAAGCCAAAGGCGACAGCATGAAGGGTAGTTTTGAAGTGACCCTGAGGATGAAAAAAGACAGCATCATCTGGATGAATGTAAGCGCTCTGGGTGGATTGGTAAAAGTGGCCCGTATTGTCATTACCCAGGATTCCGTATTCCTGGTTAATTATATGGACAAACAGAATGATACGGTAGGTTCTTATTTCAAAGGCGATTACAGCTATATCAACAAAATGCTGCAGGCAGATTTTGATTTTGAAATGGTACAAAGCATCCTCGTCGGCAACCCTGTTACCTTTTATGAGGAAAATGAACGGCTTCGCTCCTATGGAGAAAATGGAAAATGTGTGCTCAGCACCATCCGTAAAAGAAAACTAAAAAAGGTGGTAAACCGCAACCGCGAACTTACCAAGACCGATTCGGCACAAACCATCTGGCTGGATCCTCAGACACAAAAAATAGCTCACCTGCTGTTTAATGATTTTAATTCACGACGCAGCTTTGATGCTACCTACAGCGATTTTATAACCGGTGCCAATGGGTTGCTGGTAGCAAACAAAGTCCGGTTTCAGATTCATACAACCGATAAAAATCTGATGCTTGAAATGAACTACCGCAAAATTAACCTGAACAAACCGCTCGAATTTCCGTTCAATATACCCGAAGGATATAAACGAATATTTATCAGGGACCCCAATGGAACGCATTAACCCCGCCAAATATCTGCTCCGTTATTGCCTGGCAGCCTGCCTGCTGCTGTGCATTTCCTTTGCTGCCTCCGCACAGCGTCAGGACAAGAAAGCCCTGGAAAACAAAAAGAAAAAACTCAAAAAAGATATTGAGCTGGCCGAAGAACTGCTGAAAGAAACAAAGCAAGGCAAGAAAAAAACCCTCAATACCCTGGTGGCCCTGAACAAAAACATTGAAAAAAGGGAAGAGCTCATTTATACCATCAATACCGAAATAGGCTTGATGAACCGGCAGATTGACGAAAACAATACATCCATCAAAAATCTGCACGGAGATATCAAAAAACTGAAACAGGAATATGCCAGCATGGTATACTTCGCCTATAAAAACAGGGACAGCTATGATAAGCTCATCTTTGTTTTTGCAGCGGCCGATTTTAACCAGGCTTATAAGCGTCTTAAATACATTCAGGAATACAACGAAGCCCGGAAAAAACAGATTGCCGCTATCTCCCAGAAACAAAAAGAACTGGGTGACCAGGTACAGGATCTGGAGCAGAAAAAAACAGAAAAGAAAGATCTGCTTGGCAATGAAGAGACAGAAAAGAAAGACCTGACACAGAAAAAAGAAGAAAAAGAACAGGTGCTGGTAGACTTGCAGGACAAAGAATCTCAGCTCAAAAAAGACCTGGAAAAGAAAAAGAAGGATGCCGAAAAAACAGAACTGGCTATCCAGGCGCTGATAAAGGCGGAAATAGAACGTCAGGAAAAACTGGCTGCTATAGCTGCTGAAAAAGAACGATTAAAAGAGTCGGGAAATCATGTAAAATCAACAACCACGGAAACGGTTAAATCAAGCCCCCGATATCATCTTTCCAAAGATGAAATGGATCTGAACCAGACCTTTGCCAATAACAAAGGAAAACTGCCCTGGCCTGTGATACAAGGTATTATTACTGAAGGGTTTGGCCCTCACGAACATCCTACCATCAAGAATTTTATCTATGTCAATAACGGGGTCAATATTAGTACCGGCAAAGGATCCCTGGCCCGGTGTATCTTTCAGGGCGAAGTAACGGGTGTTACCAGTATCCCCGGAGTAGGAAAGCTGGTTATTGTCCGTCATGGAGAATACCTCAGCGTGTATTCCAATCTGGATGAGGTATATGTGCAGACAGGAGATAAGGTGAAAGCCAAACAAAATATCGGGAAAATACAATTTGACCAGGAAGAGGGGAAGACAGAGATGAACCTCCAGATCTGGAGAGGGCAGAATAAACTTAATCCGGAAGACTGGCTTTTCAAGGATTGAGCTGAAAAACCAGTCCAATTCACATTTTCTTAGTATCTTTGTTCTTTAAATACTAAAATTCAGACAATGTCACATTATCAATATGCTGGTATTCTTGGCGGATTAGGCGCACCTGAAATTCTGCTTATCCTTGTTATCGTACTTCTGATGTTCGGAGGGAAGAAAATTCCGGAACTTATGAAAGGATTGGGACAAGGCGTGAAAGAGTTCAAAGACGCTTCTAAACCAAGCGATTCTAAGGACAGCACATCAAGTGCACCGACTACTACCAGTACTCCAACAGAGAAGAAATAAGCCTTTAAGGCTTTCTTCCGTTTATTTATTTTATTGATTCTGCCTTCCTGTGCACCCGTATTCTTCCCTTGCAGATACCCAAAAAGGCCTTAGGGATGGATCGCTTACCTGCGATTCCGTTCTTCGGCATTTTCTGGCCCGTATAGAGAAAGAAAAACATCTCAACGCTTTCCTGGAAGTATTTACTCAATCGGCTTTGGAAAAAGCTGCCGAAGTAGATAAGAAAATAAAAGCCGGAAAAGCCGGAAAGCTGGCCGGGCTTGTCATTGCCCTGAAAGATAATATCTGTTACAAAGGCCATGTTGTTACCGCCTCATCCAAAATCCTGGATGGCTTTCAATCCCTTTACAGCGCTACCGTTGTAGAACGCCTTCTGGCCGAAGATGCCATCATCATAGGACGGTGCAATTGTGATGAGTTTGCCATGGGCAGCTCCAACGAAAACTCCGCCTTTGGTACCGTTAAAAATCCCCGTGATAATAAACGGGTAAGCGGTGGCAGCTCCGGAGGATCTACTGTAGCCGTAGCGGCCAATCTTTGTCATGCTGCACTGGGCACCGATACCGGAGGTTCTATCCGTCAGCCGGCATCCTTCTGTGGTGTTGTGGGCATGAAACCTACCTATGGACGCGTATCCCGCCATGGTATTATTGCCTATGCCTCCTCCTTTGATCAGGTAGGTCCGTTGACCAACAATGTACAAGATGCTGCCTCTATCCTGGAGGTTATTGCCGGTGGAGATGAATTCGACAGCACCCTCAGCACCAAACCCGTTCCCGATTATTCAAAAACAGCCTCTGCCAAACAGGGACCTGTTCGTATTGCCTATATAAAAGATTGTGTGGATCACCCGGGATTGGATCCGGAGATCCGGAACTACATGAAAGGGCTGATAGAGCAATTGCAACAGGAAGGACACACCCTGCATGCCATTGACTTTCCTTACCTCGACTACCTGGTTCCGGCTTATTATGTGCTTACCACAGCCGAAGCCAGCTCCAATCTGGGTCGCTATGACGGGGTTCATTTCGGATACCGCAGTCCCAATGCCACCGATCTGGAAAGCACCTATAAAAAATCCAGAAGCGAAGGCTTCGGAGCCGAAGTCAAGAGACGTATTATGCTCGGAACCTTTGTGCTGAGCGAAGGGTATTATGATGCTTATTATTCAAAAGCACAAAAAGTCCGTCGCCTCATTCAGGATAAAACAAAGGAAATATTTGCCGGTCACGACTTTATCCTGCTGCCTACTACCCCCGGTACCGCTTTTGAGTTTGGTGCCAACTCGGCCGATCCGATTAAAATGTATCTCGAAGATATCTTTACCGTTCATGCCAACCATGCCGGTATCCCCGCTATCTCTTTACCGATGGTAAATCATAGCAATGGACTTCCTTTCGGTGTTCAGCTCATGGCCAGCCATTTTGAAGAAGCATCCTTGTTCCGGTTTGCACAAGAGCTGATGAACATATCGGCGTTGAAAACCTCTGTTTAGTCCCTACCCTGTTCCCCTGCTTTTTGTTTACTATTGTAACAGCCCTTTTTTTCACTGATCTTGTGTGGAAAATCAGGTGTTTTATCCCGTTTTTGATCCTTTTTAGCTAAAGACCACCCGAAAATCAGCATTTTTACAACAATTACGCTATTTTTACGTATACTATAAATAAGATATCCCCGTAGTGATGAAGATTCGCAGGCATTTCTCTCTTTTTCCGGCACTTATTATTGCCTGCCTTGGCCTGCTTCCTGAAACGGGAAAAGCCCAGTTCGACTCCTCTCGTTTTAAAGATGATCCCGTAGTTGCCATGCTGGATAGTATGTCCCGGCTCAATTTTTTTAACAAACCAGCCAAAACCACTAAGTTTAAATACAATCTTCCACCCGATTCCATTCCGCGTTTCGACGATCTTATTTATGAGGCCCGTATGGCTAAGCTGGATGCCGCCTCTCCGTTTGATCTGGTATACAATGAACCGGTACGTGCATTTATTGATCTTTATATGGTTCGCAAACGGGTGCTCGTTTCCCGTCTCGTAGGTCTTAGCCAGCTATACTATCCCATGATGGAAGAGGTGCTTGACAAATACGGCCTGCCTCTGGAACTGAAACACCTGGCGGTGATAGAATCGGCTTTAAACCCCAATGCCAAATCACGTTCCGGAGCTATGGGTCTCTGGCAGTTTATGTTCAATACCGGAAAACTATACCAACTGAATAGCACATCGTATGTAGACGACCGGTGTGATCCTTACAAAGCAACTGTTGCTGCAGCCGAATATCTTAAATTTCTATATGGTCTTTTTGGGGACTGGCAGATGGTGCTTGCCGCTTATAACAGCGGTCCGGGTACCGTTATGAAAGCCATGCGTCGCTCGGGCAACAAAAAAAGTTACTGGGAAATACGTCCCTTCTTGCCCCGCGAAACACAAAGCTATGTTCCGGCATTTATAGCCGCCAACTATGTGATGAATTATTATGCCGAACATAATATCTATCCTGCGGAACCCCGGAAAAGCTTTTTTGAAACCGATACCGTTTCCATCAAACAGCAGGTTTCTTTTGAACAGATATCAAGTGCTCTGAATATCCCCATGGATGAGCTCATCTTTCTTAACCCCATGTACAAAAGAGGGGTAGTGCCTTACCCTACCGGAAACAAACCTTATGAACTGATATTACCCGCTTCCAAAGTAGGCACCTTTGTGACCAACGAAAGTGCCATCTATGCCTGTCTGAAAAAAGATTCGGCACTGGCCAAAACAGGGATGGCTGCCGAAGAGGTACGTAAAATATGGACCGTACAAAAAGGCGAACACCTCAACCTCATTGCCCGCTCGTGTAAATGTACCGTGGATGACTTAAGAACCTGGAACGGATTAACCAGCGCGTATGTAAAACCCGGACAAAAACTTATTTATTACGGAGCCACCGCCCGTCCTGTCCTTGTCCCGATTCCTGCAGCACCTGCTCCGGTAGTGGTAAATAATATTACTCCCGTTAATGCCATCGCTGCCAATAATCAGTATGTATATTATACCATACAAAAAGGCGACACCCTCTGGATCATCAGCCAGAGACACAAAACAACCGTGGATGAAATCATCCGGCTGAATGGTTTTGGGAAAAACTATAAATTATTACCTGGCAATAAAATCAAAGTTGCTAAAGCGTAAACCGATTTCAGAATAAAAGCAAAGCGCAATAGACCGCAGATTATCATGATTGTTATGATTTTCACTGATAATCAGGAAATCGCAAAATCATAATTAATCATGATGATCATGAAAATCAGCGGTCTATGATCTTAGGAAGTTAATAATAGTATGTTTCTCATTATATCACTGGTATGATTTCTGTTTTTCGATTTTTCGCTTTGTTTCTCATTCTAGCTGCCAGCAACATTCAGGCACAAAGCGGAAAGCCGGTGGCTACACGAACCTTTACCCCTATTCCCGGTTCGGATGATTATCTGGTAACCATAAAAATTACGGTAGAAGGCATAGAAGGATTTGCCAAAGAGGAGGAGCTGATCCCTGACGGAGCACAGGTAACCGATCCCAACGCAGGCGGTGGATGCACCATCCTGAACAACGAAGGAAAACTTAAATATGTATGGGTCTCCTTTCCCAAATGTGCAGAAATAGCCCTCACCTATCGCATTTCTTTTACCAGAAATCTGGCAACCCCGCCCAATAAGAAATACCCCGGCTCCTTTCGCTATGTACTGGACAATAAAGTAGCAGTAGTGGCGGTTGAATAAGTGAAATTCCCTTCCGTTTAAAAACGTAGTAACATCCGATAAAATACGGAGTATCTCTATCCATCTTCATTTTTAAAGTGACGCCAACCGTTCCTCTGATCAGAGAAGAGGCTCGCCTGATCAATGCAATGGTTACATTGATGAGAGGAACCACTCCCCTGATCAATGCAATGGTTCCTCTCATCAATGCAACCACTCCCCTGATCAATGCAATGGTTCCTCTCATCAATGTAACCACTCCCCTGATCAATGCAACGGTTCCTCTCATCAATGCAACCGCTCCCCTGATCAATGCAACGGTTCCTCTCATCCATGTAACCGCTCCTCTGATCAATGTAATGGTTCCTCTCATCCATGTAACCGCTCCTCTGATCAATGCAGAGGTTCCTCTCGTCTGTATAACGTCTCTTCTGATCAATGCAGAGGTTCCCCTCGTCAGAGTAATGGTTCTTCACGTGTAGGGAACAACTCCTCACGTCTCTGTAATCGTTTTGCTACGTACGAATCAATGAATGCTTTTCAGCTGTATAGAGGGACAGTCTTTTTCCATCATCTTCCTGGTGTCTTCCATCGCTTCTTTCATTTTGGCACGGGCGGTGGCATCCAGATAAGCAGGAAGAGAATCTTTTAAGGCCAGCTCGGCAGGAAACACAATGTGTTTTTTCATAAGGGCATTCGTTCCACGGTATACCCAGGTAGGCATATAGTCAGGTATGGGTTTCAGATAGGTTCCTTTGGTCATATTCTTTCGTAAGGTTATGCTGAATATGAGTCCCGCATCGGTATATCTCCAGTATTGATTGGAAATAAAATTACCCAGCGACCAGGCCACAATACCGGTATCCAGCGTAGCATGTTTGGTTTTATAATAATTCACCGGGCTTATCACATGCGGGTGACCGCCAATGATAATATCAGCACCATACTCCTGCGTCTTTCGTACCACCAGCTTTTGAAAATCATTGGGATCGCTCTGATTTTCTTTTCCATAATGAAAATATACCAGCACCAGCTCAGCACCCTGTGTGCGCGCCTGCATAATATCATGCTGGATAAGCAGGGTGTCGATGATGTTTACTTCGTATTTACGTTCCGAAGGTGGCGGGGGTTCGTTGGTGCCATAGGTATAATTCAGGATTCCCAGTTTAATGCCTTTGATGTTCAGGATACGCACCGAGTCGTGATCGGCCTGTGATTTGAAAGTGCCGGTACTGCCAATTCCTTTTGCTTTTAATATATCCAGTGTGCGCAGCAATCCCGCTTCTTTGGTGTCCATGCAATGGTTATTGGCGGTTACCACAAAATTAAAACCCACATTTTTCAAAGCATCGGCATAGGAATCGGGAGTATTGAAGATGGGATATCCGGCCAGAGGAACAGCGGGGCCTGCAAAAGTAAGTTCCAGATTGCCCATGGTAATATCGGCCTGTTCCAGCCAGGGTTTCATCACCGCAAAGCTGGGATTGAAATCGTAGGTACCATCCGCTTTTCTTGAATTCTCATACTGGGGCACATGACACATCAGATCGCCTGTAAAAGAAATACGAACGCTCACTATAGAATCCTTCACCTGTTTATGTACTGGCCCCGCCCATGTCTGTGGACGTTTGTGCTGCTGCTCGGGTACAAAGGCAAACAGCAGGAAAACCAGGATGGAAAGAATAAATACAGGGGTTCTCATAATACGTAATTGGATACCGGAGCGAAATTAGGTTATTCTTTTATATGCTCCGCTGTCCTCCCCCTTTATCCCCCTCCAAAGGGAGAGATAAGCGCTTGTCCCCCTTTGGAGGGGGATAAAGGGGGAGGAAAAAACACTTCTCAAAAATTTCCCCTACATTTCCATTCGAATTTCTGAACTATGATAAAAGCCTGCAACCTCACCAAAGATTACGGAACGATGCATGCCTTACAACACAATGCAAAAATAATTTGTTGGTATTAAAAAGTAGCCGGAGGTTGCGAAAAAGAAGATTGTAAATAGTTTATAGTAACTCGGATATTAATGATCCAAATGGTTTCGATGAAAAAAAATATACTTCGGATACGGAACAGCACTGCCGAGTTCCTGATTTTTACTTCACAGGTTGGGGAGAATAGCATTGAGGTCATGGTTCAAGATGAAACAATCTGGCTCAGCCAAAAGATGATTGGCACTCTTTTCAATTGCAGTGCTGATAATGTTTCCCTACATCTAAAAAATATATTTAAAGAAGGAGAACTGAATGAAAAGTCAGTTACCGAGGAATTCTCGGCAACTGCTTCCGATGGGAAAAAATACAAAACAAAATTCTATAACCTCGATGCCATTATTTCGGTAGGATACCGGGTAAATTCATACCGTGCCACACAATTCAGGCAATGGGCCACATCCATATTAAAGGATTTTGCTATCAGGGGTTATGTATTGGATAAAGAGCGGCTAAAGAACGGAGCCTTTCTAAGCAAGGAATACTTTGACCAGTTACTTGCCGAGATACGTGAAATAAGGGCGAGTGAGCGTAAATTTTATCAAAAAATAACCGATATCTATTCCACCGCTGTCGACTATAAAGCAGATGACGATATTACCAAAGGATTTTTTGCCGGCGTACAGAACAAGCTCCATTTTGCTATACATGGACATACTGCAGCTGAATTGATAATGAACCGTGCTGACAGTAAAAAACAAAACATGGGGTTAACAACCTGGAAAAATTCCCCTCACGGTAAAATCATCAAAACAGATGTAACTATTGCGAAGAATTACCTGACAGAGAAGGAAATTAAAAACCTCGACCGTTTTATTACCATGTATCTTGATTATGCCGAAACACAGGCAGAAAGAAATATCCCCATGACCATGAACGATTGGGCTGGCAAGCTAAATACCTTTTTACAATTTAACGAAAAGGAAATTTTATCAGGGGCAGGAAAAATCACACAGGCCATTGCAAAAGCATTTGCCGAAAGTGAATTTGAAAAGTACAGGATAATACAGGATAAATTATACGAATCTGATTTTGATGCCGAAGTAAAAAAACTGAAAGCTCCTGAAAAGAAAAAGAAGGAATAGAATTCCGGATTCATACAATATCCAATATCCTCCCCCTTTATCCCTCTCCAAAGGGTGAGAAAAAGGCTGTATCAAAAATTTACCCTACATTTCCATTCGAATTCCTCCAACATATGATAAAAGCCGACAACCTCATCAAAGATTATGGAACGGTGCGTGCCTTGCAAGGCATCTCTTTCGAAATAAAAGACGGAGAGTTTTATGGACTGCTGGGCCCTAACGGAGCCGGCAAAACAACCACCATCAGTATTCTCAGCACCATAATTGCTCCCGATCAGGGATCGGTACAGATAGCAGGCTACGACCTGAAAAAAGACCCTGAGCAATGTAAACGCAGCATAGGCGTAGTACCTCAGGAAATAGCCTTGTATAACAAGCTTTCGGCTTACGACAATCTGCTTTTCTGGGGTAGTCTTTACGGTGTAGCTCCCGCCACACTCAAAACACGGATAGACGAGATCCTGACCCTGTTTGGTTTATCCGACCGGAAAAACGATCGGGTGGATACCTATTCAGGAGGAATGAAACGCCGTATCAATATTGCATCGGCATTGCTACACCGCCCTAAAGTATTGCTGATGGATGAACCTACTGTAGGCATCGATCCCCAAAGCCGTAACCTTATTTTTGAAGTGCTTGAAAAACTTCACAAAGAAGGAATGACCATTATCTATACCACCCACTATATGGAAGAAGCCGAACGGTTTTGCGATCGTATCGGCATCATCGATAAAGGTGCCATCATTGCACAAGGTACCCTTGCCGAACTGCAAAACACCGGTGGTATCAAGGAAAGTATTGCCGTTACTTTCAACGAACTGAAGGATGATTTAAAGGCAAAACTCAACAGCACGATCAGCGGAGAATTTACCTTCACCGACAACATCCTTACCTATTCTTCCGCCCATGTAAAAAATGATCTGAGCAAACTGATCATACAATGCAATGAAGCAGGAGCCGATATAAGTCATATAGAAATTCAAAAGGTAAATCTGGAAACGGTGTTTCTTGCGCTTACCGGAAAACAACTCAGAGACTAATCCTTTTCCCTATGATCAAAATAGCCATCAAGGACCTGCGACTTTTTCTGGCCGATAAACGCGCCATGCTGCTTACGCTCCTTTTGCCCATTCCGCTTATCACCCTTTTCTCACTTGCCTTTGGTGGTAACGGGGGCAGCTCCGATGCCAAACCCCTGGTGCTGATTACCTGCGATGAAGACAAAAGTCCTGCCAGCAAAAAGCTGATTGCACAGCTCGATTCGCTTAAGGAGCTGGATCTGCGCCTAACCTCCACCGATACGGCTACACGCTTAATAAAAAAGGGAGATGAAGATGCAGCACTTATTTTTCACAAAGGATTACAAGACTCCATGACGGCAGGCAAAGCCCTTCCTATGGAATTGATTTATGACAAAGCCAAACAGGTGCAGCTGGGTATACTCATGTCGGCGCTGAGCGGTAACCTGATGCGGTTTGCAGGCACATCTTCTTTTGAAAGCAAAGCTATCCGTCAGTTTGATGCACAAAATCCGGGTATGGATACCGCCACACGGGCTGGCGTACACCGTATGATTGCATCCAATTTCAGCGGTCCCGGTAGCGGAAAAAAAGAGGATGCTCCCTTGCTTAAAACAACAGCATTGGAAGCACAAAAAGAAAATTCTCCCGGTCTCATCCAAGCTGTTGCCGGTACCGCCGTGATGATGCTTTTGTTCAGTGTTGCCGGCTTAGGCGCTTCCCTGCTGCAGGAAAAAGAAGAAGGGACATTAAAAAAACTATTGTATGCTCCCCTCAGTCCACAAAGTATCCTCTTTGGAAAAATGCTGAGCGCCAATATCGTTTCCATTGTCCAGCTGCTTATCATGTTCACCTTTTCCTGGGCTGTATTCGGACTCAATGTAACACCAGCGCGTCTGCCCGCCATGCTTCTTATGATTGTTGCCACCGCCTTTGCCTGTTCGGCCTTTGGTGTTTTTCTGGCTTCCTTTGCACGTAACAGAGCGCAGGTACAGGGATTGTCGACACTGATTGTGCTTACCATGTCGGCTATAGGCGGAAGTATGATACCGGTATTCGTAATGCCCTTCTGGATGCAAAAGATGGCCGTGGTGTCGGTCAACTACTGGAGCATACAAGGCTTTTATGATATCTTCTGGAGGGCATTACCCATCACCGATCCGGCGTTTCTGACACGCGTGGGTGTATTATTCCTGATCGGTCTTATTCTGAATCTGGGCGCTATACAGCTTTACAAAAAAAATATCCTGAATATCGCTTAGTGCGCCTTAACGGGGAAGTTCATATTCACATTCATTTTTACTTTCATCCCGTTCATCATACCGGGACTGAATTTTAGCTGCTCCACATATTTCTTTACCGCTTCATCCACGCCATAGCCTACGCCACTCAGGATAACACAATTGGCAATGGTACTGTCTATCTTCACATCAAAGCTCAGACTTACTTCACCCTGCACATATTTTTTGATGGCCTCTTCCGGATATTTTACATTCATCAGCACATCCTGATAAAGCATTTTTTCGCCTTTGGGATATTCCGGATCACGGGAAGGTTTCATACTTATGTTCTGAGGATCTTTGGATGGGGTTGTTGTTTGGGAAAAGCCTAACAGGGGTAGTAAGATCAGTGCAGTTATAAAGAGGAATTGTTTCATGGTTATATATTTAAGTAAGATGTTATCTATTCCGGGACTAAAGTCCCTAATTGTAAATTGACTTTATAACCCCGCGCTTAAGCGCGGGGTTATTCAAATCGCAATAATACCGGAGCTTTAGCCCTTGAGTATTCGCAACTAACAACTGACAACAATAAAGAACTAAAACCGTTATCTGTATGACTTCCTAACCCCGCGCTTAAGCGCGGGGTTATTCAAATAGCAATAATCCGGGGCTTTAGCCCTTGAGTATTCTGCACTATCTGCTCATACAATGATGAATATAACAAAGACTCAGATCAATCGTAGCTTCAATGCCTTTTATATGCGTTCGCTCCACACCGTGTGATGCCGCCACACCGGGACCTATCAGCGCCACGCGGAAATCCTTACCGGCCTTGAGGGCTGCCGATCCATCAGAACCATAAAAAGGATATACATCCTGTTTATAAGGAATCTTATATTGTTCGGCCAGGGCTACCAATGTTTTACGAAACTCATAATCGTAAGGCCCGGAACTGTCTTTCACACAAATGGAACAGCTTTGTTCATTGCCTTCGCAGGCATCACCCAGCACACCCATATCAATCACCAGCAGCTCTTCAATACTATCTGAATAGCCTACGGTACCGCCATGCCCCACCTCTTCATAATTGCTGAAGAAAAGTTCCACCGGCGCTTCTATGCCTTCCTCTTTGAATCTTCTGGCTATTTCAAACAACACATAGCATCCTGCTTTGTTGTCCATAAAACGTGATTTGATAAATCCGTTTTTATACTCTCTGTAACGGGGCTCAAAACAAATGATATCTCCGGTTTTGATGCCGCAACGCTCTGTATCCTTAACGGAAAACACCTCCTCATCCAGCCGTATGTGCATGGTTTCCTCATTTCTCTTTTCTGTTTCCCTTTTGTCATTGGCATGAGAAGAGGGATTGTTAAGGAGCAGTGTACCGGTAACCACCTTTCCGCTCAGGGTATGAATATTCACATATTCTCCTTCGGCACTGGTGAGTGATGGACCACCGAGTTTGGAAAAGCGGAGCGTTCCATCGGTCTTTATACCCGATACAATGGCTCCGAGGGTATCTACGT
>Ga0206962_1217_pt2 | contig 14574 bp, 13 predicted proteins | sample Alteio_BWOrgHeat_27_FD_153241 | JGI IMG/M metagenome (GOLD analysis project Ga0206962, IMG submission 153241) | Enriched cells from forest soil in Barre Woods Harvard Forest LTER site, Petersham, Massachusetts, United States -... | ecosystem: Environmental > Terrestrial > Soil > Temperate forest >...
GACTTGCTTTTGTCCTGTTTTTCTTCCTCAGGCCCTGGTTCTTCGTTTTATGGAGTTTCCTTGCTCGGCACGGCTCGAATACCGAGGCCAGCGTTGACGCGAGGTTGACACGCAGGAAGGCGCGGCAGCCTGAGAGCAGGAGAAGGTCGAGACTCGGCCGCAAAGTTTGTGCCTGGAGAATGCAGTGAAGGTTAGCGGCTACTGGCCGGCAGAAATCCGGTGCAGGATTCTGGTGACCAGGTAGGTCCCGTCGCCCGTGTGTTCGGGAATATACGCACGCTTCGGCGTAAACGCAAGAGCTAAGTTTGATTCGGGTGCAAAGAATCCATCGTGCCGTCCCATATCAGAACGGCAATAATGGGCCACGGAATATCTCTTAACTTGAGGGGTTCGGATCTATTCTGCCGGCGATGACCCCATAATGCAGGTCAAAGCAGACTTTAAGAGCCCTTTGCCTTGCCCGAGGGATCAAATGATTGATATGAATATGAAAACCTTTGATATGCCCGGGACTGCAGACGACAACGCCTTCTTCAGTTCGCTGCGCAACACGCTGGCCGATGAGGTTTCAAGCAGTGCAATGCTCGCAGACCTCCTGCAGAAGGTGAACCGGATGCAGGACTCCCACAAAAGACCGGATGAATTCAAGGTACGGTTTGATGAGTTTGTCGTCAGGGCCGAAGACTATATGTGCGTGGTTGGGCCGTTCTTTCCTACGCTGGTCAGGTTTCTGTCGCTGCACAGAAGAGTCGAAGAGCTGGTGTCCTGATTCAGTCCTGGATACCCAGTCATTCTCCCTGCAGGGATCCAATATCGATCAGGGTCTGAGCGGTCTTGACTGCGACCTCTTTTGTGCTGAAGCTCCGGGAAACGACTACATCCCCGGAGAAGGCGTCCACCACAGCGACCTCGAACTCTTCGGACTCGGATAGCTCGCGCACGTTGGCACACAGGCCCAGGCGGTCATTCGTGAAGGGGTATGGCAACGATTCGCGACAAAATGGGCCATTTGTTCTTAACTTGTGGCATAAGAATATTTTAGGGTGAATCCGTAGTCGGGTTGCGGCGGCTTTCTGTCGAGATTTAGGGTGTAGTCTCCAAACCGGTTGATGTGCTCGGTAAGGTAGGGGCTGATGGCGGCGATGGCGTCTTCGGGAACAGATTCGCCGCGTTGCTCCAGGTTTCGAACGAGCCGTGTCAGCGAGCAGAGGTTATGAAAGATCAGGCAGTTGGCCACAAGATGGTTGTACTTGATCGCCTAGCGCTGCTCGTCACGGCTGTTTTCCGTGATGATTCCCTCGCCGCCGAAGAAAGCCCATTGCAGAAAGCGGTTCAAGGCCTCGCTCTTGTTGGTCGCGCCCTGGATAAGAGAACGCAGTTCCTGGTCTGAAATATAGCGCAGCAGAAAGCCAGTACGGATGACGCGACCCAACTCACAGAATGCCTGGTAGAGACGGTTCTTACGGCTATAGGTGCCGAGCCGGCGCAGGATGGTGGAGGAGCTGATTCTTCCTGCTTTGATCGACAACACCACACGGAGCATGTCCGGAAAGTACGTTTCGATCCGCTGTCTTCCCAGTTCCGGTCGGATGGTCGCCCACTCCTTTGTAACGAAGTGGTAATTGACGAGTCGCGGTGTGAGACGGCCAAAATGTCCGGATTCGGATTGAAAGCTTCTTATGCTGCTCAGCCTAATCCTCGCAACGCGTTTCTCTAGAGTCTTGCACCGTCTACCCAGCGAGGGCAGCGCTCACTTATTTAATATTTTGCCAATCTTTTGCTACGCTTCGTGCCGCAGTGCCGTCACCGGATCAAGGTTCCCAGCCTTCGATGCGGGCATCCAGGCAGCCAGCAATGCAACAGCGGACAGCGTGAGCACCACCGCGACTAGAGAAGCGAAGTCGAACGGGGTTTTTGCGAATATTTCAAACCGTACAACACGCTCAAGCAGGATGCTTCCACACAAACCGATCATCAGTCCAAGACCGGCAACCTTTGCAACCATCAACAGGACTAGTTTCAGAATATCGCCCCGCTTTGCCCCTAGCGCCATGCGCACGCCGATTTCATGCACCCGCTGCGTTACGGTGTACGAGATGACGCTGTAAATTCCGATGGCGGCCAGCGTGAGGCCTAAAGCAGCAAAGCTGCTGAACAGGGCCATGTTGAAGCGTGGCTGCTGCGTTTCCTGACCTAACACTTCATCGAGCATCACAGGTCGCGTAAGCGGCACACCTTTGTCCAACTCGCGAACTTTTTCACGCGCGGCGTTGACCATGGCCAATGGCGCACCGGTGGTTCGCACTATGATTTGGCGATCGGGCGGCGCAATCATTGTGTAAGGCAAATAGATTGCAGGACGTGTCGCATCGCCCACGCCTCCGTTTTTTGTGTCGCCAATTACGCCCACGATCATCAGGTCGGAATTGTCGCCTGCATGCATCAGTACTGGGGGTTTCAGGGGCTTTTCGAGAGCATCAAGCCGCAGGTGTCCGCCAACAGGATCGACTCCCGCAGGCCAGAGCTTGGCAGCGCTCTCATTGATGAGCGCAACGTGAGATACATTTTCGATTTCAGTTTCGGTAAATTCGCGCCCGCGCTTCAATGGAATTCCCATGGTCTGCGGGTACTTTTCGCTGATAAGCGAAGCGACGATCTTCCGATCGTCAGAAAGAGGCTTGCGCCCGTCGATTGCGTACGAAGATTCCCATCCGCTGTAAGGCATTCCTCCATTTCCAAGTGCCGCCGCCTCGACACCCGGAATGACCATAACGCTTGCCAACAGGTTCTGATCGAAGAGATTGCGCTGCTCAAACGTGGTGTACTGTTTAGGTGAGAGCGTGACGCCCATACGCAATACTCTTTCCGGCTGAAATCCCAGATCGGCATTCAGCAGCCGCGTAAAGTTGCGAATCGCGAGGCTGGCTCCTGCCAGCAACACCACCGACAGCGATATCTCTGCTACAACCAGCCAGTTGCGCATCGCCTGTGCCCGCGAGCTTCCAGTTGCGCCATTGCCGCCATCTTTCAGCGTTTCTACAAGATCAGGCCGCGAAGAACGCAGCGCCGGCGCAAGCCCGAAGAGAATACCGGTCAACATGGACACAGCAAGCGAGAAGAGCAGTACGTATCCGTTGATCGTGATGCGCGCCTCGTTGGGCACATAGTCGGGTGGGATCAGAATCGTGATAGTGCGCGTAGCGGCAATCGCAAAGAGGACACCCATCACGCCGCCGAGAACCGACAGCATGACGCTTTCTGTCAGCAACTGACGCACCAGTCTTCCACGGCCGGCTCCAATGGCCAGGCGCATTGCGATCTCACGCGCTCGCGTGGTTGTGCGGGCCAGTTGCAGATTCGCGACGTTCACACATGCGATCAGCAGCAGCAGCCCGACGGCGGCGAAGAGAAGATGCAGGCTTGACTTCATCTCACCGCTCGCTTGCGTGATGTCCATGTAGTTCAACAACACGGTGCGCAGCTGGCCTTTGGGAAACTCCTGCGGGCGCTCTGCCGCAAGGCGCACGTTCAACTGCTGCAACTGCTGCTCAGCTACTTGTTTTGTAATGCCCGGCCGCAGCCGCATAATCACATTCACTGAGGTGTCGTCAGCGAGATTCAACGGCAGCGGAAGCCAGAACGCTTCGTTTGTCCACCAGCCAAAACGTGGCGGCATGACGCCAATGATGGCGTATGGAACATCGTTCAGCGTGATCTTCTTTCCGAGCGCGTGCGGGTCGCCGCTGAAATAGCGCTGCCAAAACTGATACGTGAGCACAACTACCGGGTTGGGCTCTCCGCCGAGAGGAATGTCAAACGGCTGAATCGTGCGCCCGATCAGCGGCTTCACCCCGATGAAGTTGAAGGCGTTGCCGGTTAAATATACGCCGTAAAAGCCTTCCGGATTCGTGCCGCCGGTCATCACGACAGATTTCGGAATGGTGGCCATCACATCCGCGAACGCAGGCAGTTTCTGCATCTCGACCATTTCACGCAGCGGATATTGATGCCAGAAGCCCACCTGATCATTGGGCCCGACCACCGCCGGCGCCCATATTTCATTTGGCTTCGCATACGGATAAGGCGCGATCAGAACGCCATACACAACGCTGAAGAGCGCGATACTCGTCCCGATACCCAGCATCAGCGACAACAGCGCCACCGCCGTAAAGCCTGGATTCTTCCTGAAGCCTCGCAGCGCGTAGCGCATGTCCTGCAACAACCGCTCCAGCCAGACCCAACCCCAAACATCGCGCGACTGGTCCTTGGCGACCAGAACATTGCCAAACTTCCGCATCGCGGCGTGCCGTGCTTCCTCCGGCGACATGCCGGCCTCGATGTTCTCCTGTGTCTCAAAGTAGATGTGAGTTTGGATTTCGTCTTCCAGACGGTCGCTACATCTTTTCCACCAAGTCATGACACGCGCCTTTCGCAAGAACAGTCGTTACTCGCCTTCCTGAACCGGGGGGGGTGAGAATGCGCGCAATCGCATCAGAAAAGCGCTGCCATCTCGAAGTTTCGTGGTACAGCTTCTTCCTGCCCTTAGCCGTGAGCCGGTAGAACCTGGCCTTGCGATTGTTTTCAGATATACCGTCCTCGGCAGCGATCAGGCCATGCTTCATAAGCCGCTGCAGCGCCGGATAGAGCGATCCGTGACCTACCTGCAACACCTCTTCCGACCTATGCTCGATGGACTTGGCAATGGCGTGCCCATGCGCACGCTCGAAGGCGAGCGTCTGCAAAATGAGCAAATCAAGCGTTCCTTGCAGAAGGTCGAGTGAGTCGTCCTGTTCTCTAGTCGTCATTCGACCTGAGACTATTTTATCTTTTGGTCGAATGTCAAGGGGAGAAGTCTGTTTGTGAAAGCGCTCAAGGATTAATGGGACTGAGCTAAACCTTTCTGAATCTCTAGACCGACTGGTCTACTCTATTGACCCGCAACGCTTTCATGGGCTGAATCATTGAAGCGCGAATGGCGGGAACGATGCAGGCCAGCAAAGCGACAAATACGAGCGACACACATGCACCCAGAGCCAACATCGTAGTGTGGACTGTGTATCCCAACCAGTGCATGAGTAGCTTCTGAAGAACGAAATTCAACACCAATCCGACGCAAATACCTGCACCAACACTGAGGCCAGCTGCGGCAAAAACATTCTGCATAATATGGCGGCGTTGCGCCCCGAGAGCCATCCGAATACCGAACTCGTTGATGCGCTGACTGACGCTATAAGTAACAACGCTGTAAAGCCCTATACTGGCCAAAATTAGCGCAAGCACAGAAAAAACGCTGGATAGCACAGCAATCAGGCGTGAACGTGCCCACTCTGGCTGCTGCCGGATACGCTCCGTCATTGAGACGACGGGCGACGATATCTGCTGGCCTAGATTAACGCTGGCAACCTGGCGGCGCACGGTTGATTCGAGCGCCATCGGGTCGCCGGAGGCGCGAACGAACAGCTGAACCCAATCAATCATGCGGAAGGAATATGGAAAATAAATCTCTGGCTTGACCGGATCGTCCAATCCATTGTTGCGGGCATTGCCTACAACGCCGATCACAGGTGCCCAGTCATTGCTGCCGGCAACGGCCAGTACAACAGGGGGATGATTCAATAGTTCCGGCACACGTACCGAGTGACCGAGCACATCACCGTTCGGGAAATAGCGTTTTACGAAAGCTTCATTCACTATGGCAAGACGAGCGCCGCGGCTAGTTTCACTTTCAGTCCACAAACGGCCTTGGAGTAGGGAAATACGAAGCGAGCGAAAGAATTCCGAGTCAACAAAATTGACGTTGCAAACCTGCGGTCCATCGATGGTTCTCCCAAGGATCTCCGTCTTGAAATCCCAATCGCTATATGGTGGCCCAATCACACCAAGGGAAGCAGAGACCACGCCCGGAGTTTGTGCGACCCGCTCCCGTAATTGATGGAAATAATTGGCTCGTTCCTGCCAAGTTGTATAGCTCTCAGTGTGAACCGGAACGGAAAAATCGGCTGTGTGATTCGGGTCGTAGCCAAGGTCAGTGTGGAGTAGCAACCGGAAGTTCTCAATGGCGCTCGCTGCAGCGGTGAGCAACAACATTGCCAGCGCAATCTGAGAGGCGATGAGGACAGAGTGTAACTTGCGCCCGGATATGCTACCTGTAGCTTTGCGTGAGTTGGCCTCCATGATTTCACGAACATCAGGCTTTGCAAGTTGGAGCGCTGGGAATATTCCGAAGAAAACACTGGTCAAGATTGCGAGTACGACACTAAATGCAAGCACTGGAACGTTGACAGAAATATCGAGCCCGTTGGGAAAAAGCTGCCAGGGCAACAATGAGACGGCCAACGGTGTAATCCGGTAAGTGGCGAGCACTCCAAGGAGCGCACCGGCAAAACCGAGAACCAGAGATTCTGTCAGTAATTGACGAATAACCCGTCTCGCGGTCGCGCCTACCGCGGTCCTCACCGCAAACTCATGTAGGCGCGCCGTGCCTCGTGCGAGCAGGAGAATGGAAACATTGACGCAGCCAATCACAAGCAGCAGCAGAACCGCCGCGAAGAGTATATACAGGGCCTTACCAAGAGAACGTTCAAAGCGCTCGTTGATGCTATTCACGTCCACCGTTGACTGTTCCAGCAGCGGATGCTCGCGTTCCATTTGCTGAAAGATCGGCTGAATCTCGGCTGCGGCCTGTGCCTTTGTGTAGCCGGGCCTGATGCGAAGAACTGTCATGAAGCTCTGCGCGGAGGCATCGGAGGTATCGAGCGGGGCATACACGTCCGTATCCCACCAGGTGAAGCTGCGCGGCATGACTCCGAGAATGGTGTAGCTGCTGCCGCCAAGGCGCAAGGACTTACCAACAACCGCCGGATTTCCATTAAATCTTTTCTTCCAGTATTGGTACGTCAGCACCGCAACCGGCTGTGGGGCCTTGCCTTCAGGGTCATCTGACAGTAAAAAGGTTCTGCCCAACATGGCCGGCACGCCAAAGAAAGTGAAGGCGTTTCCCGAAAGAAAAACTACGTCCGTATCCAGGGGGATATCGACGGTCGTGTCAGGCAAAGCCCGCTCATCCATTTCAACTATGTCTTCGATCGACCGGGCCTGGCGCAATTGACGAATTTGTTCCCGGTAGATTGGGGGCGTGTATTCAATCTCAAGTTTGTCGCGGAAATTGAATTCCACAATGCGCTCGGCATCGCGGTAAGGGAAGGGATGCAGAATCACCTTGTATAGCACGCTGAAGACGGCGACTGTGGCTGAAATTCCGAGAGCGAGCGAGACCACAGCGGCGAGTGAAGATCCCGGATGCTTCCAGAGCTGCCGCAAAGCAAATCGAATGTCTTGGAGAAGGATCGACACCGGCCTCTCAGCTGAGGGATAAAGTAGACCGCACGACAGTCTAAGTGTATAGGAATTGAATGTACGCTTCCGTCTCCCTCCTAATTAGGCCGGGTGGTCGGAAATAAACAAGATCCTAAAACAAATGCCAACCAAATTTCATTTCATTTACTCCAGTAGCTGTATACGCAGCGGTTGCCGTTGCGCGTGTCGCAGATGATGCCGTAGATAACGGCGGCATAGTGTTTGCTGACGGATACGACCAGATTTCCCTAAACCTGCTTCCCGATGATTGCAGAAAGAGGGATCTGCCCCTTTACTGCTGCTTCTTCAGGAAGTCGTTGTTAAGATGCTTCGCAATTGCCTCTGCCATGGATTGGCGATTCCGCTGCCCGTTCTGTTTAGCCACGTTGTAGCCCCAGACGATGGCGTTGATATGGTTGTCAACCAGTTGGACAGAAACGTTGCCGCTGTCCTCGATACCTAAGCAGTATGCGAAAAGGCAGCGTACAACCTTGCTTGCGCCGGATTCTTGGTGAATCTGAACCTCATTTGCACTTAAGGTGTAATCGGCCTGTGCCGGATCGGTCACGATCACGACAGGGACACTCTTTTTCTGCAATCCGGCGATGATGTCCGTTTCAAAACCGTGGTCCGGCGTAACAAAGATCGAAGTGGTGGGCGCAGCTAAGGCGGTGACGGCTGACGAGATAATACCCACAAAGGCAGCCAATAAAATCTGCTTCTTCAATTTAAAAATTCCCCCATTTTGCTTTTAAGGTTTGAAGTAGAGTCTTTCATTTGAGCAATGTTCGCATCCACGCTGGCGGGTGCGCCGCTCGTTGGGCTAGCGGTATCGTCGCGTCGCCCAACCACAAAGTTCCAGACATTAAGGACGTAGTTGCTGCCTTCGATCTTGATGACCTGCGTTACTCCCAGAAGCGACCGCTGTCTCCATATCTTCACCCGTGGCGGCGGCAAGCTGGGAAGCCAGATGCGTGACCTAAGGGGAGGTGAGATCGCAGGGCATAAGTCTCTACTTCCTTTTTATTTTAGCGGAAATGCGCGGGGATCGGCGCAGCGGTGCGTTTCAGGTGCAAGAAGTGTGACTTTGCAACTGGACGTGCGCATTGCGACCGAAGCGATATATACGACCGAAGGGGAGACGGAGCGGCTTCTTCGGTAGTGGGTCAATTTGAGTTCCTATCAGGCCGTAGCTATCCATAATCCCTGTTTTCATGCACTACGACGCCGACTTGAGATCATTGGGCAGAATCAGGCGGACGGACGGCGGATGGGGTCGAGGTTGGTGAAAACCCGTTTTCAGGGAGCGATCTGAGGCAGACTGAATGTCATGCCACTTGCGTGAGCTTGTCCTCAATCCCCCGTGCCAAAATAACTGTCATTTCCTACCATGAAGATTTACGGGGCTGGCGACCGGCCCAGAACATGTCATGAGACTGCGGCAGGGGGAGATTGTCGAATTCCCCAATCGCTGTCGGCTGGATGAGGTAAAAGGTCAGGTTTGGTGGTTGCTGGGTGACTAAGTTGGACTGATTTCCTACCAACCGCGATGTGCTAGACGGTAGAGGCGCAACATGCCTCCCGCTGGCCGTCAACGAAATCCGCCGCCCCGGACGCCCAAAGTTGCCGCAAAGCTGACTTTGCAGGCACTTCGGGATTACTTCCGGTTTGGTGGTGATACAGCGGGAACGCCAGGTTTTCCTGAACTCGCTCAAGGCGACAGTTTTTGTTCATAGAGACGAGGCTGTAGTGCTGCGTGCGCGGCTTCAGGGAAAATAGGGAGCGAGGTTGCTGAAGATCTGGTTGGTCTCGGCGGGGGTGAGACGCAGATTGGTGTGCAGCGTCGAGATGTAGTCGCTGGCGGTTACGACCGGCCAGTCGGTGCCGAACAGGATGCGGGAGAGGCCGAGGCGGCGAAGATTGGCGGCGAGTCGATCAGGGGCGCCGGGGAAATGTTTTTGTTCGTTCCAGAGGAACCGGAGATCGCTGCCGGGCGCGGCATCGGCGTCGGTAGGAGCGAGGACAACGGCGGCGATATCGAAGAAGAGGTGGCGGCAACGGCCGGGATGGGCGACGCAGGCGTCGACGAAGGTGGAGAGGCTGTCATCGGTGGTGCGATCGTAGCCGCCCCAGCCGCCGAGGTGCGCTACCTGCACGGGAATGTTGGGAGCCGAGGGCAGGACCTGATCCATGAAGATTTGCACGCTGCGTTTGGCGTCCCAGACGGCCGCGGAGCGCAGGTGAATCAGGATGGGCATGCGGAGGCGATCGGCCGCGGCGAAAACATCGCGCAGCTCACGGATCTGTGCCGGATCATCAAAGCGAAATTGCGCATTGGCGAGATGCAGTTTGAGTCCACCACGCAGACCGATGCGGGCGCAATGATCGATGGCGGCGAGAGCGTAAGGACGCGTGGGATTGACGCTGCAGAAGCCGACCAGACGCTGCGGATATAGCTGCACCTGGCGGAGAGTCCACTCATTCTCGGCATCGACAGCGGCAGCCTCGCCCGGGACATGCACGAAGGGAGAACCGAGACGGTAGGCATCAGAGAGAGCGACGGAGCGCCGGATGCCGGCGGCATCGAGTTGGGCGATGAGGGCCGCGGCGGTATTGGTTTTTTCCTCTTCTTCGTTACCTGGTGCGCCGGGCAGGGGAATGGCGCCTTCGTTGAGGAGACGGGCGGCGGTGGGGCTCTGCAGGTGAGCATGGTGGTCGGCGACTGGGAGGGTCTGCGCAGTGATCGATGATCCGGGGAGCGCGAGAAGAATAAAAGCGGAGTACAGGAAACGAAGCGAGATCCCGGAAAGAGCCATAAGGTGGAGACAGGGTACAGGAAACACTGCGTTCACGGACCGCAGCGCACGGTGCTTGCTGGGATTGCTGACGCGGCGGACTCTGCTTCGAAATGCAGGTTACCGACCGGCCGCCGACCAGGGCTAGTGTGTGCAATCAATATGCAGTGTTGTGGTTGTATTGTCGCCCAACCGGAAGTAAATCCCATCATTCGGACTTCTGGAAGCCATTCGCCGATCTCGATCCCTATCAGATCAGCCGGTCGCGCATCTAGGGAGTATAGTGAAGATGTCTCTAGCGGCATAGACTAGGAGCGAGATGCAATACGCGCGAATTCTTGCCTTGATCGATGCCGAAGTGGAGCGACTGCAAAAGGTTCGCCAGCTTCTGGCCTCCTCTTTTTCTCCCATCGAAAAGACTCGAAAGAGAAAATCACCGCTTTCTGTTCATTCTGCCGCCTCTGAAATTGCAAAGATTCAGGATCCTCCCGCCGTCCTCCAAGGATCCGCAATCGCGCCAGCTCTGATGCGCGAAAAACGAGCCAGGAGAGTCCCGCATCAGAAAAGGCCTTCCGTAAGCAAGCCGACGGTCGCCCCCTTGGAGACTCCATTGGCCGCAGTTGTTCCTGCCGCACCCGTCTTCGTCTCAGCGGAGCAGATTCGTAAGACGCGCTCCCAACGACAACCGATGATACAGACCGGACAGAGCACTCTTCATTCAGCCTCCAACGATTCGCTCACAGCCGAGTCGCTTGCGAAACGATGGCTGCATAGCTTGGCTTTATGACCATAAGTTGCACATGGGTAATTCATCGCGGGAGGCCATGATGGGAGAAGGACATCCCATTTCAATGCATTGATAAAGGACGTTATCATTCACTACTTTGACGGTGGGAGTGCAAGTCGAATGCGCGGGCAGGACTACGGAATCAGTTCCAGCAAATGCAGGCCATTGCCCTGCAGCTTCGCAACCCCACGCTTTCATCTCGCCAGCCGAGTAGGTTCGCACGAGGTTCAATCTCCATTCACTGGTTGTGCAGTTTTTGAGAGCTGCGCCGGAAGGCTCGCAAGCGCGGGCTCCGATAGACCTCAAGAATCTAGAGTCCAGCTTCGAGGAGCAACATGCCATTCCTGAGCGCTGACGTTTGACGTGTATGTTCTCAACCCACAACCCGAGGTTAATTGACCGTCGTCCGAGCCGCACCTGACCCACGACAGATTAGTAACGGGAAATCCCGTTATCGTCATCCTTGCGCTTAACTCGAGAGAAGTCGACTTCCGGATACGAACTACGTCAAGGTAAGATGGAGCTGTCGAAAAAGACCCCGAGTGGCAATCGGTAAGCCCGCTCACTTCTGCAGTTCGTGCAGGAGCTCTGTACCGGAAGGATACGACCGGACCCGCGACAAGCAGTGTGTGCGCAGGCACACGTCGGCTTGGGCGGGTCTTTTCCGTTTGGGGAACGTCTGATCCGTCTTTCGCCACAGACAAAGGAGAGAGTTATGGCATTCATTCAGGCAAATGACGGGGTCATCACACAGATCAACGTCTTCACTGTAGCCCCAGAGAAACAGCAGGAACTCATCGATCTCTTATCGGAGGCGGCAACCTTCGCAAGCCGACTTCCGGGTTGGATCTCGGCCAGTATCCATCGCAGTCTGGACGAGACGAGGGTGGTGAACTATGCGCAATCGAAAGATCTGCGGAGCGCCCAGAACATCATCACTGCTCTGTGCGGAGCTGGTTGGCTGGACCGGAACAAAGCGCTTGGCGAAGCACATCCCGGCCTGTACGAGGTGGTTTTTACAAAGACTGCATGATCCGATCAGGAGGGCTGCGCCAGTGCAGTCCTCCCGATTATGAACACATGCCTCCTCTTAAACGCGCTAGGGTGCTGCGATAGTCCGAGATAGCGATCCAGATCATGTTGTTTGCCACGGGCAAGCTGTAGGCCGTACCCACGGCAAGCAGCAAAACAAAGCGCAAAAGGATACCTAAATCGATTCTGAAGCTCCCCGACCTTGAACAGTCCAGATCGGCGGTATTGAACAGCCTGATCTCCAGTTCCCAGCGCTATGATCATTCGATCAGAGAATCATCGAGTGGTATTGCTCGGAACCCAGACTCGCATTCAACAAGATTGTGGTCACTCGGTACCGAATCTCCCTGGAGCAGCGTCATTACGCATCAACCACCATCAATTTGCGACTCGCTGCAGTCCGGAGGTTGGCTTAGCCCTCAGATTGCTGTAAATCGGGAGGCGGACCGAAAAGACCGAACCCTGGCCTAACTGGCTGACGACCCCGATGGTGCCTCCGCGAGCTCCCACAATCGCCTTCGCGATTGGCAGCCCCATGCCTGGGAGTGAACTCTGCCTCGATGTGTGGCTCACTGTCGAATCCGACGACGGCCAGACGGTGAGGAACACCACCGACCATGGAATCGAGAAGCGGACCAAGCCTGCTGTAGCTATCCAGACGGCGGCCGCCTGCACCGCCAGTCTGCACGACGATCACCAGTGCCAGCGGCTGACTGTCGGTGTTTTCCTCTAGCGATATTTTCTGCTCAATGCCGTCATCGGTAAGGGTGAAATCACTTGCAGTGAGGCCGAAAACGGGTTCGCCGCCGCTGGTATTTATCAGCGTCGGCACCAGGACCAGAGTGGCGCCACCGCGCAAGACGGGGGTGGAATCGGAAACATCCTGTGCTTGCGTGCAAGCGCCGCAGAGAACTTCGAAGGCGAGGAAAACAAGCAGAGGGACCTTCATCCGCCCCAGCTGTTTTGCGGAGATGGGTGACGAGGCTGACTACAGGGATCGTGGCTAAGAGGTAAAGAATCGTAGAGAGATTTACCGCGCCTATCGTGAACTACCATAAAAAGCGATCCGTGCCAGAAGATCTCTCCAACATCAGAGCATTTTACCGTCGAGGTCAATAATTGAGCGAACCAGGATCAGATGGTGTTGCACCGACCGGTTGAGACCGCCCCGTTTTCAAGGAACTCCGCCGAAACTCCACGACACCAAGGCCGCATCACTTCCAAATTGCGACAAGCCGACTCGGAACTCCGAGAGAAACAGCAAAGAAAGCACACCCAACCCTCGGGAACAATGCCGAGGCAAGATGTATCTTCTAATTGCGAGAGAATCGAGGTCTGCTAATGCTCAAAACCTTCGTAGCCTTGTTGGCTTTTGGAGCCTCTTCCCTATTCGCGCAGTCGCGCGTCGACCTATTACAGCATGTGGCAGACCGCTTCAAGAACGCAAACAGTTTTGACGTCAAGGGAAGTGCCTCGGCAGTAATACCCGGATCGTCATGGCGCGCAACCTACGAGTTTGAAACCCAAGGAGCCCAGCCGGGGTTCTTGCCGTTAAGCGTGCGCGGCCCGTCGATGGAGGTGATATCAACATTCGGTCAATTCACCGAAACACAGGTTAACGCTGATGCAACGGAGGCAAAACCGCAGCGAAGCTTCATGATGGTTCCTTCGGGTCGATACAACGATCTCGGTCGACGCTTGATCGATGCACAAAAGATTGGAACGGAGATCATCACCGTTCAAGGTCGTGCGCACTCTTGCGAGATCATTGATGCGGTCTATGATACTTCTCCCGAATTCAAGCCGCATTCAGGGACCATGCACAAGCGTTTTTCTATCGATCCATCCGATATGTTGGTGCTTCGCGAAACTCAATCGAGTAGCGATGGCTTGGAGTGGACAGCAAATGTAACGTCGACTTCATTTGATTTGCCACCCTCCGGAGCCATGGTTCAGGCTCTGCGAGATTTCGCTGCTCAGGCTAAAGATCGTTCAGATTGGATCGGACGTTCCGTTCCCGATCTCAAACTGATGCAGCTCTCCGGCTCCTCGGTGAGCCTAGCTGAACTTCGCGGCAAACCCATCCTCCTTGATTTCTGGGGCAGCTATTGCGCTCCGTGTAAACACACCACACTCCACGCACAGGAGCTCGCAAACCGGTACAAGTCGTTTGGCTTGACAGTGCTCACGATTACGCAGGATACGGCCCAGGATGCTAAGCTCTGGACCGACTATAACCATGTGAACCTCCCAGTATTGTTGGACCCGGATGGTTTGGCATTCAAGGCGTTTGACGTTCAAGGCGTTCCCGTCACGATTCTCGTCGACGAAAACGGCAAGGTTGTCCATTATTGGGTTGGTCTTGATGATCTGTCTTCAATGGACTCCCTTCTAAGTGCGAAACTCCAGCCACGCCCTATTTCTGCAGTCGGTTCAGAACAACGCCACTAACCGTCGCTCTAGGAGCGAATGACCGTCTCATAGAAACCCGACGTTCCATGCAGTTCGCCTACCCCCGCCAGCATTCTTTGGCATCAACGCTTCAGTTGGACTTGTGCTATTTGTTTCGCGTCCTACCCAGGAGTAACGTGGACTAAGTCTGCG
>Ga0206962_1238_pt1 | contig 14517 bp, 11 predicted proteins | sample Alteio_BWOrgHeat_27_FD_153241 | JGI IMG/M metagenome (GOLD analysis project Ga0206962, IMG submission 153241) | Enriched cells from forest soil in Barre Woods Harvard Forest LTER site, Petersham, Massachusetts, United States -... | ecosystem: Environmental > Terrestrial > Soil > Temperate forest >...
TATACATCCAGAAATCAATAATGATGCTATCGTTTCCATCCACTGAATCTGTTTGTAAGAATGGCGAATATAAAATTGCATCGCAGCCATTGGGCGCCATGCTGCTTGGATACACGAATGACTGATCGCTACCCTTGGCACCAGACCCGGTACCTTTAGCAATCATCCATTTATAAGAAGAACAAGTTGGTGGATAACCCCCAAGTTCCCAACTTGAAGCAGTAGAACTGTTCGTTTCAAATGTTTCATGCAGCAACACGGAATCTTTGCGGATTGATTGCGCCTGTATCAATTTGATACCACCAACCAAAAAGACCCATACCAGTATTAATGTGACTTTTTTCATACCATTAAATCTAATTGAATTATCCAAAAATAGCCAAATACAACAAATGATGTCAATGTCCCACGAAAAATTTGCAGCAGTTTGCTTTACGCTATACGCAAATCGCGCTACGCATATCTTTTTGTCTACAAATAATGCGTCACCTTCTTGTATGGCATGTTAAAGGCTTGTGATACCGCTTCATATACAATATCCCCTTTTATCACATTCAATCCCAACGCCAGTTCTTTATTGTCTTGGCAGGCTTTTTTCCAGCCTTTGTTGGCCAATTGAATGGCATAGGGAAGTGTGGCATTGGTAAGCGCCGTGGTAGAGGTATATGGTACCGCACCTGGCATATTGGCCACGCAGTAGTGGATGATATCATCAATCACGAAAGTCGGGTTTTCATGGGTGGTTGGCCGACAGGTTTCAATGCAACCGCCTTGGTCAACAGCTACGTCCACGAGAACCGTACCTTTTTTCATCATTTTCAGCATGTCGCGGGTAATGAGGTGCGGCGCTTTGGCACCCGGTATCAATACGGCACCTACGATCAGGTCGGCTTCTTGTATGGCTTCCAAAATATTGTAGTGGTTGCTCATCATTGTCTGCACGTTGGCAGGCATAATGTCTGAAAGATAGCGAAGGCGTTGCAGGCTTACGTCCAACAGCAATACTTCTGCACCGAGTCCGGCAGCCATTTTCGCGGCTTGGGTACCCACTACCCCGCCACCCAATACCAATACCTTGCCTGGGCGCACACCCGGTACACCGCCTAGCAATACGCCGCGGCCACCCATTGGTTTTTCCAGGTACTTGGCACCTTCTTGTATGGCCATCCTTCCTGCTACTTCGCTCATGGGTATGAGCAAGGGCAGGCTACGGTCTTCTTTTTCTACGGTTTCGTAGGCGAGGCACACGGCTTTGCTGGCCACCATGGCTTCGGTAAGCTCTTGGCCGCTGGCAAAGTGGAAATAGGTAAACAACAATTGGTCAGGTTTTATCAACCCATATTCTGCGGCAATGGGTTCCTTTACCTTTATGATCATATCGGCCTTTTCATACACCGAGGCGATATCTGGCAGCATGTGTGCGCCTGCCTTTATATAGGTATCATCATGGAAACCACTGCCCTCGCCAGCCGTTTGCTGTACATAGAGGATATGGCCATGTTTTACCAATTCTGCCACGCCGGCGGGGGTAAGCCCTACCCTGTTTTCGTTGTTTTTTATCTCCTTAGGAACACCAATGATCATAGTATAAAGTTTCGTTTAATTTGGCCGCAAAATTACATCAAAGATTTGGGAATCGCGGAAGGTTGAACCGCTCAAGTTCCCTAAGCCACCGAAAAACTCAAGTCCTGATCCCCACAGCCGACTTCAGTGCCTTTAGCTTTGGGCTCTTGGCTGTTTGCAACACAATAAGCCCGATGATAAAGGAAATGAGCAATGGATATACAGAATTGCGCATATCCCCAGTGATCTGCTCCATCCATCCGAACAATGCAGTGCCCAAAACAATACATATCTTTTCGGCCACATCATAAAAACTGAAATACGAGGCATGGTCTTCGGTATCAGGCAACAGCTTTGAATACGTGGCCCTCGAAAGACTTTGTACCCCACCCATGATGAGCCCAACCAAAAAGCCCACGATCTCAAATTCCAATTCTACGGGGCCCTGCAACTCCTTTTTTGCGGCTGCTTTTATTTCGGTTAGTCTTGTATCGCTTATCGCTATGCCAGGGTGCAAGGTCGCTTCTGTCTTCAGTTTGGCATCCAGGTTTTTCTGGATGGCGGCGGGAGATACCGGGTTTATAAAGAAAATGGATGTGCAGGTACCTATCCAAATAAAGAGCATAAAGCTGAGGGAGAAGATATTGCCCTTGATCTTGGACACCCAAGCGAAAAGATAGGCCCCGCCAATAGCTACTATTTGTATCAATAAAATGGTCAGGATTAATACGCTGCTATCCAGGTCAAGTTTTGCACTGCCATAGGTTGCTGCGAGCAACATGATGGTTTGCACACCAAGGTCATAAAAGAAAAAGGAAATAAGAAAGTTGCGGGCATGCGGCAGTTTTTTCAGGCTGTTCCACACCTTCACCAGTTCGTTGAAGCCTTTTAAGATAATATTCCCATCTGCGGGCCTTGCCGTTCCTTTGGGCAAGCGGGCAAAAGTGATCTGACTGAAACCAGCCCACCATAGCCCCACGGTAATGAAAACGATCCTCGGCGGTAAGGTGGCGCTGCCCCAAAAAGAAGTGGGATCATTCGAAAAACCGAACCATGTTTTGTGCTGTACCATCAGCAGGTTCACGATCATCAACAGCACACTGCCTATGTACCCTAACGCATAACCCTTCGCGCTTACCCGGTCATAGTTTTCCGGAGAGGCGATCTCTGGCAGGTAGGCATTATAGAACACCAAACTGCCCCCAAAGCCAATACTGGCCATCACTGAACAAATGATCCCATATTCAACGTTATCACCTGTAAAGAAATATAAAGAGGCACAAGAGGCACTGCCCAACCAGGCAAAGAACTTCATGAAATTCTTTTTGCTGCCGCTATAGTCGGCAATGCCGGACAAGATGGGCAACAGCACCGCAAGTACCAAAAATGAAAAAGATATAGAATAGGAAAACAAAACGGTGTTGGTGATCTTGGTGCCAAAAAACGAGACCAGGTTGCTTCCGTTTTTCGAAGTAGTGACACTGGTATAATAAATGGGAAAAATAGTGGATGTGATCACTAAAGAATACACAGAGTTAGCCCAGTCGTACATGGCCCAGCCATTGATCACTTTTTTGTCGTTCAGTGCCATAAATCGTTGTTTGTTGATGCGTGCCAAATATAGCGGAATTTGGGTAGCCGAACTTAATTTGAGATATATTGTGTTTATGTTAACGAACCAAAGGAACCTTTCTTTTTTGGAACGGTTCTTGTAAAATCTTGAAAATATAACCTAAAACAAGTTATGAAAAAGTTTTGCATCGCTGTTTTGATCTTGCTCGCCAGCACTGGACCCCTCATGGCCCAAAGCAGTGTAAGGGTGGTGAACAACAATGCTTTTGGCTATGGCGAAAAAATAAGCTATACCATTAAATACAACCTCTATTTCAATATGGATGTGGGGCAGGTGGATTTTACCATTGACGATAAACCTGAGGTGGTGGCGGGCAATAACTGCTTCCATATCACTGGTAAGGGTAAGACTTTCAGCTTTTACGATCATTTCTACAAGGTGCGCGACAACTACGAGACCTATCTGGAATGCAACAGCCTGTTGCCGCTTCTTTTCATCCGAAACGTGAACGAAGGCAAGTTTTCCTTTGACGAATATGTGCTATTCAACCATAACCTGGGCATTGCCAAAAGCAAGAAGAAAACCAAGCACGTGCCCAAGCTCACTGAGGATGTCCTCTCTTCGATTTATCTCGCCCGGACATTCGACTATGCCAATGCCAAACTGGGGCAGTCCTATACCATGAATACTTATATTGATGACTCTGCCTATAAAGTTGGGGTAAAATATGTGGGCAAAGAAGTCTTAAAAACCAGTTTGGGTAAAGTGAGCTGCATCAAGCTGAAACCCATTCTCATTGTGGACAGGCTCTTTAAAAGCCAGGATGATATGACCCTTTGGGTGACAGACGATGAAAACCATATCCCGGTACGGATAGAATCCGGGATCAGCGTGGGCAAGATCGTCGCTGACCTTAGTTCCTACTCCGGACTCAAAAACCCGATGACGGCTTTGAAATAGGAAGTTTTTCCGGGAAAGCTCGTCCATCTTTATATAAATTTGTGGCTGATATGAGAATAAGGAACGCCTTGATATGTTTCGGTGCAATAGCTTTATTGTCAATATCATATGGTTCGCCTATCACGCCGAAGCCCGAGGGTGTTGTACCCATTGACAATATTCCTTTCCAGCTAGGCGAGCGGTTGGTTTTCAATCTACACTATGGCATGCTCGATGCTGGGGAAGCCGTTTTCACGGTAGCAAACCAAGAGCAGCGGGTAGCAGGCCACAACAGCTATGAATTGAACGTAAGCGGCCGCTCCTACCCTTTTTTCGATCCTTTTTATAAAGTGCGCGACAATTATAAATCCTTTGTGGATGACAAGACCATGTTGCCCACCCTGTTTGTGCGAGACATACATGAGGGCAGTTATACCAAAACGGAAAACTATATTTTTGTGCGGCCCCGAAACCAATTGGTGAGCGGCAAAAAGACATTTACCGTTGAACCCGGAACCCATGATATCGTTTCAACCTTTTATTACCTTCGATGCATAGATTTCACCAAGCAGAAGGTGGGTGCTGCCATTCATATCCACGCCTTTTTTGATGAAGCCCCTATGGAAACCGGTATTCGCTATATGGGCAAGGAAACCATCAAAACCCAGCTGGGGCGCATGAAATGCTATGTTTTCAAGCCCATTTTGGTCAAGGGGCGTATCTTCAAAAACCAAGACGATATGGTGCTCTATGTGAGCGAAGACAAGAACCAGATCCCCGTCCGGGTAAAGTCCAAAGTCTATCTCGACTATGTGATGGCGGATATCACAAGCTATAGCGGCCTTAAGTACCCGCTGGATGCACTTGTAAAGGAGAAATAAATTGCCTAACAGGGCATTATCCAACTTTATCCCTGTCCATGGATTGTGCTAATCACCTACGTACTTATCCACCGCTTGTGCCTAACAAATCCCCTACCCTATCAACATTCCCGTGCATAAACGGTTAGCATACCTATATATATACGGCCTAATTTTGGATTAGTAAAATCCGCGATCATTTCATAATAGGACAACATTTCATACGTTATACATATATGAGGAAACGAGGGAAGGTTTTAGTGGTTCTGGCAGTTTTCTTTTTTGCGCTCAGCACTGCCCACGCGCAGCAAACCCGGAAAGATATTGATCCGATAGCCCTGTACAAAAAGGGCAAGGACCTGTTCGACAACAGCTTCTATGCTGCTGCTGAACAGTCGTTCACGGATTATCTAAACTCAGGTGACAACAACGCCGGCCTGCGTGCCGAGGCACAATATTACCTGGCCATCTCAGCCATGGAGCTGTACCAAGACAATGCCGAGGCACTCTTGAACCAGTTCACCCGGGATTATCCGGTAAACCCCAAGGCCCGGCTTGCCAATTACTATTTGGGTAAGTTTGAGTGGCGCAACAAGAACTTCGCGAAGGCCATCACTACTTTCGAAAAAGTGGACCCTGCCGACCTGAGTGACCGGGAAGTAAATGAGTACAACTGGATGATCGGCTATGCCTATTTCCAGAAAAAGGAATTTGCCAAAGCCAAGCCTTATCTGGCCAAAGTAAAGGACCTACCGGGTGAGAACAAGGCCATTGCCTCCTATTATTATGGCAATATTGAATATCAACAAGGCAACTATAAAGAGGCTTTGCTAGAGTTTGAAAAGATAAAGAACGAAAAGAAGTTCAAGACCGTCATCCCGGTATATATCACCCAGATATACCTATTGCAGGGTAAATATGACAAGGTGATATCCGTCGGCGAAGAAGCGCTCAAGGACAAGACGACCGAAAAGAACGATGAAATAAAACTATATGTTGCCGAAGCCTATTTCCTGCAAAAGGACTACGCCAAGGCCACCGAATACTATAAATCTTATACGGGCACCCTCGGCGAGCACCATATGTACCAATATGGCTATTGCCTGCTGAAACAAGAGCAATATGCCGATGCCATTGCCGTAATGAATGGCCTTACCGTAAACGAAGATTCCTTGGGGCAGGACATCAGCTATAACCTGGGCAATGCCTATATCCACACCAACGAAAAAGAAAAAGCACGCACGGCATACCAGTTTGCTTCGGGGCTCAGCTTTATCCCCATCATCAAGGAAGTGTCCCTTCTCAACTATGCCAAGCTGAGTTTTGAGCTGGGTTTCCCCAAAGAGGCCATCGAGGGTTTCAAGCAGTTCATCAAAGACTATCCCAGTGCCAAGCATACCGAAGAAGCCAACGAATACCTGGCCCAAGTGCTGCTGCATGCCGATAACCTGAAAGAGGCGCTGGATATTATTGAAAACATCCCCCGGCGCAGTACCAAACTCAACGAGGCATACCAGCGAATCTTGTATTCCTATGGGCTGAGCCTGTTCAATAACCATAAGTATGAAGAAGCACTCGAGAATTTTGGCAAAAGCCTGAAATACCCCATTGATGAAAAGATAAAGGCCCTGGCCTATTTCTGGGCCGGGGAAAGCCATTATAAGATATCGGAAAACGATAAAAACAATACGGATGAGCAAATAGACAAAGCATTGGCCAACTATAAATTGTTCTTGGGCGTGGGAGCCTCTGAAGAAACGCCATATATCGGTTTTGCCTATTATAACCTGGGATATTGCTATTTCAAAAAAGAGCAATACGTTGATTCCCGTACCTATTTTGGCAAATACATGGCCACGGAAAGCAAAAGGGTACCGAGAGTGGTGGATGCCATCTTGCGCAAGGCTGACTGCAACTTTGCCCTGAAACATTATCCTGATGCTATGAGCGGATATGAGGACGTGATAGAAAGCCATGCCCCAGAAACCGACTATGCCCTGTACCAGAAAGGTTTGATACAAGGGCTGCAAGGGCATGACGAGGACAAGATAAGCACCATGCGGCTGATAAGCAAAACATCCCCATACGCGGATGATGCCCAATACGCCGTGGCAGAAACCTATAAAATAAACGGCAACCATGAGCAGGCCATCAAAGAGTACCGCAGCCTGAACTACAATTTCCCGAAGAACCCCTATTTCGTGAAAGCGATGTTCAATATTGGGCAGGAATACATCAACCAGAACCAGGATGGCAAAGGTATTTCGGTATTCAAAACCATCGTGAGCCAATACCCAAACAACCCTGAAGCCCAACAATCCCTGAAAAGGATACAGAACAGCTATATCGAGCGGGGCTTGAGCGATAGCCTCGAAGAACTGACCCATAATTTCCCGGGCATCAAGAACTCAGAGCAGGATTCATTGTACTATGCCACGGCATTCAGCAATATCAAAAACGATGATTGCCCTGCAGCGGTAAAGGCCTTCAAAAAATACGCAACCAAGTACCCGAACGGTGTTTTTTCAGTGGATGCACACTACTATACCGCTGATTGTGAAATGAGCAACGGCAGCAAAGCAGCCGCTATAGAGGATTACAACTATGTGATCGCCAAAAGCCCCAATCCATATATGGAGAAATCGCTGAAAAACTGCGCGGGCCTGTACTATGATGATAAAAACTATGTGATCGCCCTGCAGCGGTACAAGCAACTGGAAGAAATAGCTGCCGACAAACAAAATGTGCTGCTGAGCCTGAACGGGCAGTTGCGTTCCTCCTACAACCTGGCCCAATACGAGCCCTCCATCGAAACGGGGAACAAGATATTGAACCTTGCCTATGCCGATGACAAGAGCAAGATTGAGGCGCAGTTCTACATGGCCAAGAGCGAACTGGAACTCAACCATCTGGACCAGGCTTTGGCGGGGTTTGAGGTGGTTGCCAAAAACGATAAGTCAGACATGGGTGCAGAGGCACTGTACCAGACGGCTTATATCCATTTTGCCCAGGACAAGAACAAGGATGCCCAAACGATTATCTATAACCTGAGCCATAGCGATTTCTCGGATTTTTGGAAAGCGAAGGGTTTTATCCTGCTCTCGGATATCCTTGTGAAAACGGGAGATGATTTCCAGGCCAAAAGCACCCTGCAATCCATCATCAAAAATTATGACGGGGCTGACCTCGTAAAAATAGCCGAACAAAAACTGCAGGAAATAAAGGACAGGGAAGCTAAAGCCAAACCTGCCGACGACAAGCCAGGACCTGCTAAAGACAAAAAGGAAAAGGAGGAAACACCCAATGAATAAGTTAACCATCCTATCAAAATACGGTGCATTGTTTACCATTGCGCTTCTTTGTGGGCCATTGGCCACCTATGCCCAAGACGATCTTTCCGGAACAGTAATTGTGCCAAATGACATTAAGGTGAAGCTAGAGGATGCCCTAAAAATAGACATCCCGCCAGCCCAAGATGAAGGTATAAAGCTGCAAAAACCGGACATGAGCTATACCACTGATCCTTATCTGGTGCCTGGGCCTACGTATAAAACCAAATTGCAGCCTGCAACCCTTGGCAAGATCATTAATAAGGAATTGCAGCAATGCTTTGTAAAAGGGGCATTTGGCAATTTTGGCACATTGTATGGGGAAGCATTCCTCAACAGCCTACGGAACCGCACCACCCTCTACAGCATTGACCTGAAACATTATTCAGGCGATGGGCCGGTGAAGAATTCAGGGTTCAGCACCAATTCGGTTGACCTGTTTGGCAGTCAGATATTTGCGGCGAAATATGACCTGAGCGCCTCTTTGGGTTTCCGGGGTGATGTGAACCGCTTTTATGCCACCTTGCCGGATAGTTTACAGCCCAAGAACGCTTCATCAGATAAACAGACGTTCAGTGATTTCCATACCCAGGTGCATTTTGCAAACACGGGGGCCGATACCGGGGCGCTGCGATACCAGCTTGGTGTGGCCTACTATTTCTTTGGCGATGCCTTTAAAACCAATGAGAATGACATAACCGTGGTTGCCAGCGGTGATGAACCCATCAAGGATAACCACATCGTGGCCGATGGATCGTTTGACTATATGAACTACAAGAACGAGCTTTCCATCAATCGCACCCTCCTGCGGATCAATGCCGGGTACGATCTAAAGGCAGGGATATTGCGTGCACATCTTGGGTTTAAAACGGCCAATGAGACCGAAGGCAACGTGAGCACGTTCCATTTCTACCCAGACCTGCGTGCCGAGGCAGACCTCGTTGAAAAATACCTGACAGTCATCGGCGGACTTACGGGCAACCTGGAAAAGAACACTTTTAGGGGATATGCCTATGAGAACCCCTTTATCGTATCTGATCCGTTGCTGAAAAACACCAATGAAAAATTCAACCTATATGGTGGCGTGAAGGGCAGTTTCAGCAGCAATTCCTCGTTCCTTGTATCCGTAGCTTTCAAAAACTATCATAACATGTACTTTTATATACAGGATACGACCGATCGAAGGAAATATGTGCCGGTGTATGATACCGGGACCACTACGGTGATCAATGTACATGGTGAACTGGCCTGGAGCTTTATGGAAGATCTAGACCTGAGCACCAAGATAGACCTGAACAGCTATTCCGTATCCACGCTCAAAATACAAAAGCCTTTTGAACGCCCAGCATTTGAATGGATGGTGACCGGAAACTACAATATCGCCCACAAGATCACTTTTGGGGCAGACCTGTTCTTTGTGGGCAGCCGGGATGCGACTGACCTTAGCTTTAAGCAAGTGACTACCCTGAAACCCTATATTGACCTCAATGTGCATGCCAGCTATGCCTTTGCGAACGTGAAGGGTCTCAAAGTATTCCTGGAACTGAACAATATCTTCGGCAACCAATACGAGGTATGGAATTATTATCCCGTGCGGGGCTTTCAGATACTGGGCGGGGTGAGCTATAGCTTTTTGTAAAAAAACTGCCAATAAGCAAACTAATCGGCACGCATTTTGAGTTATTGTGTGTATCATCGCTCGAAATATGAAGAGGGTTGCCGTTATTACATTCGTGCTCGTTTTTGCCTATCAGGCCATCGGCTTTGGCCAGGCTGATACCCAAAAGGTAAAGCAAAAACTGCCCGCCGTCATCGAAAACGGGGATACCATTGCCATATATACCCTTGATGATACCAAGGTAGATGCCGTCATTGATGAGGCCACGGCCACCAAGCAGAAAGAATGGGATAGGCTTATGAACAGTGTGCGTGTGTGTATGCCCTATGCCTTGTTCCTTTCAAATGAAATAAAGTCCATTGATTACCGAATGGCCCATTTGGACAAGCGCAAGGACAAAAAGAAATTTCTTAGGGCAGAGCGGGAGCAATTGGTGAAAAGCTATTCTGACAAGCTGAAAAACCTATCCAGCTATCAAGGTGCCCTACTGGCAAAGCTCATCTACAGGCAGACAGGCAAGACCTCTTTTGATCTGATCAAGGAATATGAAAGTGGGTTTACCGCCGGTTTCTGGCAAACCCTCTCCAGGCTCGACGGCATGAACCTGAAAGCCACCTACGATACCCGAACGGATGCTGTGATAGAGGCTGCCATCAAGACAGCGGGATTCCTATAGGAATATACAACGAAGAATCATTTTTGCAGGGAATTAGGCTCGCTTTTAGTGCGACCTTTTGGGGTGTATCTGCACAAGGCAGCCACCCTCGGCAATAGGCAAGTAGTTACTCTGCCTTGGCTTCTTCCTCAGGTTTGGTGAAGGTCTTCTGGCTCACTTTTTTCAGTGCGCGGTTGCGTTTCAGCTTCCTTATCAGGATCACCATTTCTCTTTTTGTCTTTGTGCCTTTTGCCATTGTAATTAGAATTGAGGTGCAAATATACACCGAAATATTGAATGAGCCAACTATAAATCGCCTAAAATAAGATAACCCACAGAGATGTGGGCATACTTTTGGAGCGGCTAAACACTATCTATATAGTAAGTCTACAGCCCGTTCACGAACAACCATATATCTAACATCACACTTCGCATATCTTCACTTTTCATTTTCACCTATGTGTATTTATCATCGTTTCTTACATCCTGGCCTTCACTTTAGAAGGAAACCACCGCTTCCTTTTGTTTAAGGGGAAGAAGCGGTGGTTGTTGAAAATTTGGTTGGTTAGTGTGCACCTTTTGCGTCCGGGACTTGAATGGGGAGTTAATAGGGAGTTAATAGATAAGGTAAAGACTACAAAAGGGTTTGAAAAATCTTTGGTTAGGGTCTCTTAGTTGGTTATTATATTTAGTTTTTGGGTCAGTATTCCATTGGGTGTGGTTGCCCGAACCAGGTACATGCCTTGGCCGAGTGATGGCAGATCCAGCTGAACGGTACCTGTCAGGTTATTTGCATACGTGCACACGGTGCGGCCCAACATGTCAACAATCTCCAGCTTGTTGGCGCGCGCTCCTGAAAAATGGATGGTTAGGGTGCTTCCTTTTAGTGGGTTTGGATACATATCCATAAGGGTAGCCACACTTTGGGCGGGGTTGACACCCGAAGTTGACTTGGTGCTTTTAAAATAAACCTTCGCAGGTTTAACGCTCAAGGGTATATTGGTCTCATCGTTTGAAATCGCATCTATGTCTATCGGGGAGAATTCCATCATTCCCTCAGGTGCTACTTTGCCACCGACATTATCAGGAATCAATATGGTTAAAACCCCAATCTGTCCATAGCCACTAACTGTGCTGCCATTGGTGCGGCTCAAAGCAATGTCCACGCTTTGGGCACTGGTATCTGTCTGAAAAAACATCATCACCGGGCTTTGGTTTGTGCTTGGGCCATATAACCAACAATTTGCAGGGCCTACAACCAAGCTCAAAGAGCCATCTCCTCCAATCGTATTCGGATCAAATTGATGCGTGAATGCCACACCATATATATTGCTCACGGCGCTGGTTTCAGTACCCAGGTATATTTGCAGCACCAAAGTGTCTCCTGGGCTTACAGTATCATGGTTCGCCACATAATAAAGGTTAGGGTTTCCATCATCTGTGGTTGCTTCGGTTTTGTTGTGCGTATGGCTCCAGTTGGCATGCACGGCATCCAGGTCATGGCTGTCTACTACTCCATCACCATTGCAGTCGGCATGTTTATAATTGGTTCCATTCTTAAAGTTCTTGTCCCAGTTAGCCGCATGTTGTGCTTCCCAACTGTTGTTGGCATTGGCACGGGCAGCACCTGTATGTCCATAAGCCAATCCTATTTTCAGTACATCGTGTTTGGTCACTGCTCCGTTGTTGTCGGCATCACCCGGCCATACGCAAGCATTGTCTACCGTGATGTGCATGGTATCATAAAAGGTACCACTGCCATTGATCACTCGCAGGCTTATGGTTTGGTTGCTGGTGGGGCATAGGGTTATGGAAGCCGTTGTAGCAGCCGTTGACCATAGATAGGTTCCGCTGATATTGCTGCTCAGGGTCAGGCATTGGCCACTGCATATAGTGGTATCATGCCCAATGTTCAGCCCGCCGTTTGCCTGTGCTAAGGTGCTGAATGCAAACATCCATCCCAAGACCATTAAAAACGCGCATTTCCCCATGTTGCTCTTCATATCTGCTTGATGAATTTGCCCTACTTTAAAATTCATGTTACAAAGATTGGGCAATCTTAGGGGCAAAACAAAAACATTTTCAGGTAGTTTTTGGTGGGGTTTTTGGTTGGTTTCATGGGTTTTGTTAAACACTTTCATCATAACTTGTTTATTTATAACATTTTATACATTTCACTTTTTTCATGTTTTATGCATACTTTTGGTGAGGCTTTTAGGACAGCTTTTAAATATTTTATGGAAAAGTCGAAACTCATTGAAATCCTGAAAAAACTCGAACCATCAGAGATAGAACGTTTGAAAGCCTATATGGTTTCGCCCTATTTCGTACAGCAGCAAAGCCTTAGTGCTTTTGCTACCCTAATATTAAATGAGTACCCCCTATTTCCAGGGGATAAAATTAATGAAACTTGGCTATATGGGGCTGTTTTCTCTGGGCAAAAATTTAACAGCCAGACGATAAGGGACCTGATGACCCTATTTATCGCAGCGATAAACAATTGGTTGGCCATTGAGACATTTCTGAACGATCCCATTGAAATCAAACTGGTGACCATGCAGGCACTCCGTTCAAAAGATATCAGCAAGGAGTTTTTGCGAACAGGTGCGAAATTGGAAAACGTTCTAGATGTAAGTTATAAAAACCAAGAATACTATCTACATCTAATGAGGTATGAAGATGAAATGGATCACTATTTCTTCAGCAAGCAATATCTTGGGTTTTCCAAGTTCCTACAAACGAAATCCGATTCCCTGGATTTTTATTATCTCGCTTCAAAGTTGAAGTTGGCTTGTGAAATGATAAACAGACAAAATGTTTACGCTGGACAATACCATATTTCCTTACAAGAAGAAGTAATAGAATACATACGAGGGCATTTAAGTCAATTTGAAAACGTTCCTGCCGTAAATATCTACTACCTTATACTTCTTACTTTGATAAAACCTGATGATGAACAACATTTCTTTGAACTCAAAGAAATTTTGGAAAAAGTATCTGGATTTTTTACCAATGAAGAATTGAAAGAGATGTATGGCTATGCTCAGAACTATAGCATTAAGAAAATCAACAGTGGCCATTATAACTATAGTTTCCATAGGGCTAAGATTGCATGAATTTGAATGGACAGAAAATTTCATCCAATCAAATTGTGATAGAGTACATCATGATTTCAGGCAACTTGCTCTTTCCTTCAACCTTTCTTCATTGTATTATGAAAAAAAGGAATACCAGAAGGCACTCAAAGAGTCCACCAAGTTCAATAATGAGCTGAAGTCAATTACCGACCCCGGCTTTGAGGATACCTATTATAACCTGGATTCCCGAAGCCTTCTTTTAAAGATCTATTTTGAGTTGGAGGACGAAGAGCCCCTCAATGCCATCATTGATTCGTTTAAGCTATTCCTGAAACGCAACAAGAAGGTCTCCGAAAGGCAAAGAAACAGTTATCTCAACCTGATAAAGTACACCAAAAAACTGAACAGCTATCGGGACAAATACCGCCTCCTCACCCGGAAAAACCCCAAGGCCCTTTTGTCACTGAAAAACGAGATCAACTCAGAGACCAACATTATCAACCAAGCTTGGCTGCAAGCCCAGGTAGAAAACTTAGAAAAAGAGATGGGGGTATAAGGAAACAAGCCAATACCTTATCAATCCTGTGGTTTATATCCCCAAATGTAAGGATGTTTTCACAATGCCAGTTCCATCACATAGTCTTCCATCAGGTAGCCGCGGCCAATATCAATATCTTCTTCTGCCACGATATGGAACCCACGTTTCTGGTAAAAACCAATCGCCTTGTTGAACCGGTTCACGTTGAGGCTCAGGATTGGGTTATTGTTTTTTAAAGCTTCCTGGGCTATATGATCCATCATCAGCTTGCCTATTCCACTGCCTTGTGTTTCTGGGAGTACGTACAGCTTGTGGATCTTGGTCTTTGCCTCGCTTTGGTAATCAAATTCGTAAGAAGCAAAACC
>Ga0206962_1239_pt1 | contig 14514 bp, 9 predicted proteins | sample Alteio_BWOrgHeat_27_FD_153241 | JGI IMG/M metagenome (GOLD analysis project Ga0206962, IMG submission 153241) | Enriched cells from forest soil in Barre Woods Harvard Forest LTER site, Petersham, Massachusetts, United States -... | ecosystem: Environmental > Terrestrial > Soil > Temperate forest > O...
TATTTATGTTTTGCGATATTTATGGCACTCCCGTACGTATCCATAAGCCAATCAAACATTTCTGGCTATCGCTTTGATACCGATAGCGTTTATCAATCCAGTGAAGTATCGGGTGCCTCATTTATCAGTGCTGACAAATCCATCATTTACATGACCGGGGTCTCGGCAAATGAATACGGATATGTGCCCTATGTACGCGCCGTGGATACCGGTGGGCACGTGCTATGGACCAGTGACCGAAAAGTATTTATCAGCAGTTCGTTAAGGCAAGCTGAAATGATAGGTGGATATATCTATTTGAGTATTGCTGATCTTGATGGAACCAATGAGGTTTGGAAAGTAGATCTTAGCTCTGGGAATATAGCTTGGAAAGCAAAGACTACCTACAGATTGTATAGTTTTTGCAACTATACCAATAACAGAATCTTGGTCAGTTTTTACGGCGGACCCATTAGTGGCAATCAATTGATGACACTGGATAAAACAACGGGAACCTTTGGCACCCCGATCACCACTACCAAATATCCGATTTGGACACATCTGATCAATGACGGGCAGAACCGAATCTATGCATATGATATTGATTCGGGTCCCGGCTATATGGGCCCTGGCTATTTTGTGCGGTTGGATACGGCTCATATCACTGATACCCTATGGAGCTGCGGGATTTCAGCAGAGCATATGGTTTTTGACAGTTTGGGAAATATTTATGTACACGGCATCACGCTCAAGGGCCAAACCCAAACAGCCAAGGTAAACCCGGCAAATGGTAAATTTGTTTGGATTCAATATGTTGGTGCACAGGTGTTCACATTGTCTGGGAAATATCTGTATTCTGCAGAGGGAAGTACCAGTATAACTTCTTTGATTTCTGGAGCGATCGCAGAAGTAAATCTGACAAAATTTACAGCTGACAGTGGCAAAACAGTTTGGTTCAACAGGATGAACTATGATACTTTTATGACTCCTGGCGTACAAGGTTCCGGCACATCTACCACACCTTGTATTCAGGTAGATGAAAAGGGGGACGTGTATACCCTATTCTCCTTGCAAAACACACTGATCTCCCCATTTATCCATGGAATCCTCAAATTTTCAGGCACAGATGGGAGCCTGGTTTATCGCAATAAAACAGCCTCCCCGATATTTGGATTGAATTATAATGGAAACATTGTCAACATGAGCTACTTATACGGTAGGATATATTTAATGGGAGCTTATGATATCCTATCCGACAAAGAAAAAAAGGATAGTCTCTATGGATGGAGCTCTAAAAAGGTCGCTCATTTTATTTGTTTGGATCCCAAAGATGGCAATCCTTTGTTTTGGAATATATATGAAGGCACTTGGAGGCTTACCTCATCGGTCATCAAGCAATTACCGATGCCTGGTAAAAAGTTTGCATTGCTCAGGCAGCATGGGATGCGCACCGAGGTAACGCTTATGGATTCCACAAATAAAGAGCTTTGGACTACTGCTATCAATGGTGTCACGGCATATGATATGGCAGTAAATGGTTTGGGTGATATCGGAATCATTGGGCAGAGGAATAAAATTGATTACACGAGCGGTGTATTGATTGGTACAGGAACTGACGGCAACCGACGTTTTCTAGATCAACTCAATATCTTGGTTTGCAGGATAGATATGGCGGGTAAAATAACTGAACGTAGTGAGTATACGGGAAACTCAAATGTTTATGATTCTTTGATTCCCGTAACCATATTTGGTGATAGTGCCGATTTCTTCTTTGCGTTATCAACTTATTCAAATGGGACCTCTTCTTCCGCAATGGTGGGGAAAATGTCCAACAATAATGTGGTTTTTACGGGCTTGTATCCCGGATCTTCCGGATCTTCCCTTAATGCCTTTTCAAAATACAATAAGGATACCATCTTGTTTGGAGGGTATGAAGCCATAAACAAGAACACGATGTATTCCAATTCCATCAATACATTTCATGTTTCAAATCCTGACGTCAGGGGATGGTCCGTTTACGAAACAGATACGGCTACCATTGTGGGACCCATTGGTTTTTCATGTCTCAATAAAAAGCTTAACAAATTGTATTGGACGTATAAATATATGCCCAATATGCAATTGCTCAAGGTATTGCCTGCGGGCAACGGAAACATTTTCGCCGTGGGTACGGGGTCGACCTCGACTGGGCTTACTTGCATAGCAGCCTCTAAAATCAGGATAGGAGATGGGAAAGTATTGTGGACAAGAAACCTGGTTTCCAAATATGGCAACAATTCTGAAATAGGAGATGCCTTTAGCGATTCAACGCTGCGTTATTTGGTGGTGGCTGGCGGTGCTCAAATAACCAAAAAAACAAACGATTATGCTGCAGCCCTCTGGCAACTCAATGATAATGGTGATGTGATAGACTCTGCATATAATGAAGGAGATTTTCCAGCACATTCCAGTATAAATTCAATAGTTAAGTCAGCTAATAAAAGTCTGGTGATTTCTGGGCAAATCAGCAAAAGCGATTATGTAGCTGGCTTTAGTGCGGGATATATCCCCGTAGCGAACCGATATCTAATGGGCAAGGTTTATAAAAATGACAAAACCACCCCCATGGCTTCTGTCAAGGTTTTTGCCGTGCAATTCTATCCGGCTGATTCATCCATTAAAGCCATAGATTCAACCATTACTGACAGCAAAGGCAATTATGTTTTTAAACTTCAGGATTCCATTTCAAGGATATATGTAAAAGCCCTGCCAACGGCTTCTGCCTATCCTGATCAGTTGCCTTCTTATGCTGATTCCGCACTGTTTTTCAGGTCAGCCAGTGCGGTTGTCATCACCAAGGATTCGGTAGTAAAAGATATCGTTTGTGTGAAGGGATTCAATGCCGGAGGCAAAGGGTTTTTAGGCGGAAAGATTGCCTTGGGTGCCAATAAAAAGGCTGGGGATCCTGTAGATAATCTGCAATTGTTTTTGGTTGACAATAAAACGTTTGTAACCGGAGCAGTTACTAATCTCAATGGAGGATTTGGTATCGGGAATATTGCTCCTAAATCCTATCTGGTATATGTGGATGTGCCTACTGTAGACAATACAAAGCCACCTGTAATAGTGATGAATGATGCCGCGTATAATTTCCCGTCTTTATCATTTTTATTGCATCGGCACTATCTGGAACTGGTATCCGGAAATACGGGGGTGCAACCAGAGAACAAACTTACCACAATGGGCCTCAACACTTTTCCAAATCCATTTAAAGAAGAGCTGAATGTCAGTTATGAGCTACTGGAGAAAGACCATGTGGCCATCGAATTGCTGAATATTGCCACAGGCTCGGTAATAGTGAAACTGGAAGACCAAGTGCAACCAGCCGGGAAATACCAGGCCACATATCCGGTTTTGAACGTGGCAGCGGGCCTTTATCTTTTACGTGTACAGACTGGTGATACCTACACTGTAAAGATGGTGAACAAACTTTGATAAGCGTAGAATAGGCAACGTTTCAAGCGTGCGAATGAGAACCGCCCAAAATTGCACAGCCCCTTCCCTCAAATCAACTACCTTTGTTCCATGTCCACCCCCAGGGAAGAAAATCCAGCGATCCAAGGCATGAAACCCGTGCTTGCGGGGGGAATAGTGAACGCTTTTTTGGTACTCATAAAGATATCCGCTGGGATATTGGGCAACTCGTATGCTTTGGTGGCCGATGGCATTGAATCAGCTACTGATATCCTCAGTTCTCTTATCTTATGGTTAGGCCTACGCGTGGCTTCCAAAGCACCGGATACAGATCATCCCTATGGGCATGGCAAGGCAGAACCGATTTCGGGCGCCATTGTAGCATTGGCCCTTTTTGGGGCTGCGGTACTCATCGTGGCTGAAAGCATCCACAATATCCTCACGCCGCACCAGATCCCCAAAACATTCACACTGTTTGTCCTGGTGGCAGTTATCATCATCAAAGAAGTGATGTACCGGTACGAGAAAAATATTGCCAAAAAGATCAAAAGTTCTGCCGTGCACGCGGATGCACTTCACCACCGTACGGATGCCATATCATCTGGGGCAGCCTTTGTGGGCATATCCATCGCCATCATCATGGGGCCCGGCTATGAAAGCGCGGATGCCTGCGCCGCCATTGTGGCATCCTTTGTTATCGCATACAATGCCTATAAAACTCTATCCCCAGCCGTGGCAGAAATGATGGATGCCGCTCCATCAGCAGCCATGATCACGGAAATAAAGAAGGTGGCAGCAACTGTAGATGGCGTTGCGGGGCTGGACAAATGTTTTGTGCGCAAAATGGGCTTTGATTATTATGTTGATCTGCATGTGGAAGTGGACGGCCATCTAAGCGTCTACCGCGGCCATGAAATAGCCCACGATGTGAAAAATGCGCTACTGAATGCCATACCCGATATCAAAGATGTATTGGTGCATATAGAGCCTGTCCCTGAGGCAGCAAAGTAAAGGCAGGCGCGGAGTACTCTATCTGCTTATTACCACCACTTCTACCCTTCGGTTCTTTTCTTTGTCTGCATCGGTTATTTCAGGGTCAACCAAATGATGTTTCCCTGCCCTACCCATATAGCTCAGGCGGTGCGGGTCTATGCCATGCAGCACCAGGTATTGGTACACGGCTTCGGCGCGGTGGATGGATAAGTCATAGGTAATGGTCTCGTTGTCTTCCCCATCCATGCCATTATCAGTACAGCAAACATGGCCTTCGATCCGCACTTTCAGGTTGGGTTTCTTTTTAAGGATGGAAACCAGCGAATCCGCTATCGGCAGGCAGCGGGGCAGTAAACGGTGCAGGCCTGGATAGAAATTGATACCGGGTAGGATAAGATGGGTGCCAGGTTTTGCAGTATCCAGATAGGCATTGAATTGACGCATGGTATCAGCATGTGTTTCATAATAGCGCAAGGGATAGTCTGCAGTTATTTCCACGCGGCGGTTGGCTTGCCGTTCTGCTTCGGTTCGGTTGGCATTGCAGGGTCTTGTTTTGCCGAAAGACTGTGGGGGCCAAAAAGAACGCAGACCTTTGGACATAAGATAAGTCTTTACGGCCAGGTTACGTTGGGAAGACAGTTTTTTGTTATAAGAATTGCTCCCGGTGGCATCACAATATCCCGATAGGTTGATGCTATATCTGGTTTTGGCAGAAAGTACCTCCTTGGCAAAACTATCCAGACTTGATTGCGCCTTTTTTGAAAGTTTTGCTTGGTTGTTTTCGAAGTAAACCACTGCGGTGTCCTTTGATTTTTGGGCAATGGCAACGGTTGCCAACAGGCTCATTGCCAATACCCATGAAACCGTTGATCTGCAAACTTTCACCCCTGGTATTTTAGGTAAATTAACGGAAGTTTCAGGAATGTTATTGTGAGGCAAGTAGGTTAATTGGGGTTGGGTTGAATAGGCTGATTGCTTTGCCAGCCGAAGCCCTAGCGAAGGATGGGGCTGATTGCTTTACCAACCGTTATTGTCAACGCTGTCTTTAATTCGTATTCGTCTGATATTCTGTTTAATCCGTGATTCTGGGTTAGTAGCTAAAATAAATAAGACAAAATATTTGGAAATTTGACAAAATTTACATATATTGCGCCTTCGTTCTTTAATTTCTTGTGTTTTTGTTCTTAAACGCGTCAGGTTTTTTGCGGGAAGGCTGCGAAATCGTATTGTAAAAAGTGGCGATTGAATCAAACTGGACTGTTTTTTTATTGTTATCCATTGATACCTCTCAATGAGTTAGCTCCATATGGGCTGTAAATAAGCAAGTTATAAATTTGAAAAATTTATTTCCCTGTTTTAACAGGGAAAACAAGCCCAAACGCTGGAAACGCGGTTTTTTTTGGGATTTGAGATCTTTAGCCTGTTGAAAGATTGTTTTTAGCTTTTGATTATCAATAATTTGAGAAATCAGCCAAAAAACAGATCAATGGAGGGTGAAAACAGGCTTAGACGCGTAAGATTTTTGGATGCAACGGGGCCAAAGAATTGAACTAATTAACTCCGGGTGTTTGCAGGTCATCCACGGGGCGGTGCTTGGGTGGGGGGCCTTCTTTTATCTTGTAGGTCAAAGCCAGATATACGCCCAATGCTATATGAGTGCTTGGGTTGCGAACATCCAAGTCAGTGGGGCTTGGGCGGGTTTCTTTTTTGGTGCTCAGTGGGTAATATAACTCTATGGGTGCATTGTCGGGGAGTACGAATTTGCTTTCCACATTGCCCAAGCTCTTGTCAAACCGTATCCCCAAATTGGCGTACAGCGTTTTGCTTAGCTTGAAGTTGAATTCCGCACCGGCACCCAGGCCCACATCAATGGAATTGAATAATTTTTTGGCATCGAAATTTTTGTACCCGGCCATAATAGAATCTGGGGCAGGTATATTCACAGCCCAGCGTACATCAGTCAGGTAGCCAATCTGTAGACCCATATAAATGCTGATATTCATGATGTCTTTTTCATCCAATATCGAATTGAACCTTAAAAAGATAGGCACCCTGATATAATCCATCCAAACCTGTGAATTATAGTGCTCTATAATGGTATCCCCTTTTAGCGTGCCATAAAAATCCTGAACAGTGCCACTGTATTTCTGGCCGGCCCCGGAGTAGTAGATCCCCGTCTGGAACCCGAATGTCTGCGAGATGTTTTTGATATAGTTGATCCCGAAACTGGTTCGGTAGGTATCATCCCCCCCATTGAAAAAATCCCCAAAGTTGGCCGGGTAGTAGTCATCCACGTTCAACATGCTCACATATTGTGGCCCGCCCCAAACCTGTATATATTGCCCTGACTGGGCACGGGATGCGCTGAAACAGCAGATAACGAATGCAATAGCAAGGGAAATGGGGTTTTTTATCAATCCGGATGGGGTTATGTGCATTAGCTTTTTGTGTATAACGATGCGGTCAAGTTATTTATTTTAACAACGTAAAGAGTGATTGGGTTTAGCAAAAATGATGCCCGCGAATTTACCATGTTTCAGAACAATTAAGACTACGTTAAGACTATCGAAATGGCAGGGTGTTTAATTTTGTATAAAAATAATGGCGGATGGATCGGCAATAGGTCAGTTTCAGCAATGAAAACCTGGGCCAGGGATATTTTCCATCCGTTTGCAAACCGGGAGTGATAGCTTTGTATATAGTGTTGAGGAGTAGAGGGGGCACTTACCCGCTTCTGCTTGCCTCACAAAAGCGATAAGGCATATTGAAAAAGATCATCATATTGGTAGCATTGGCCCTGCTCTTGCTCATAGGGGTGCAACTGTATTGGGTACAAACTGCCTATACCTCCCGACAGAACCAATTGGTGCAGCAGGTAAATGCTGTGTTGGCGAAGGCAGGACAGCAGACCGTGGACCAGTCCAAGTGCTTTGAGCTTTTTGGCAAGGTTTTCATCCGTCCCCACGAGGGTATTTTTTTTGGGAAACAGGCTTGGCAGGGCAAGGAACAATTTGTACCAGTTTCCATAAAAGCTCCAGATTCGGTACAGATGTTTTTTCTCAACCCGGATGATACCAATGTATATGGGTTTAACAGTGTGAAATTTGGACGCCCGTTATTGGCCACCTTCACCATGAAAATGGAATACCAATTTGATGATACAACAGAAGTAGCTTGGAGCATGCCGGGATACCAACCGATGAGTGAACAGCATTACAGGGATTTTAAGGAGAAACTGATAGGCAGTTCCCCCATTACAAAAAGGCTGAAATTGCCTTTCCTTGATTCGACTTTGGGTGTTTTGATGGCTGCCACCGTTCCCGGCGCACCCTATCATTATGGCATTATCCGGGTGGATAATTCGGCGGTTGAATACTTTTCAAAAGGGACCGATCCCAAGAAATTGCTCAATAGCCAAATGTCAGCCGCACTCAATGGCGATAAATACTTTAGCCATCCCTATCGGTTGGCACTATATCTTGACAATGGAAATGCCCTCGCCTTGAATATGATATGGGGCATTCTATTGGTTTCTGCCTTGGTGATCTTGGGCCTGGGCTGCGCTTTCTGGTATTTTATCCGCACCATACTCACTCAAGAAAAGCTCTCCGTGATGAAAACGGATTTTATCAACAACATGACCCACGAATTTAAAACCCCTATCACCAATATCGGGCTTGCGGTGGAAAACATCAATGACAAGGGCGACCTGAACGGCAGCACCCCATTGCTTAGGATCATTGGTGAAGAGAACAATCGGCTTCGGGACAATGTGGAACGGATATTACAGATAGCGACCTTGGAAAAGGACGAGATCAATCTGAAACGGGACCGCATAGATGTGAACGGTTTGGTAGAGCGGATCAGCCAAAATTTAGAATTGAGCAATTACCCCAGGGAGCCTGAAATAAACTGTGATCTAGAGGCCGAGAATCCCTACATCATGGCTGATGAAACCCATGTCATCAATGTTATTTACAATCTTCTCGACAATGCCTTGAAGTATTGCAACACCAAACCTATCGTCAAAATATCCACTCGCAATACGCCAAAAGGAATTGTGTTGACCATAACGGATAATGGGATAGGTATGGATAGCGAAACGCAGAAGCGGGTGTTTGAGAAATTTTACCGTGCGCATACAGGCAACATACACACCGTGAAGGGATTCGGTCTGGGGCTGAGCTATGTGAAAAAACTGGTGGAACTTCACCAAGGAACCATCAGGCTGGAAAGCGAACTTGGGAAAGGCAGCACCTTTGAGATATTTTTGCCCAGTGAAGGGGCTAAGGTGGAAATTTGAAAGAGAAAAAACTTAACAACGCAGGTTAGCAGCACATTATAAATAATTTATGCAAGCAACGATCAACATACTCATGGTGGAAGACGACGTGAACCTCGGTTACCTGCTGAAAGAGAATTTTGCGGGGAAAGGCCTACAGGTACACCTCAGCCGCGACGGGGAGGAGGGTTGGAAAGCGTTCAGTGAGTTTAGTTTTGATCTGGTGCTGCTGGATATCATGATGCCGAAAAAAGATGGGTTCAGCTTGGCAAAAATGATCCGAAAAGCCAATGAAGCTATGCCGATTATCTTCCTCACCGCCAAAACCTTTGAGGAAGACAAAATAGAAGGGTTCACCATTGGCTGCGATGATTATGTCACCAAGCCATTCAGTGCCAAAGAATTATACTTGCGCATCCAAGCCATACTCAAGCGGGCGGCGCTCAAACCAGGGCCAGTATCGTTGTCATCCCAGCGAGACATAAAGGTGGGGCTGTTTGTTTTTGACTATGAAAACCGTAGGCTCAGCCTGGCCATAGGGGGTGAAACCAAAAAGCTGAGTACCAAGGAAGCAGAGTTGTTGCTCATCTTTTGTGAAAACAGGAACCACCTCCTCAACCGCAGCCAGATACTAAAGAGGGTATGGGAAAACGATGATTATTTTGCGGCCAAAAGCATGGATGTGTACCTCACACGCCTTCGTAAGCTATTGAAACCCGATCCTGGGATTGAGATCCAGAACGTGCATGGAACGGGGTATAGGTTGATGGTAACGCAATGAAATGTGGGATGAAAAAGTGCGCCGCTTGCCAGTATTTCTACAATTAAGCAGCGCAACTTTTTTTGGTTACAAAACCTTGATGTTGTTGTTGGTAGTCCAATCAGCCGGCGAAGAGCCATCTTTGAATGTAGTTGACTGCGTAAATGACAGCATGTCAGCCGCATCGCCATACCAAAGATCACCATCGGTGGGCTGGCCAGAATTGGTGCTTTTATCAGTGTATTGCCAGATTTTTGGGGCAGCCCAACCACCGTACGGGGTAGCAGGATTTTTCTCGTAGCACGCATCCCATAACGGATAATTGGCCAAAGCATTAGAGTTGGCCATTTTGCCTTGCATGAAACCCCTGCCTGTATATACGATGGGTGTGCAGCCACTGAGCTCTTGAACCTTTGCCAAAAAGGTTTGCACGTTTGCCACCAGAGTTGCAACGGGAATGGTGGTTGTCTCATCTTCCAGGTCCAACACTGGCGGTAGCGAAAAGGCATCCATATTCGGCTTGATGGTATCACAAAAATGCTGGGCCTGCGCTGTTGGGTCACTGGCCACAATATAGAAATGATAGAACCCTGTCAAAAGGTGGGTGGGCGAAATGCCGTTGTAATGTTTTTCCATGGCCGGGTCCACGATCCCTGTGCCTTGAGTTGCCTTAATGAATGCAAAAGAGAGCCCAGAACTGTTGAGCACTGAGTAATCTGCAAAACTGTTCCAATGTGATAAGTCAATTCCTGTGAGCATGATGATTTTTTATGAATGTTTAATAGATTGTAATCGGTTGATTTTAGCTCTTTTCTGCAAATTTTTGGAACACTTTACTGCCAAATGCCAAGCCCAGGACATAAATCCAGCTTTGGTCTATTTTCAGGTTGGCCAAAGTGCCGGTTTCCCGAGCTGCTTTCACATATACAAATGCAAATATGAGGACAATGACTAATACCACAACGCGCATGGTTGAGGGTCCGTTATCGCCTTCATTGATGATATCAGGGAAATAAAAGACTAGGCCCAATACCAAAAAGACAAAGCCAAAGGCTGTGATTAAACCGGGGCTGCAGAGTGTCATGTTTTTGCAGAGGAATACCGTGGTAATATCAAAGGCAAAAGCCAGGATGCCCAAGATAAAGAAACCATATTTTAAGACCCATTCCTTTACCTGCATGGCAGGGGCCATTTCGGGCTCTTCAGGTACGGGTATAATTGCGGCAACAGGTGCTGGTGCAGGTGCCGGTGCGGAAGAAAGCTCAGACAGTTTTTGGGTGAGCGATGTTAACTTTGCTGCAGGATCATCGGTAGAATTGATGATGGTATTGAGTTGATTGATCTCATCTTGTGTCATGACATTGGTTTTTTATTATGTTTCGTAATCTTGGTGAGCTTCGATAGCCAATATTAAACAATCTATTTTGAATGAGCAAGTTGTTGTGAAAAGTTAACTTATCAGAATGTACAGCCTTACAGGGTCAAAATTTATCTTTTGGGGGCAAGGATGGTTATGTGTGTTTTTAATTAGGTGGAGTGGCAATATTTGAGAATTTTGAGGTGATACTCAAATAAATGTTCGTTTAGTAAAAAGCCTTCTTGAAAACTGCCAATCCCATGATAAATAACCATGTTTTCATTTTTCAGTGAAATTAACTTGTTTATTTTAAATGTGTTATAGCCTAACTTGCCTGTTCACAACCATGGATAACCATAAAAGAACCATCCCGTTTGCAAGAAACGGCGGTTTCAACTTTAGTCACAAAGGCCTAAGACGCAAATAGCATTATTATGGGGACATCATTCAACGGTCACAATTCAACATTTTCCACTTTGTGTCTGTTGCCTTTTTTATCTCACGCAAAGCCGCTAAGGCAAAAGGGGGAAAACACGGAGACCTTTTTGGATTTCCTCTTGCAGCTCTGTATTGCATTTGGTTTTGCGAACGCTCCGGTAATGCCATTCTTTTTATGGGGCGGTTTCAAAAATCTTACCTGCTTAAGCCTATTGTCTGCCCCATTGTAAGCCCCATAAAACAGGCAAAAAAAAATTTCTGAAATAAAATCGCAATGATATTCAGCACCTTACACATAACTCATTGACAAATAACAGGCGATCACAGTAAAAAAGCAGGCCATTATGCTGGAAATGCAGCTTCCAACATTCGCTTTTGCTCCGGTTGGAGAAAAAAACCTGACGCCCCTAACGGCCTTTTTTTATGTACGCCACCCAATCGCCACACGATACAATACCTTAAAGAACACTTGCCCGAGCCTATGCCAGGCTTGATTTGGAATCAATGGGGCAATATACGTATAATTTATCAAATATGCAAGTATTTTGTCATATTTATTTTGGATGCCCGACCGGTCATTACGAGGCACGAAGCAATCCGCCGGGCCAATGTACGGGGGATGGGTTACCGGGGTTTTGCCGAAGAATCATCAGCAGAATTGATGATGGTGTTGCGTTGATTAATTTCATCTTGTGTCATGACAGTTGTTTTTTTGTTATGGTTATGAATATCGGGACGTTACAAAAGCCTATATTAAACAATCCATTTGGCATCAGCAACATGTTTGTAAAATGCTTACCTTATCGGGAAGGGTGAAGAATAGGTGTACTGCGGAAGTGAAGCTCAGCTTTGTTGTGGGATCCAAAAGTCCCCTGTAAGTGTTCATCTATCATTTTTTGCCATATACGTTTACAAAATCGAGGACGCGGAAATCTTTTTCCTCTATCGGAAAGGCCAAAAAATTGTTATTGCCAATTCGCGAATCTAAATTACTGACCAATGATTGCGAAGCTTCGCCTATTAGGATCATTGCTTTACCTTTAATACCAATCTTGACATTCGTGAACCATTTGCCATTTGCAGAAACGGTAACCTTCCCCTTTGCAACTGTTGGATAAAACAAAGGGTTTGCGCTTTCTGAAGAGGCATCCTGTACCAATACCAATAGAGAGGTGTTTTTGCGAACGGTTCCAAATGTGCCAGAAACAAAAACAGTAGAATCAATCAAAACGGACGCATTCGGTTTAGGCATTTCAATCTGAAATTGCATTTCATTTATAGGTCCGTATTCGATTGACTGTCTGATTTTTCCGTTGCAATCAGTTATCAAACCAGCATCCAAGTAGAGAGCGAGCTTCTTTTTCCTATCAGGTATTGCATTTGCAGACATGGCCTCTTTAATGAACTCGTGCTGGTTTGCTATTTCCTTGACAACTACTTCAGCACGCCTTTGATTAATGCCCAAAACCAAGGTGATACACCCTCCTATAATTGCAACGTATATAGGCCCGGTAACAGCAGAAAGCCAACCGGTTTTGCTTTTAATGGCTTCGTCAGCCTTTTTCGCTATTTGCATGACCTGATCTTTTTGAATATCAAGATCTGTCCTCAATGTCACTATTTGTTGCTGTATAGTCTCTTGTTCATTCATGGTTTTCAGTGTTTCGAGTTTTTGTTTTTCGGGATATTTGAAAGATTAAATAAAGGTATATCCACGGTTAGGGTAGCATTGTACCGCCATGTTGGGTCATTCAATACAGCCACGCCATTGTTAATCTTAGAAAGGCCTGGGCCATATTGAACTCCGAAACCCAAAGAAAGTGGCAAATTGCAGGGGAAACCATATATGAGATAAAATCCAGGTGAAAAAACCTGTCCCAATTCGACTTTGTAGTCCTTTTCTACAACAGTTCCTTGTTTTGCACTTCCAGTTGGAACAGAATCAATTTTTAAGCGATAGTCCGCGATTGCACCAAGATCAAATAGCTCTGTGAAAAGGCTAATTGATCCACATTTGCCAAAACCCTTACTAAAGCTAATGCCAATGGGAGCAGTAACGCCAAATGGATCACCCCACGATATATTTGCAGCTTTGGAAAAATTGCCGCCCAAATATGCACCGAGATACGATTGAATGGAAATATTAAAATCTGAATTCTTTTTGATGGACGAACTACCTACCGGTAAGATTGCATTTGACAGAGCAGACTGGACTTCATCAGCTGTTTTAGAAGTAACCACATTAGCCATGAACAGACCATACTTCCTGAAATCATCCACCAATTTCCCAAGTACTCGTGCATTGTAACGATCCAGAAGTTGTTGCAAGTTGGCTTTCAAAACAGGATTAGTTGCAGGATCTGCTATCATTTTATTGATGTTTATTATCCTCTTGTTGGAGATATCTGCCATAGCGCTTAATTTCAGTGTCAAGCCCACTGGATCAGTGTTTATTTTGGCGATTATGTCAGAACCAGATTCACCAATCATTTCAGAAATGCCGGATATTATGGTTACCGCATTGGTAATGGCCTGAGGATACTCTGTTTTATAAATGTGCCGGTACAGATCATTCCCGTTTCTCGCAATATTAGTGTACTTGACAACGTCTATTCTGTTGTCAAATTGTTTGGCAATTTCCATGGCATCTTCAATAGCATCAATGGAGGTGTTTATATAACTATAATCATCATCATTTGTCACTGGAGTTTTTTGATCAATTTTATTCCTTATTTGCCGAGCCAATCCGTCGGTTTTTGTGGCAAAGTCACCAAACTCTTCTATGACATTCTGGAACAAAAACAAATTGTCCTTTTCATCCTCCATTACTTTACAAAAATCAATAGCTCCTGCATTGGTAACGAAATTAACGTGGCCGTCGTTTTTAATGGTCTGGTAAAGCAGACCTAGGTAAATGTTAAATCCTGTTTTGTTATTCAATATGGATTTAAGCTCTATTTCGCTTACCCAAGTGTCATACTTTTTATCCTTAGTAGTAACGTCTGTATTTCTAAGACTTTCTGAAATCAAAGTGGCCAATTTCATAGCGGCACCTGTATTTTTTAATGCTGAAGTTGCCGCTGGGTCAGCCCAATCCGATAGTGCCGAGAATTCTAACAACACTTGTGCAGGATTAGCATACCCAGACTCAATATCCTGAACCAAATGCAATGAGTGTAAAGCAATTCTTAATTCCGGCATGCTTTTCAACAACTCTCGATAGCGGTCTAGTTTCATTACATCGTCAATGTG
>Ga0206962_1241_pt1 | contig 14396 bp, 15 predicted proteins | sample Alteio_BWOrgHeat_27_FD_153241 | JGI IMG/M metagenome (GOLD analysis project Ga0206962, IMG submission 153241) | Enriched cells from forest soil in Barre Woods Harvard Forest LTER site, Petersham, Massachusetts, United States -... | ecosystem: Environmental > Terrestrial > Soil > Temperate forest >...
TGGAGAGCGGGGAGCGAGAGCGAAGAGCGGGGAGCGGAGAGCGGAGTGCGGAGAGCGGAGAGCGGAGAGTGGAGAGCGGAGAGCGGAGAGCGGAGAGTGGAGAGCGGGATGCAACGGACTGCACGCTACCCAGCTTTGTGCTACTGGCACCCAATAGATCTCTCACCCCTCCGTACCTCCGGGGATTCGAGAAAGCCGTCTGGAGGGCGGGGAGCGAAGAGCGGGGAGCGTTTACGCATATCGCACTACTCACTACTCAATTCGCTCTTCGCACTACGCACTACGCTCTTCTCAAATTCCCTTATCTTTGACCGCCATGAGCCGCGCCGGAGAAATAAGCCTGAAAGAAGCCCTCGACCGGCTGGTGAACGCCTACAAGCTGAAACCAAAGCTGAACGAGGCCAAGCTCACCGAGCGCTGGGAGCACATCGTGGGCAAAATGATCGAGAAGCACACCCGCAACCTTTACCTCAAAAACAGCAAGCTCTACATCAAGCTCGATTCGGCGGTGATCAAACAGGAACTCATGTACCAACGCACCAGCATCATAGACAAGGTAAACGCGGAGCTCGGCGGCAAGTACGTGGACGAGATCATCTTTTTGTAGGAGCGATTTGCGATATGAGTATAGCGTATTGCGAAAAGAGTATCGGGAATTGCGTATAGCGTATAGCGAAAAGAGTATAGGGTATAGCGTATAGCGAATATGGAAAGAACGCGCCAGCCTCGCTATACGCTATACGCACTTCTCAATACGGTTCTCACGCGCCAGCCTCGCTATACGCACTTCTCAATACGGTTCTCACGCGCAGCCTCGCTATACGCACTTCTCAATACGGTACTCACGCGTCAGCCTCGCTATACGCACTTCTCAATACGGTTCTCACGCGCCAGCCTCGCTATACGCATATCGCACTACTCACTACTATTTTCCCCTATCTTTGACCCGCAAAATACCGCACACACATGACCATACCTGCATTTGTGATTTGGAACGTAAACCCTGAGATCTTCCATATCGGCGCACTGAGCATCCGGTACTATGGATTGCTGTTTGCCATGGCCTTTTTCGTGGGCTATCTCATCATGGAAAACGTGTACAAGACAGAGCGGGTGGATGTCCGCGATGTGGACAGGCTGTCGCTGCACATGATCCTCGGCGTGGTGATAGGGGCACGGCTGGGGCATATCCTGTTCTACCAGCCCGCAGAGTACTTCGCCGACCCGATACAGATACTGCAGATATGGAAGGGGGGCCTGGCCTCGCACGGTGCCGCCATCGGCATCATCATAGCCATGTACCTATACAGCCGCAAGGGCCCCGTACGGTCTATCATATGGATACTGGACAGGATCATCCTCACGGTGCCCATCGGGGGGTTCTTTGTGCGCATGGGCAACCTGATGAACTCGGAGATCTACGGCCATGTCACCAACCTGCCTTGGGGGTTCAAGTTCTACCCCACGGAGTACTATGAGGAATACGGGGTGGAGAAGACCCGGGTAATCACCGATGGGCTGTACCACCACCCCACGCAGATATACGAGGGGCTGCTGTACCTGGCCCTGTTCTTTGTGCTTTGGGGCCTGTACAAGAAGAAGCATGCCACCCTGAAACCGGGAACCCTGTTCGGGGTGTTCCTCATCCTGCTGTTCGGCATCCGGTTCTTCGTGGAGTACTTCAAGGAGGTACAGGTAGGCTTTGAATATGATCTCTTGGCGAAATATGGCCTCAACCTGGGGCAGTTGCTCAGTATTCCGTTCATGTTGCTGGGAGCCGGGTTGCTCATCTGGTCCCTCACGGGCAACAGGCAGTACAAGGGCATAACCCGGGTAACAGATATGAAGGAGAAAGAAGGCTAGATTTGGTTGATTGGTTATTGGTTGATTGGTTATTGGTTAATTGGTTAATTGGTTAATTGGGTTGATTGGGTTGATTGGGTTGATTGGGTTGATTGACGCGTCAGCCACCCCAATTTACCTAATAACCAATACCCCAATAACGGGTTCCCCCCAGGCTACAACTGTAGGTCGGCGTTCATGAGGAAATGGTAATAGAAGCGGATACAGTCTTTGTAGTTGGTTTCCAAGATGCGCTCATTGGTGCCATGGATGCGGTCGGCATCGCCCTCTTTCAGGCAAAGGGGCACAAAACGGAGGATGTTGTTGCTGAGCTTAGCATATTGCCGGGAGTCTGACAGGCCGGGGTTGAGGCTGGGCACCACGCCGGTATTGGCAAAGGTCTTTTCAATGGAGTATTTGAGTACTTTATAGCCTTTGGAACGGGTGCTGGCCACCTTGCTGGGGTTCCACGCATCGTTGATGATATCTATGGTGATCCTCTTGTCGTGCACCACGCGTTTTACCCGGGCCATGGTGCTCTGTATGGTTTCCCCCGGCAGTATCCTGAAGTTGATGACCATCCGGGCCGTGGCGGGCATCACGTTGTCCTTTACGCCGCCCTCAATCATGGTGGGGGCCTGGGTAGTCTGGATGAGCGAGCTGGTGATGGGGTGGGCACCCATTTCGTTCCTAATAAGCCCGCTGAAGAAGCCTGGGTGCATGGCGATGAAACCATTGATACCGGGCATGTTTTTGCCGAGTTCGCGGAACATCTGCTTTACCGGGGCGGTGAGCTTGGTAGGGAAGGGGCTTTCCTGCAGGCGGTATATGGCTTTGCCGAGGATGCCCACCACGCCTTCGTTCACGGGCAGGGAAGAGTGGCCCCCGGCATCGTTGGCAGTGAGCTGCAGGGTGAGATAGCCTTTTTCTGCAATGCCGATAAAGGCCACGGGTCTGTTTACATAGGGGATGCTGCCATCAATCACCCCGCCGCCTTCGTCCAGGATAAAGCGAAAGTGCAGGCCACGGTCGAGCAACAGGGCACTGATAGCCGCGGCTCCGCTCCCGGCTGACTCTTCATCATGCCCAAAACCGAAATAGATATCCCGCATAGGCTGGTACCCGCCACGGATCAGTGATTCCACGGCCTCCATCAGCCCGATGACAGCTACTTTGTCGTCCATCGTGCCACGACCCCATATATAGCCGTCCTTTCGCTTGCCACTGAAGGCGGGTTCGGTCCACTTGATGCTCGCGCCAGTATCCACGGGCACCACATCCATGTGGGCAAGGAACATCACGGGTGCCAGTTTTGGGTTTTGGCCTTTCCAGATATAGAGGAGGCTGTACTTGTTCACTACCTCTTTTTGCAGCACGGCATGGGCCAGGGGAAAGGTCTTTTGTAGATAGGCATGGAACCGCAAAAGGGCACTGCTGTCCTTTTCGGGCTCCTTCTCGTCGGATATGGTAGCGATGGGTATGCTTTGGCTCAGGTGTTGGATATAGTCCTTGCTGAGCACATCGTCGGTCAGGTCCAGTTTCTTGGACAGGGCGATGGCCTTGTTGTTCCGAACGGTATAGGCAGTATCTATGGGAACTCCGCTGGCTTGGTTGTCGGCTGCCCCGGGAGAGCTTGTCTGCGCCCAAGAGTAGGGATGGGAAAGCAAAAGCAGCAAAAGCAAAATGGGGTAGGGCTTCATAGATATCACTAACGGTGCATATTGCACAAGGGTTCGATTAAGGACTCGTATCTAGCGTACGCTGACATAGCCTTCTGCTATTTTCTGCATCCTGCGGTTGAAGACTTCGACCTTGTACTGGCCGGTTTCTTCTATATCAAGGTCAAAATACGTGCCAGGCGATGTCTTATCCACCCCATAGGTCTTGGAAGTAACGTAGATATTGTATTTATCGGCATTGAAGGCCTTTTTCTGCACGTCCATATAGATGCTGTCGGTAGCTATTGCCTTGTCATTCCGCACCACCACATAGAAAGTACCTGATTTGAAACTGTTGGATTCCTTGATGAGCTTGCCATCGGTCACCTGCTCGCAGAAGCTCATGGTGGCATTGTAATAGCCAATGTCAGGGTCTATGGTATTGTCCGGTGCCTTTTTATTGTCAGTGGTTGTTGGGTTTTGGCCAAGGTCCACGATCTGCACAAAGCCCTCGCCCATTTTTATGAACTTCTGGGTGTAGATTTCCACTTGGTATTCACCTTCTTCGGTAAAATTGTATTCCAGATAAGTCATATTGTAAGACGGGCCGATGCCAGCCTTTACGAGGTCATAATATTGGTCGTACGTGGTGCTTCCGACTGTTTTTTTGTGCACCATCAGGATCATGCTGTCCACCCCCAGCGGCTTATCGTTCAGCAGGTGTATGTACAGCTTGCCCGTGGTGAATGCCTTGCTGGCCCCTTTGGGCATATTGTTGTCCACGGCGGTGCAAAAGCTCAGGACAGAGTTGCTATAGTACTTATCGTCAATGGTTATTTCCCCTTCCTTTTTGGCGCCCTGCAGGGATATGGAAACGAAACTCCTGGCCAGTTCATGGTTGTTATCTTGGATGAGCACCTTGTAGTTGCCGGCTTCCACGAAATGGTAATCGAACACGGCCCAGTTCTTCTTGTCCTGCACCTCCATCACTGCCTTGTCGTAGGGAAGATAGTCTTTGATAGACTCCCGGAAAACAACGATACTGAGTGTTTTGGGGCGGATGGTCTTTTTCTTGTTGCTGTACAGCATATACACATATCCGCCTTTAAGGCTAAGCTTCCAGGTATTGGATACGCCCATGGGGTCTCCCGCATCGGTATAGTTGGCACAAAAGGACAATTGGGCACGCAGGGAAGTGCTGCCCGCCAAGAACAATATGAGGATGATGATGTATTTCCTATTGAATAGCATGTGCTGGATTCCCTCCCGAAGCAAAAATATGTTATTTGCAGCATTTTACCATCTTTCGTTATTAGGGTTGAACGGCGGCTGGCATAAATTTTCTAATTTGCCGTAAAATCGAAGAGGATGGCAAAGATGTCTGTTTGGCAACGAGAAAAGAACGAGGCGAATCCTTTTACCATAACGGTTATTCTTGTGGGGCTTTTTGTGGGTTTTGGCATCCTGCTTTTTGTGGGTCAAATGACTTTTATCCGCATAGATACCATTGTCAACTATGCCATACTGTTTGGTGCGGTCATTTTCCTGCTGCATCTCCCTTTCCGGAAAAGGCTGAACAGATATCTGGTGGAAATCCTGGCTTATTCCTTCATTGGGTGGGCGTTGATCATCACCTCGCTGCTCATTGGGGCAAACTACTTGTTCCACGGCCCATCGGTTTCGGATAGGTACACCGTTGAGTCTTCCATGGCACACCCGGAAGACAGGACCATACCATTTCCCGTATCCATCACGTTAGAGAACAATGACAAGCAACCCCATGCAAATGTACCTCCATCCGTATATGACGATTATCCGTATTTCCTTAAGTTTGAAGGCGAGGAGGAATTGATCAACCCCACAAACCCCACCGTGGCCCAAATAACCACGGCAAAGGGCTTGTTTGGGTACCGGGTACTGTTGCACAAAGAATTGAGATGAAGTTGGGATCAAATTTCTGCGAATATTTGTTAGCATAAAAAACGAGTTGCGTATTGGATTTTTATACACTTTTAGGCGTACCCCTCACTGCATCTGATGCGGAGATCAAGCATTCCTTCCGGGAAAAGGCCAAGATATACCATCCTGACATCAACACATCCCCAGAAGCGGGGGACAATTTCAGGTTGATCTATATCGCCTATGAGACCCTGAAGGACCCCTTCAAGCGGAAACTGTATGACCGCCTGTTGCAGGAGGATTATGTGCCAACACGCCAATCCTTCGGGCGGGCCTACTATGAAAAGATGCAGCGGCGTGCCGATATGCGGGCCCGGCAATACGCCGAAATGGAATATGCCGATTTTGAAGAGTCCGCTTTTGCCCGTGCCACCTTTCATTTCAAGCAGTCCTTTGCCTTTTTGATGTTCTTTCTCATCCTTTGTGGGGGCATGATCGGGCTTATCATGGGGTTTCACTATGTGTTCCACGAAAACTTCAATGGGGCTATGGTCACGGGGTATGGGTATTGGCTGGGAGGCATTGCCTGTTGCTATGTGAGCGGAAAAGCCCTCCTGGAGATATTCAATATATGGCGTTCGTAACCAATCATGCGTTGATGCATCTGATATGGTCGAAAGGCCCAACAGCCTAGAAAACCGGAGGATATGAAAAAACCAATACCTTTGCATGTTGCAACTTCGAATTAATATGACAGCGTTGGTGTTGATGGATAACAAGAAACCAAATAACAGATATTGAAAGCTTCCGTACATCGAAGGGAAACCTTCAACGCCGCACACCGGCTGCACAACCCCGCCTGGAGCGATGCCAAGAACAAAGAAGTCTTTGGCCTTTGCAACAACCCGAACTATCATGGCCATAATTATGTATTGATACTCACGGTCACCGGTCCCATCGATCCTGAAACCGGGTATGTGATAGATGCCAAGATATTGAAAGAACTCATCTCCCAGGAAGTGATAGAACCCTTTGACCATACCAACCTGAACCTGGACGTGCCCGATTTCAAAAACCTCAACCCCACGGCCGAGAACATTGCCATGGTGATCTGGAACCGGTTGCGCAAGCGGCTCGACGCCGGGCTCGACCTTTCTGTACAACTTTATGAAACCGAAAAAAACTATGTTACCTTCCATGGACAAGAATAAATTCGTTTCCTACGACGAAATAGGGGACAACCATATATCCACATCTACTGACACCCCTTTGCGGGAAGATGCCTTTGAGCTGGATGACGATACCAAAGTGGAACTGATCACCAAGCATTTCCGCGAAATCATGCAGATCATGGGCCTGGACCTGACCGATGACAGCCTGAAAGGCACCCCAAAGCGTGTGGCCCACATGTACGTGAAAGAGGTGTTCAGCGGGCTGAACCCCAAGAACAAGCCCAAGGTAACGCTGTTCAACAACAACTACCAATATGACGAAGTGGTGATGGTTCGCGATATCACGTTCTACACCATGTGCGAGCACCATTTCATCCCCTTTTTCGGCAAGGCCCATGTGGCCTATATCCCCCACGATAAGGTAGCTGGGCTGAGCAAGGTAAACCGCCTGGTTCAGTTTTTTGCCCGCAGGCCCCAGGTACAGGAACGCCTCACCATGCAGATAGCCAAAGAGATAAGCGAGCAGTTCCATACCGCCGATGTGGCAGTGGCCATAGAAGCCAGCCACCTATGCGTGGCCGCCCGTGGCGTGGAAGACACCACCAGCAGCACGGTGACCACCAACTTCATGGGCAAGTTTGCCGAAGACGAATACAAACTGCAGTTCTTGGGCAGCCTGAAATCGGGGTCGTGAGTCGTGGGTCGTGAGTTGGTGAGTTGGTGAATTGGTGAGTTGGTGAGTTGGTGAGTTGGTGAGTAGTGAGTTGGTGAATTTGATTATTGCGATATGCGTAAACGCTCTTCGCTTCCCGCTCTCCGCTCCCCGTTCTCTGCTCCCCGTCTTTCGCTTCCCGCTCTCCGCTTCCCGCCCTTCGCTCTTCCCAAAAGCACCCTTTCCAGCGTTCTGGCCTGATAATCACTGTTTTTTATGGGTTAATTTGATGACATTGAGCATTTTGATGTGAATATTTTGGCCTTTTTAATTTTTTTCAATTTGCATGGTATTGATTGTCAATGGTTTTGCACGTAACTCGTTGACGAATATCAGGCGATAACAGTGAAAAAGCAGTACAGTTTGCTGGAAACGCGGTTTTCTTCGTGAACTTTTTGGGGCAGCAAAACCTGCGAGGTTTTATGTTCGCTGACTATATAAAACCTCGTAGGTTTCCTCTGCTTTGCCGCAAGCCAACCCTTCCAACGCGCCAAGCATTCGCGTCAGGATTCAAGAAATTAAAGAACGCTTTGTCCCGTTTTGTTCGGAGTCCTTAGTTTTGTGCCAAACGCACCCCTTCAGATACTCCGCTCATCGCAATACGCATTACGCAGTACACAATACGCTTCCCGCAATACTACGTATAATTTGTCACATTTCCAAATATTTGGGAGGATTTTTTGAAAACTATCACATATTCGCAGAAGATCGGCTATAGATTAATCATATGCTAGAAGTTCTTAAGTTAAAGTGATTTTTAGATTATCTTATCCAATACATTGACATAAAGATATAAATATGTACATTTGAATGGTTATTGAGCATCACAATTCAAACTCAATAACATTATGCTATGAACAACTTATCTACACTATTCCAAGTACCTGAAGGCAACAAAAAGAGAAGGGGCTATTTGGGTGCGCCAGGCCATTATGACCAGTATAAAATTGAGGTCGACACACTTCGCAATATTGTTCAACAATATTCCAAGGAACCAAATATTCATAAAGGGGCCGATCCGATTTTGGCAATCATTGAAATACATGGGTTTATCTTGCAAGTAACTCAAAATTACCGAAACAGACCCGCACTAAGTGTAACGTTCACAATGGGTCAATTCAAGCAATTTCATCGGTTTATTACAGACAAGGCAGATATTTTGTTTCAAAACACATACATTTTTGATATAAAGTTAAACGGCCAACATGGCTGGACTCTGGAAAATGATTTCAGCAAAGACGAGGAATCCAACACCATGCTGAGTACACAAGAACTTGCCATGAAATGGTTAGACATGTTGACTGCGCCTTTGAACCAACAAGCCAAAGCCGTTACAACGGTTTGATGAATTTCCTGCGCCTCGCGTCTTTTTTCGCACGTAAGCCTTGTCCTTACATTGAGTGACTATACAAAAGCCAAAATAATTGATATGATTGGTTTTATAAAAGGATTGCAAGGGAGATTAGTAACTTGGTTTTTTTCTCCCGATTACCGGGAAAAGCTGTCTCCAACGGCTTCTTACAAAAGTCAACAAATTAACTTTACCCATTCCCATCCAAGTCCCCAATTAACTTCTGTATCGGTAGTACTTTAAAGCATGTTTTTACCTAAGTGCGACGGTTGCTTTATCTTTGACTTTGGGAGACTGATGTGAAGCAAAGGCAACGTATTTTTTAACTGTGGTTTTTTCTTGTACGCGTCAACGCATTAAGGTATAACCCAATTAGAATAATTCCGATTATAGCTTCTAATGCTGTGAAACCTCTTGCAGTTGAACTTATTGGAACAATATCGCCGAATCCTAACGTTGTAATTGTTGTCGTGCTGAAATATAACATACGGAAAAAACTTCCACTTGAATTTGAAGGAAACCCTTTGTATGCTTTGTAATAAAGTCCAATTTTTTCATTTAGTTCAAAAGAGAACATTGTTTGAAAATTAACTTTGCTATCCATCATTTTATACCCTGATAGCTTGTTAATTGGGTGAAAAGACAAGCTATCTTTCATGAAGTCGTTTTGAATTGCTGTCTTTACAAAATCAACGTCGACTTCAGTTTCTGGCCCGTCGTTATTGATTGGAATGTCGGCGGGAAATCCTAAAGCTGGAAGTGTATTAAAATTAAAAAATAAATCAAACACTAATTTGTTTTCACTGAGCTGAAGATCTTGGCATTCAATAGACTTAATAATTCTCTTTGACGCTACATAGCCATTTGGGTGTGCATTCTGGAAATTTTGTGTGAGTTCTTTACTCAAAAGTGCTCCTATTTCTACCTTGTCTTTTGCAAGCGAGGCCTCTAACATTACTGTATTATGATAAAATTGATCCGGCAGTCCATAGGTATATATGATTGCAAATGAAGGTATTGTCAATATATATATAATCGCAAAAACAAAGGGGGGTATTTTATTCAGTGGCATGATTTATTTTTGTTTGATATTTTTACTATGCAAATTACAAATTGGTTTGGTATTTCACTTACGCCGGTTCAATATTGTTGCCATGTCTCAGTTATTTCAAGTGTTAGTCGAAGTATCCCCGTTCTTTCAAGTCTTGGGCAATAGCGTAACTGGGAAGAAGTGAATGGGCAGAAGTCTATTGACTTCCTACAGCGATAAAAGCAAAGGCCCAATCCGCAACCAACAAAAAATCCAGTTGCTTCCTGCGTCAGCATGACAATAGGAGAGCGGGCCAAGAAGAGAGCGGAGTGCGAAAGAGCGTAGAGCGGCCCAAGAGGAGAGCGAAGTGCGAAAGTGCGAAAGAACGGAGGCAATTGAAGCACGATCTTCCTCTTATATCCTACTAAAGAATGAGCAATTTTGGAATTATGACAAATCGTCTGTATAATTGTGGGTAATAAGACCTGCCACGCTTCTCGTTAGATCAGCGCACCAGGGCGGGTTTTCGATTTTTTATCTACAAGCCAATCATGAAAACCGCAAAGCACCTGATCACTTTATGGGAGTTTGGGGAGGAAGCTAGTCCACCCGAAAAAGGGCATGGCTCTGGACCTCCGGACATGGAGCCAACTTTAGACGTACAAAAATTGATTGCTCAGAAAGAAGGTGGTACTGATTTGAAACCGCTTTTTGGCCAATGGCCTAGTGAAGAAACCATTGAAGAAATCCTGAAAGCCCGGTTGTCCCACAACCCCAAAAAGTAGCTGCACAAAAGGCATATAGGGATGTGGTGAATGGGTTAATAAAATAAGAGTAGGTCAAGTAATGGAGCATGAATTAAAAATAAACAGGCTTAAGGATTATGGGCTGATCTATGCCATGATGGCATCGAACAGTATAGCCATGGGCGACGTGGTAACCATTGACCTTACGGACCATCTCTTTTTTAAACCCGTTCATGTTATTTTGCTCACGATGGGGATTATCCAATTGGTACATTCAACGGGTGAAGTAATTGTTGTTCCGCCCATCAATGAAAGTCATAATAGGTTTTTGATGGATATTGAATTTGAGAATTTTTGCCAGTCAAATCTACATAAGTCAAAAACCATGGGTGAAATAGCAAGCAAAACCGCGATGCCTATCAAGAGATTGAGCCTCGAGTACCTAAATTCATATACCCTGGATGTATTGAAATATCTGGGCACCAAATGTGAGGGCAAGGATACTTCTATGCTTAACATCAGCATAGCGGAGTTGATAAACAATGTATATGACCATGCGGGTTCTGAAACGGGCGGTTCTCCCATTGACGCCTATATATTCTCACAATACAATTCTGAAAAAAGGCAGATCAGCATTGTCGTAGGCGATTTTGGGATAGGTATTCCAGAAAAGGCCAACAAGTATTTTGCTGAAGAAGGACTGCCCCTTAGAAGCAATGCAGACTGTATCAAATGGGCATTGGAATTGAACGAATCCTCTTTCTCACAACCCCACAACCGAGGCAAAGGATTAAACAACATTTACTCCTTCGTAAAATCTTCAGGCAGCCATTTGAGAATCTTTTCAAACGATGTAATGTTAGACTCTGGCAATGCTGGTGACAAATATGGCAAGAATCCCATCGAAGATTTCAGGGGAACCGTAGTAGAAGTCGAGATAAATATTGATGGGTTGGCAATTGATGATGAGACAACATTGACTTCCATGTGGGATTAAAACATTTGGCTACATTTGCCGTTGAACAAGCTATGAAGTACGTATTAATAGATATCGTGGACGACACACTCACCAACGCAGAGGGTGCAAAACTATATGCATTACTGGATAAATCCATTGCGGATGAGAATATCTTGGAACTGTCTTTTCATGGTACTACTGCATTGTCCTCTTCATTTCTAAATTCATCCATAGGCAACCTTTTGGATAAATATGATTTTGAACACTTTAAGGGATTTGTCAAATTCGTTGACTTACGTCAATCTGTTGCCAATCAACTGCTTGATTACTTGAGATCTTGTGATTTGCAGGTATAGGCAGGTCCCCGTTTCCTCGTTCTTTCAACCCTTAAGCGATAGCGTGACTTGGAAGGAGCGAATGGATAAGTCTATTGACTTCCTACAGCCCGTTCTTTCAAGTCTTAAGCGATAGCGTGACTTGGAAGAAGAGAATGGATTGAAGTCTATTGACTTCCTGAACCACGTTCTTGAAAAGGCGAAATCCGCCATCAAATACTGCAACTATGCTTTGGAATATACTGCTGAAAATGAGGGAAAGCCATGGAAATATGTTTTAATTCCACATGATATCGTGGCCAAGAGCAGCAGTTTTATGGGGTTGTTGAGGGGGGATGTGATGGGGTAAAGCTTTTAATACGGCATAATATCCTCTTCTATAAAAGGATGTACATTGTGCTGATGCATGTACTCACTGATCATTTCAGTTTCATTAGTGGGCACATAAGTAAGAAACTGAAGTTGCCTGAGGTTATGCCAAATATCGTGTTGGTTCCGTAGTTTGTTTTTATCCGGTTCGTCTCCAATCAAAAAGTTAGATGAGTTCTTTTCTTCATCTTTCAATGCCCTGACGAGTAGAAGGTACTCATAGATTTCGTTTTTGAGGGGTGTAAAACCTTTTGTAAAATCGAATGCATCCCCGGTTACCTCCACCTCGTTTTTTCCTATGAAAAGCACTTTGGTCGGTGCAATCAGATTGGGAATATTGTCAGAAGTCAGCTTGATGTCCCAGTTTACGTTGGTCCTTATTTTTGGCTGAAGGCTCATTATTACTTCATGGAAAATATCTGGTACTTGTACTGCTGCCACTAATGTGGATCCTTCCTCTTTGTAAATGTATTTTCGATAAAGTAGGGTAAACATTTCAAAATTTACCTGAATATCAATTTTAGAAGGTGAGGAAAAAGTCAACAGGTTATTGGCATGGGTGGATAAAAACCCAACTAATGGTTCGTTCAGCAAAGACAACCCATTGACCAACGGCGCATCATCTGGGTCTTTGTATGCTAAGCTGTTAAGGTTTCTTAAGGTTGACTGCAGCAACTTGAAAGCACTGTCTGGCAAAAGGTTCTTGACAGCCTTTAGCTTTTCTTTTGAGTATTCAAAGAAGACCTTGTCCCCATCTGTCAAATACAGGCCAATACTTATCCGTTCATCCACTGATGGACGAATGGTACAGTATAGTATGGAGTAAAAAGCACTCATTTTTTGAATACGGTTAACGCAAAGTTAGTTGCAAATATTGCAAAAAAGTTTGCCAAGTTTCGCTTTTCCAGTTATCATTAAAGATGTTTGAACATATTTTATCTTTGATATGTTCGTCAATATCCCAATCTACAGGCACATTGCCAAAGATTTGATCTACTTCGACTTCACAGCCCTTAGTCGCGTATTTGAAATCACTTTCCAGGATTTCCAGCGTTTCTGACAGCGTTTTGCCATGTTTGAACATAAGAGGCGTGAAGTGGGTACAAATGATGCTATCTTCTTGAGTAAGTCTTTCCAAATGTGTGGTGTAGTGGGTGTACACTGCGCCCGTATTAAAAATGGCACTATGGTCAATCGGCACGAAAAATTCTCCTTCTTCAAAAGGAACAAGCAATATATTGGAATTATTGGCACATCTGTCCTCATTGCTTAACCAAAGATCAAAAAGCCCAATTTTTAGAAAAGCCTCTTTTTGTTTGATCCGTGAAATATCTGAAGGCGATTTCATTTCAAATATGCCTGTTACATCGTCGGCATGGTCATAAAACCGGGTACCGAACGCGACTTTGTCAAGTAATTGAGGATTGAGTCTCAGATTCCCAATGTGTTCCTTCGCGATACTAATAAACGCGCATTCAGGGAATTTTAGATTCCATAATCCCAAAAATTGGGCCGCGAGGTATTCGCTCAGCAAATTTGTAGGCGCATCATATTTACAGAGATAATCGTTTAAGTCATTGCAGTGTACAATAACCGGCCTACTCCCAGTCCCATATATTTCCCGGATATTTTCAATGGTATGTAAGTATGTCACAATTGGATTTACTTTGTACTTAACATGCGAATTTAGTGCATGTTTGGGTATTAGCAACTCAATCAAGCTTCCCGCTTCTCCAATTCCTAAACCCATTGTTCCGGAGAAGCGTAGCGGAGAATTGCCAGTAGCCCTTCTCGTTAACGCATTTTTAACCGGCAGAATCCTCTACTCAGCCTTCCCTTTTGTATCCGATTTTCTTTCTGTCCCGTTCTTTCAACCCTTAAGCGATAGCGTGACTTGGAAGAAGCGAATGGATTGAAGTCTATTGACTTCCTACAGCCCCAAGATGAGTGCGAAGTGCGAAAGAGCGTGGAGCGGACAAGAGGAGAGCGTAAAGAGAAAGAGCGTGGAGCGGACAAGAGGGGAGCGGAGTGCGAAAGAGCGTGAGCGGCGGGCGATGATTGCGAAAGAGCGGAGCTATGATAGGTTACCGTTGTGCATTGTGCATCGAATAGATATCTCTCTTCGTGCCTCCGTTCGAGATGCCCTTTTGTTGCTTAGTGCTACATGACCTACTTCACACGTATCTAATGGCCAGGAAAAGCCAAGAACCAACTCACCACGCTTCGGCAGGCTCAGCGAGCCCCTCACTCCCTCACTCCCGATAAACCGGGACAAGCAACTCACCAATTCACTCCCGATAAACCGGGACAAGCAACTCACTGCC
>Ga0206962_1242_pt1 | contig 14373 bp, 16 predicted proteins | sample Alteio_BWOrgHeat_27_FD_153241 | JGI IMG/M metagenome (GOLD analysis project Ga0206962, IMG submission 153241) | Enriched cells from forest soil in Barre Woods Harvard Forest LTER site, Petersham, Massachusetts, United States -... | ecosystem: Environmental > Terrestrial > Soil > Temperate forest >...
TTGCTTGTTCGGCGATGCCGCCCGCGACCATCTGCTGGCTTTCGGGATCCAGAGCGACTTGTCCGGCGGTGAAAAGGAAGCCGCCCGCCCGAACTGCCTGTGAGTATGGCCCGATGGCTTTTGGGGCGCCGTTGGTGCTGACAATCGTGCGGGCTGTGATGTTCAGTTCTTCGCTCATGCGATTCATTGTAACGTTTGCCTTAACGGATGGGTCGACCGGCCGCCAGCCGACGGCAGACCGCTACGCAGACCCAAGAACCGGCCAGGGCAAGAAGGGCGGGGCCAGCCTGGACGCGGAGGAACTGAGACCAATCGACGGATGAATTGAAGGACGAATTCAGGTGAAGCCACGCTGGCCACGCAATCGGCCGCGCAATTTGGGCGGTCGGATCCGTGCTGCGAACGGTGGTCACGATCAGCCGAACCAAAATGGCAATCGCAATGGCCAGCGCGGCGATTCCAGGTATCGCCTGCTTCCATGGAAAGGGAATGGGACCGGACATCGAACTGGGCGCGGCAGCGCGTTCGTGGATTGCCTCCATCACCGACGCGGTAAAGCCGGACGAAGGATGGAGCGTGTCTTCGGTCAGAAGAATCCGGTCAAGATTGTCGGGGGCTGAGTCGTCGGGGGTTGAATCGGGTCTGTTGTCGGTCTGCTGGTTTGTTTTCCGATCTTCGTTCATTGCCGGTCTCCTTTCGCTGTTTCAATCTTACGTACTGACGCTAAACCAGGTGGGTCTGGCAAAGAGTCTTGCAATTTTGGAAAACGCTGGCGCAGAAGGGCGCGGCCGCGAGAGAGCCTGGCCTTCATGGTACCTTCCGGAATGCCCATGGTTGCGGCGGCGGCGGCCAGATCCATTTCGTGAAAATAAAAGAGGATCAGCGGTTCGCGATAGCTGTCGGGCAGAGCGAGCACAGCGCGGCGGACAGCTTCATCACGAGCCGCACCGTCGAGTTCGGCGTCGTGGACGAACGGCCTGGAGGGCTCGGTAACCTGGTCCAGTGAGAGCTGAATCGACGGGATGCGCTTAAGTTCAGTGCGATAGACATTGGCTGCGATCGAAAAGAGCCAGGTTGAAAAACTGCTTTCGCGACGCCACTGGCCCAGTCCTCGCCACGCCCGAATGAAGGCCTCCTGAGCGAGCTCTTCGGCGCGCCCCCGATCGCGGCAGTAGCGCCAAGCCATGTTGATCAGGGGCTTCTGCCATCGCTCGACAATTACGACAAAGGCCTCTACATCGCCGCCGAGAACGCGATCGACGATTGCGATTTCCGCAGATGTGTCGGAGGGCCCGGCATGAGCCGAAACCCGCCCCGGTGCTGACGGAATCGGGTTCGTGGGCATTTCAATCGGCTCCTGGCAGGTGGACAGCAATCGGCGGGACTGCAATTGGTGAGACTGGGGCAGCTCCGAACCGGTTGCATTTTCTGCTTGGATCTTGAACGGATGCCGGTTCGAAGAAAATGCAACCACAGAAGACTATGCCTTGTCATACCCAGCGCAACGGGAAATTTCCCGTACCAGGAGGAAGTTATGGTGCTAAGCGGTTTGTTTTTGTTTTTGAGCATACTGATGATTTGCGTCTTCTCGTTCGTTTCAATCGCGGTGTGGACGGAGGCCCGTCGCAAGGAGCGCGAGGCGTACTACAAAGGCGAGTCGATGCGGAGGCTTACCGAGTTGCCCGGCGACGGTGCGAAGTACGTCATCGAGATGATGAAGGAAGAGGAACGTATACAACGGGAGAACGCAGAAATGCAGGAAATCAAACAACGAGAGGGGCTGAAAATTGGCGGCCTCGTCAACATCGGCGTAGGCATAGGGCTATATCTGATGATGCGCCAAGTCGGCGCGCCCCCAATGATCGGCGCAATTCCCGGCATGATCGGGGTGGCTTTGCTGGCCTATGTCCTGATTTTTCCACGGCGGCAACGGCCGAGCTGATCAAGCCGAATATGCCTCGGCTACGCTTCATCAATGACTCATCCGCGACAACTTTGTGGAACGTTTCATAGGATAGTGGCGTACCTCCACATGGAAGGGTGGTAGTCATGAACTCCGGAAATCTTCGAAATTCTCTTTACGCGGCCGCTACGGCTCTGGTTCTGGTGGCGGTCGCCGGTCTTTCAGGCTGCCGCGTGCATGTGGATAAGGACGCGAAAGGCCAGGAAAAAACGGTGCAGGTGGACACGCCCTTTGGCGGAGTTCATGTGAATACCGACCAGACCTCGGCAGCCGACCTGGGGCTGCCTGTATATCCCGGCGCGAAGCCGATCAGGGGCGACGACAAGCACAAGTCTGCAGACGTCCACCTGGGCTTTGGGGATTGGCAATTGCGGGTAAAAGCAGTTTCCTATGGCACGCCAGACAGCAAAGATAAAGTATCCGCTTTCTACAAGAAGGCTCTCTCGCGATTTGGAGATGTGATCACGTGCGAGGGCAATAGTCCTGTCGGCAGTCCGACGGCGACTCACGAAGGCCTGACGTGCCAGGACAACGGAAAAAACGGCAAAGTAAAGTTAGACAATGGCGACTTCAACCAGAACTTTCAGCTGAAGGCGGGCTCCAAACGCCACCAGCATATTGTTGGTTTTGAGGACGACAAGGGCGGCGAGACGAGGTTCGCGCTGATTGCGATCGATCTGCCGGCCGACCTGGGAACGGACGACGACAAGAAGGAGTAGTTCGCCGATCGCACCTGATACGGGTCAGCCACATCCGGGCCGTGTCGGGTGCGTGGATTGCGATGCTCCGGTCTGAGGGTATAGCTTCAGAAGCAGGGGCGTTTGAATTTTAATCGATAGGAACTCATTGGAAGTTACCTGCCAGCGATGTCACGAACCACTCCGTGGAGCCGAGCGCTACTGTTCTGTGTGCGGGCTGCCGCAGCTGACCTACATCGCATCCGAGATTCCTCAGCCTGAATCGGTTGACGCTGAGGATGGTCTTGCGCCGGGTTTAGGATCAGGTGGCCTGATCGATGGAATCGCCTGGCGTCCGGCATTGAAGGCGGCGGTGATACTGGCCGTCCCTGCTGGTGTCCTGTGCTACAGCGTGACGACACTCGGGCTGTTTTGGATGGTAACGGCTTCCGCGTGGGCAGTGGCGCTATATGCGAGGCGCGCGCAATTCGATCGGCTCCCGGTTCGAATAGGGGCGCGCATAGGGTTAGTTACGGGGCTGCTTGCGAGCTGGCTCGCTATCGGGGTTGAAGGAAGCGCCATTTGGGTGGCCCGATTCGTCCTGCACCAGGGCGGCCGGATGGATAGCCTGCACGACGCCGAAGTGGATAAGAGCCTGCAGGTAGGCCGGCAGATCTGGGCATCGATGGGGATGGGAAGCGCCGACGTGGCGCAAATGTCACAGGTTTACCGCACCTGGATGCTTTCGGCTGAGGGTCGTGCGGGAGAGGTGCTGTCACAGCTTATTTTTGGCGCAGCGTTGCTGATATTCTTTGCCACGATTGGCGGAGCCGTTGGGGCGCGGCTTGTGGGTCGCCGGCCTCGACCTACATCGTAACCGTCGGTCCCGATCGTGACTGAGATTCCGGCTAAGGTGCCGTTGTCTTCCTGAGAATAGAGCGGAGGCCCAATCTTACGGCCAGGCCCTACAATAGAGGCAATCAGTAGCAAGCCGAGAGAGTTCATATGAGCGAAATGCCGGAAGGTAAACACCCGTCGCTGCGCGAAAAGGGCCGTTTGATGTCCGCTTCGGAGATTGAGCGGACGCTGGTTCGGCTTGCACACCAGATTGTGGAAAAGACCAATGCGTGCGAAGACCTTGCGCTGGTGGGCATCAAGCGCCGCGGTGTTCCATTGGCGGAGAGGCTCGCGGTGCTCATCAGCGGCATCGTCAAGCGCCCAGTGCAAACTGGCGTGCTGGATATCCGGTTTTACCGCGATGACCTAACCACGCACGATGTGCGCCCGCTGGTGAGTCCTGGCGACCTGGGAGTCGAGGTCAATGGCAGTCACGTCGTTCTGTGCGATGACGTGCTGTACACGGGACGCACTATCCGGGCGGCTCTCGACGCCTTGATTGCGCATGGTCGTCCCCGCTGCGTTCAATTGGCGGTTTTGATCGATCGCGGCCATCGTGAATTGCCTATCGAGGCGACATACGTCGGTAAGAATGTACCGACCAGCAGCCGTGAAATCATTGAAGTAAAATTCCGTGAAATAGATAACGACGAACAGGTGTTGCTGGTAGAAAAGATCGATTAGTCTTGTCGGTTAGTCCCGATTGTGTGTGCCAGTATGCCTGTGAAAGCTTCCCCAGTCCGCGGCAAATCAACACCCCGTGTGGTGCCTCAACCGCCGTCCGAGCATTCCGACGAAAGCCTATCCGGCCACTCACTGCTTTCGGTTTCTTCGCTCACGCTGGATATGGTGAGCGAGATTCTGTCGCGAGCCACATTGCTGGAGCATGAGAATCCTTTGGAAAGAGCAAAACGGCTGGCCAGCCGCCGCCTTGCTCTACTCTTTTACGAAGCTTCTACCCGCACACGGACGAGCTTTGAACTTGCGGCGAAGGGACTTGGCGTAGATACGACGCTGGTGTCGAGCCTGTCATCGAGCATCGAAAAGGGCGAGAGTCTCAAAGATACCGGGCTTACGCTTCGGGCGCTGGGCGCCGAGGCGATCATTCTGCGCCATCCCTCTTCAGGAGCGGCGTGTCTGCTGCAGCGCGAAACGCGGCTGCCGGTGTTGAATGCCGGAGATGGCACGCATGAGCATCCATCGCAGGCTTTGCTTGATCTGCGGACAATGCTGGGACATCTGCGCCCCGGAGTTGGGCCGTTGACAGCGAATACGCTGGCCGGGGTGACGATCAGCATTGTGGGGGATATTCTGCACAGCCGCGTGGCTCGCAGCAATATTTTGTTGCTGCCGAAGCTGGGTGCTCGCGTGATCCTCTGCGGACCATCGCAATTGCTGCCGGATGTGGCTTCGCAGACGGGCCCCGGAATTGAGGTCGAGCGAAATTTTGTGAAGGCGCTGCAGCAATCGCAGGTGGTCATGATGCTCCGCATTCAGGCGGAGCGCCTTGCGGGACTGCAGCTTGATCTCGACGAATATAAGTCCGGATATCAGCTAACCGAAGAGCTTTTGGCCGGCAATGCTCCGAAGACACTTGTTATGCACCCCGGACCGATTGTTCGCGGGCTGGAACTGACTGGCGAAGTTGCCGATGGGCCGCAATCACTCATTCTCGAACAAGTGCAGCACGGCGTGGCTATCCGAATGGCGCTGGTTGATCGGGCCTTGAGCCGGCGTACCCACGTCTCCTCGAATGAGGTGGCGCAATGAGCTCGATGCTGATTCGCGGCGGCCGCTTGATTGATCCTGCAGAAGGTGTCGATGCACTGAAAGACGTCGTGCTGAAGGATGGCCGCGTTGTCGAGATCGCGTCGCCGGGCAAGGCGAAGGTCGATTCCGGCGCGGAGATCATCGATGCTTCGGGGATGGTTTTGGCGCCCGGGCTGGTGGATATTCACGTTCATCTGCGAGAGCCGGGGCAGGGGCATAAGGAGACAATCGCTACCGGAACGGCGGCTGCGGCTGCGGGTGGATTCACTGCTGTTGCCGCGATGCCCAATACGGTTCCGACGAACGACTCGGCGGAGATCACGCGGTGGATGCAGGCGCCGGAACGCAATGCTGCGATTCGAGTCTTTCCGATCGGCGCGGCTACGCGAGGTCTCAAGGGCGAGGTGCTGAACGACTACGCCGCGCTTAAGGCTGCGGGAGTTGTTGCGGTGACGGATGATGGTCATCCGATTCTCGGTGACAGCACGATGCGACAGGTGTTGATCAACGCTACTCGCAGTGGGCTGAGCGTGATCCAACACGCGGAAGACACACGCATGACTGGCGGATGCAGCATGAATGCGGGCCCGATGGCCTTTCGCCTGGGCCTGCGCGGCATGCCGCCTGAGGCTGAGTATGGCCTCGTCGAACGCGATATTCGACTGGTAGCTGAGATCGCGCGAGGAAATAACGGGCGCGCGCCACACCTGCACGTGGCTCACACATCGACTACACAGGCCGTTGAGGCGGTACGACAGGCGCGGCGCAATGGTCTGCGCGTTACCTGCGAAGTGGCTCCGCATCATTTTCTGCTCACCGAGGAGCACGTCGGCGCTTATAACACGAATGCCAAGATGAATCCTCCTCTGCGATCAGCGGCGGATCGCGATGCGATGATACAGGGCATTCTTGATGGTGTCGTGGATGCCATCGCTACCGATCACGCGCCTCATGCCTCGCATGAAAAGGAGGTGGAGTTTGAACGCGCACCGAACGGAATCACTGGTCTCGAGAGCGCGCTGGGCCTGAGCCTGCGGTGGCTGCACCATGAATGGGGGCTTCCCTTGGGCCGGGTTCTCAGTCTTCTCAGTGCTCAACCGGCGGCGCTTCTTAATTTGAAGGGGCGAGGTACGCTCGCTGCCGGGAGCTTCGCCGATGTCGTCATTTTCGATCCGAAGCAGGAGTGGACTTTCCGAGCTAAAGACTCGCGGTCTAAATCGAAGAATACTCCGTTCGATGGATGGACGATGCAGGGCAGAATCTTGTGGACGATCAGCGAAGGCAGGGTCGTTTATAAGGCGTAGCAGCGACCCCGATCCTTAGGCCAGATAGAAGACCTGCTCCAGACGCATCAGGTTATCGTCAGCGCCGCCCTCTCCCATCCCCTCAAAGAGTGCCGTGACTGACTCCTGCCATCTCTGGTTTACGGGATAGTGCTTCATATCTTCCAGGGCTTGCTGAAAGCTGGCAACTTCGCAATAGCCGACGAGCAGCCCGTCTTCTCGAAGGAATAGTGAATAGTTGTGCCAGCCAGTCTCGGTAAGCGCACTCAACATCTCTGGCCATATGTCGGCGTGGCGCTGCTTGTATTCGGGGATCTTGTCTTTTCGTACTTTCAGCAGGAAGCAAACTCGTTCCATGATTCAACCGTCCTTATCGCGAACTAACTTACAAAGGTATGTTGTACTCTGACGCTGCAATCAGGCCGCCGTCGATTATGTGCAGAATGCCGGTGATTCCAATGGAGTCGTCAGAGACTAGATACAAAGCTGCACGCGCTATGTCCTCGGGGCTGAGAATTTCTCCGAGCGGCACGCGCGATAAACGGGATCGTATGTTGGCTTCGCCTTCGGCGCCATGACCCATGTGCTCGCGGAGCATCGACGTGTCGGTGATACCAGGGCAGATGCAATTTACGCGAATGTGGTCGCGTCCGTAGTCGAGCGCGAGCGACTTGGTGAGCAACGCAATTGCCCCCTTGGAGGCGCTGTACACGGGCGTACTGAGCTGTCCGGTAAAGCTGGCGATCGAGCCGGTGTTGAGTATTGCGCCTCCGCCATTTTTGCGCATGTGCGGCACGGCGTGTTTGATGGCCAGGAATGCTCCTTTTACATTGATCGCCATCACACGGTCCCACTCGGCTTCAGTCGTTTCTTCAAGCGGCTTGACCATTACAACGCCGGCATTGTTGAAGAGAATATCGATTCGTCCCCAGCGGGAGATCGTGCCGTCGATCATGCGGCGGATGTCTGCTTCCTTCGCAACGTCTACTCTGGCGAAGAATGCTTCATAGCCCTCTGCTTCAATGGCTGCAACCGTTTGCTGGCCTTGTTCATTTACGTCGGCAGCAACGACCTTTGCACCTTCGCGGGCGAAGGCCATGGCGCTGGCACGGCCTATGCCGCTTGCTGCACCTGTGACGATGGCTACTTTGCCGCGCAGCCTTCCATGTTCCAGGTTGCTCATATCGCCCAGTTATTCATCTCGAAGATAACTCACTCAGTAGCGCTGCATGTAGACCATGTGCGTTTGTAGGAATTCGTACAAGCCATGTTTGCCGTCCGCGCCGCCGATACCGCTCTTGCGCCATCCTGCGTGGAAGCCCTGCATGGCTTCGAAGTTTTCACGATTGATGTAGGTTTCCCCAAACCGGATTTCCTGGCAGGCGCGCAGCGCGACGTTCAGGTCCCGCGTGTAGATCGAAGATGTGAGACCGTAATCGGAATCGTTTGCGTAGGCGATGGCCTGGTCGAGATCTTCGACCTCAACGATGGGAATGACGGGTCCGAAGATCTCTTGGCGAATAACATCCATCTCCTGTTTGCAATTTGTCAGGACGGTGGGCTGGTAGTAGTAGCCAGCTTCACCTTCTCCGCGTTTTCCACCTGTTTCGAGTGTGGCTCCTGCCTTTAACGCACTGCCAACCAGCCGTTCGACTTTCCGATAGCCGGCCTCGTTGATGAGAGGACCATACTCGACTGATTGGTCTTGCAGCGGATCTCCATAATGGGTGGCTTTCATCGCAGCGCTCAACTTATCGACGAACTCAGCCGCTACTGAGCGTTGAACGTATACGCGCTCTGCGCAGTTGCACACCTGGCCACTGTTGATGACGCGCGATGCTTTGATCGCCCTGACAGAGAGGTCGATGTCCGCATCCGCCATGACGATGGCTGGGGCCTTCCCGCCCAGTTCCAGGTTCAACTTGGTAATGTTCTTTGCAGCAGCCGACATAATCGCCGAGCCGGTGTCGGCGCTGCCGGTGAAGCTGATCATGCCAATGCGCGAGGATGAAGCGATCGCTCGACCGGCCGTTGCACCGCGACCGTGGACGACGTTGATGAGCCCGGGGGGGGAAGTCCATCTGCTGCAGCAACTCGCAAAACTTCACGGCGTTATGAGGTGTCTCTTCGCTGGGCTTAATCACGATGGTGTTGCCGGCGATGAGCGCCGGGCCGGCTTTTCGTGCGATGAGAAAGAATGGGAAATTCCAGGGCAGGATTCCGCCGATTACTCCGATGGGCCGTCGAAAGAGGAAGATCGTTTCACCGGGACGATCGCTTTCGACGATTTCGCCCTCGATCCGACGGCCCCATTCCGCCATGTAATCCAGGTAATCGGCGGTGAAATCAACTTCTACGCGCGCCAGACCCAGTGTCTTGCCTTGCTCCTCGGTGATGACATGGGCTATCGGCTCTACATTCTCGCGGATCTTTGCGGCAAGCGCCTTGAGCAGTTTCGCGCGGATAGCAGCGGGCTCTTTCTCCCAGGTATGCTGCGCTGCTTCTGCAGCCGCGATGGCCGACGCTACGTCCTGTTCGCTGCTGTCGGGAACTGTACAGATGATGTCGCCCGTCGAAGGATTTTTCACTTCGATACTGTTTCCGCCTGAAGGGACTAATTTGCCGTTGATAAAATTGTCGAAGTTCTTCATCACTTATTACCTCGAATACTCCCCACGTTTGCTCTTAAACTAACGCAGGCCCTGGCCATGCAAGTTCTCCCGAACAATATTGCGAATCGACGATTCGACGATCCGGCTCACTGCCCGCGTATACCCAAACCATCTCCATTTCTTCGTTGGAGAGATTCAGAAAGCGATGCGGCAGACCCTGCGGAATATACGCGGTGTCGCAGCCACTCAGTTCGTATCGTCTGCCCTGAACCAGACAGACTGCTGTTCCCTTTACAATCGTGATCGACTCATCATAGTCGTGAATATGGCACGGTAACGAGGCCCCGGGGAGGAACCGGCCGTGGCCTCCGCAGATCCCGACTGCACCAAAACGGCTCGCGAAGAGATCGAGGAAGAAGGCATTTGTGGAAAGCTCGTAGATAGGGCCGCCATCGTAGCGGATAATCGTCTCCGGATCTGTCACGGATGGATTGCCGGAGCCTCGCTCGTCGAGCGGAAAAGCGGTTTCGACCGCCACCCGCGTGGGCGTGGCAGTCGCGAAGGCCCAATGAGCCACGAGATCTCTTTCGGGATCTTCGTTTTCTACCTGGTGGGCTGTGTCGCGTGGCACGTGAACGCAGTCTCGCGGAGCCAGGCTGTAGGCTCGTCCCTCAACCAGTACTCGGGCGCGACCCTCGATAATCGTGACCGCTTCGCTGAATCCGTGTGCGTGGTACGGTAATCGAGCCGATGGCTTGAATCTGGCGACCCCTGTGCTGAAGTTTGTTGCTCCGCAGGCTTCGGTTACAAACGAGTAGAGGCCGACTTCGGTGGTCCCGCCGGGGAGTGTCTCGCGACTCCTGGCGGTGATGATCGCTTCCTTCACCGTGGGGTTAACCACAGAACGATTCTCCGTAGAAGGATCGTCGATCAAAACTGCCCTCCGAAAAAATAGATATATCAGACCATCGGACTATCGGTCCGACGCCTCTAGAGAATTATTGTCGCGGCCTCTCGCTGTCAAGGAGTTTTCTTATCGTGGACGTTCCGTCGTTTGCCGGCAGGAATGGGGTTGCGAATCTTACACGCAAGCCCTGGAACTGAAGTCGGAAGCGAGGGACAAATATTCCTTTGTTGAGCGCTTGACAGTTGCAAGGAGGCTAACCCATCATCGGATGGTCTGACTACTTAACCTTGGAGGCACCTGTAATGCTTGACGACCTGTCGAGGCGATCCTTTGTGAAGGCGCTGGCCATCAGCGCGGTTGTGAGCTCGGCAACGGGTTCCAGTTCGGCGGAAGATCGAGTGGCGAGTACGGGCGCTCCGACAGAGTGGTCCTATACAAGCGGAAAGCAATATTCCGATCCGTTCAACCAGGTTGAGCTCGACGCGGTAATCACGCTGCCGTCTGGGCAAGAGGAGCGCGTTCCGGGATTCTGGGCGGGGGGCTCGACGTGGCGTGTACGCTATGCGCCTGCGGCGCCGGGCGTATACCGGATCAAGTCGGTGTGCAGCGATGCCGGGAATCATGACCTTCATGGCCAGGCACTGACGCTCAAGGTCGAACCATATGCCGGCCAAAACACGCACTACAAGCATGGAGTGCTGAAGGTTTCAGACGATAAGCGGCACTTTCAACACGCTGACGGTACCCCGTTTTTCTGGCTGGGCGACACGTGGTGGATGGGACTGTGCAAGCGGCTCAGCTGGCCTGACGGCTTTGAGACTTTGACGGCGGATCGCGTGCAGAAGGGCTTCACGATGGTGCAAATCGTGGCGGGACTTTATCCCGACATGGAGCCTTTTGACGAACGTGGGGCGAACGAAGCTGGCTTTCCCTGGGACCAGAGTTACACGAGCATCAATCCTGCATATTTTGACATGGCGGATGTACGTATCCAGCATCTTGCGGACCACGGTCTTGCTGCCTGTATTGTCGGCTTCTGGGGATACTTTATCCCGCGCATGGGAATGGCGAAGGTGAAGCAACATTGGCGTTACCTGATCGCACGCTGGAGCGCGTATCCGGTGGTGTGGTGCCTCGCTGGTGAAGGCACGATGCCCTATTATCTCTCAAAGACAAAGGAGCAGGACGCCGAGGTGCAGAAGCACGGATTGACGGAGCTGGCCCGGTACGTTCGCACGACTGATCCGCACCATCATCCAATCACGATTCACCCGTCGAGCAGCTCCCGCCTTTGCGTTGACGATCCGTCGGTGCTTGACTTTGACATGCTGCAGACCGGCCACAGCGATCGTGAGAGCGTGCCGAACACGATCGAGACAGTCAACAAATCACTGTCCGCCAGTCCGACCATGCCGGTGCTGATTGGCGAGGTTTGCTATGAGGGTATTCAGGAGGCGAGCCGGCAGGAGGTGCAGCGGTTCATGTTCTGGTCGGCAATGCTATGCGGCAACGCCGGCCATACGTATGGAGCGAACGGCATCTGGCAGTTCAATACACGCGAGAAGCCTTACGGTCTTTCGCCACACGGTCACTCATGGGGTGGTCCGGCTTGGGACATCGCTGCTCAGCTGCCGGGCTCAGGGCAGCTTGGCCTAGCAAAGCGCCTGCTGACGCGCTACTCCTGGTGGAAGCTGCAGGCTAATCCCGATCTGATTGAGCCGCATTGGAATAAGGATAATTACTGGAAGCCTTTTGCGGCGGAGATTCCTGGAGAGGCGATCTTCGCATACACGCCCCCAGCTTACAGTGCGGACAGTTTCCGTAAGCTTAAGCCGGGCAATTACCGCGCTTTCTTCTTCAATCCAACCAACGGAGTGGAGACTGAGATTGGCAAGATTACGCCCGATGCGGACGGATCGTGGAAGATAGCAGAGGTACCGATTTTTCAAGACTGGGTTGTAGTCCTCGAAAACAAGGGATGAGCCTTCAATAGGAAAGTTGAACCGACGCAGTGACTACTGATTTTCGTATTGGATTCTCCGCTGACTTCTGCGACGGGCATGGACAGCAGGTTTTTCCGGATATCGGGCTGAGTCTGCTCGAAGGCCATCCCGGTCTGTCGTATGAATTTCTGGGTGACTACCGCCCCGAATATGTTCCGGAACAACTCGCTGGCTATGACGTTTTGATCTCTCTTAAGCCGAAGATTACTGCGCAATCCTTGCAGGGAGTGAGCCGGCTTTGCGCGGTGGGCCGCTGCGGGGTCGGCTATGACAACGTGGATCTCCGGGCCTGTACCGAGCACGGCATTGCAGTGTTCATTACGCCGGGTGGAGTTGTGCGGCCCGTGGCGGAGTCCATCCTGCTGTTTGTGCTTGCACTCTCTCACAGACTGACAATCAAGGATACGCTGGTGCGCCAGGGGAAATGGGCTGAGAGTACTAGCCGTCTTGGCCGTGAACCGCGCGATCGCGTGGTTGGCACGATCGGGATGGGTAATATTGCGTCGGAAGCGATACGGCTTTTACGTACCCTGGACGTGAAGCGGTTTGTCGCGTTCGATCCGTATACGACCCAAGAGAAGGCCGCGAGCCTCGGAGTGGAGCTTGTGTCGCTTGATGAGCTGCTGAGAGCCTCAGACTATATCCTGGTCAATTGCCCGCTAACTCCGCAGACGCGGGGGTTGTTGGGAAAGGTCCAGTTCTCACTGATGAAACCTGATGCTGTCATCATCAATACAGCGCGCGGGCCGATTGTGGATGAAGCCGCACTGATTGAGGCCTTGCAAAGTGGCAAGATCGCAGGAGCTGCGCTCGATGTTTTCGAGAAGGAGCCGCTTGGTACTGACTCTCCGCTGGCCAGGATGGATAATGTCATCCTATCTTCGCATTCGATTGCGTGGACTGAGGAGCTTTTTCGCGACATGGGCCGCATCGACTGTATGGGCGCTCTCGCTATTTATCGTGGAGAGGTACCGCAGAATGTCGTCAATCCCGAGGTTTTGAGCCGACCGCTCTTTCAGGAAAACCTTGCTCGCTACCAGGCTGCTTTCACAGCGGCGGAGAGCAGACGATGAGCGGCCTTCGACAGCGGTTGCAGCAAGGAGAGCTGCTTCTCGGCCAGATGGTTCTCGAACTGTTTACACCCGGCATTGGTCCGATGCTTGAAGCATGCGGGCTCGACTTTGTCATATTCGACATGGAGCACGGAAGGTGCGATATCGCCCTGATGTCAGAGATGATTGCGTCGTGTCGCGGCAGTAACATCGTTCCGATGGCGCGTGTGCCTGATGCGGGTTTCGCGCCTTTGTCGCGTGTCCTGGATATTGGGGCTCGCGGGGTGATGGTGCCTCGGGTTGAGACGAGGCAACAGGCAGAAGAGATCGTGAGCCAGTTGAAGTACGCGCCTGTTGGCAAACGCGGTGTGGCTCTCGGCGTGGCTCACGATCTGTATCGTGCCGGCGCGCCGGAGTTCTTCGCACGGACGAACGAAGAGATTGTTGTGATCCTGTTGCTCGAGACAGCGAAGGCTTTCGACAACCTGGACGAGATCGTTTCTGTGCCTGGTGTCGATATCGCTTGGATGGGGCATTACGATCTCACGGTTTCGATGGGTATTCCGGCTCAATTTGACCATCCAACATTTCTGAAGGCGATGGATGATCTGATTGCTGCCTGCAAGAAATATGGCGTGGCGCCAGGGTTTCTTCCGCCCACGCCAGAGTCTGCAGTTCACTGGATTAACAAGGGCTTTCGCGCCATCAGCCTGGGCAGCGATATCGGCGTTTTCCTTGATGGCGTCCGCAGATTTCGAGCATATGTAGAACACAGAGGCGGCACCGTATGAAGTATTCCGTGCAGGCATTCAATGGCGGTACATTCTGGGTTCCTGGTCCTGAAGTTTACTGGATGGAGAACTGGAACCAGCGCGAAGAGATGAATACTCTTATCTACCTCGTTCGTGGAGGGGGACAAAACATACTCATCAATACCGGGCCTCCTCAAGACCTGACGGCTATCAACAAGGCCTGGCTCGGTTTCTTCGGATATCCCGAGGCACAGATCGTACGCGATGAAGAGCAGTTGCCGCAGAACATACTCCGCTCGCAAGGATTGACGCCTGAGGATATTTCCATGGTGCTCGTAACTCCTCTGCAGGCTTATGCCACGGCCAACATTCACCTCTTTCGGAATGCGGCCATCGGCATATCGCGGAAGGGGTGGATTGAAGACTTTCAAGCGCCTTACTATCATTTGCACGTGCC
>Ga0206962_1218_pt2 | contig 14346 bp, 9 predicted proteins | sample Alteio_BWOrgHeat_27_FD_153241 | JGI IMG/M metagenome (GOLD analysis project Ga0206962, IMG submission 153241) | Enriched cells from forest soil in Barre Woods Harvard Forest LTER site, Petersham, Massachusetts, United States -... | ecosystem: Environmental > Terrestrial > Soil > Temperate forest > O...
GCGCGATACTGCGTGTGACGGGAAGCGCGGATGCCGCAGCAATTCGCAAGGCGCTGATGCCGTCTCCTGATGCAACGGCCGATGTGGCGACGGCCGCGAATGTGTGGCAGATCCTATTGTCTAATGCCGCGCCACTGGTGATATCCACCGGCGCCGCGGCGCAGCGCATTCTCGCAGCGATGCCGCAGGCGCCTGCGGATGAAGTGCGACTTCTCGATCTCGGTTCGCTCTACACATTCAAAGGACTGCTTTCGGGTTCGCCGAAGAAGATGATTCCGTCTGCGGTTGCAGCGCGGCTGTATGTGAATGCTGGTGAGTCTGGAACAGCGACGGCGAACCTCGCTGCGCGCCTGGCTTTTGAGAGTGTTGGAGTGAGTCTGCCGCTTGCGTTTCCTGCCGCTGGAGTTTCGCCTGACCAGGCTGTGGGGATTCCTGTTATTCAGGACGGTTCGCTGCTGGCGGAGCATGTCGAGAATCTGCTTGGCGCGCCGGGTGGTACAGACCTGGAGAAGATTCTTCCGGGTCAGTTCGCTCATGCGCAAACACCTGAGCTCAGTGCATTACAGGCCGGCGAAGGTGAGCTACGCGTGATCGATCGTGCATTTGGGAAGAGCCCTGCTCTGCTTGTGCGCGGAGATGCGAAAGGTGAAACGGCAGCATTCGATTATGGGTCGGAACACCTTCCGTATCTTTGGGAGCCGTCCAAAAAATATGAGTCAGTCGAAGAGATGCGCCTCGATGTGCAACGATTTTTCTCGCTACGTTCGAGCGCCGGGCAGGCTGCTGCTGCGCTCTATCACCTGGATAGCTGGGCAGCGGATGTTGCGGCCACTGCGAAGGGCAAGAGTATTTCGTCGATGCGCGCAGAGATCGATGTCGACGAGGCTGATCCAAAGCTGAAGCAGTTTGTTCGCGATCAGCTCTCGCTGAAGCTGAAGGCTACGAATATCGAAGTGGTCACGGGCACACTGCATGCGGGAACCAAGTGCTGCGACAACGATCCTCCACTGCACAACAACTCGAGTCTCATTCCTTTCCAGCAACACGAGCCTACGTTCGCTGAGGACCTAACGATTCCGTGGGAAGGAAAGCGATTGATGGACGCTGTGCAGGCAGCGTCCTCGAAGATCGATAAGCAGTCGGGTATCGTGTTGGAGGCACGCGTCAGCGAAGGGCCTGAGATGCGGTCGAAGTTGCGCGATCAGATCATTGCACTACTTAAGAGTGCGGGGGCTAATCCGCAACAACTCGATGTGCACGTTTTGAGCGCGTACAAGCAGGGATATAGCTGGCTCGTGGACGAGATTGAGCCAGAGTTGAAATCGAAGCATGTGGCGAAGATGAAGATCGAGTTCGCGCCATACAAAGATCCAGAAAAGCTATCGAGCATGCGTGCTATTTCGCGCTGGGGTGACGAGCTCTTTCCCGTAGACGAGATCCTCGCGCGTGACTTGAAGATTCCGCTTGCAAGCATCGAGCTTGCAGAGAAGGATGATGCAAGTGGATCGACCTACACGGTGCATGCATGGGACGCGGGAGGGAAGGAGATTCTCAAAAAAGATTTCTCGATCAAGACGATATCGCGGCCTTATAGCAACCAGTTTCCGCACTACGAGACGGTGAACGTGGCTACGGGATGGCTTACGTTCACTTCGGGCAGCAACACACTTGTAGACGAGCGCATTGAGACTGATCCCGAATATTTCTGGGAACACTATCAGACAGAGACGCTGCCTCGCATCTTCAAATTGATCGTGCAGCAGAATGATGGGAAACCGAAGATTGAATTTCAACCGCTCTTCGACACGCTCAAGATTACATTCAAGATGAGTGAGCCTGATTACGAGATCGGCATCGACCAGGAGCGCATCTCAGCGCTCGAGGCGTTGCAGGAAGATACGTTCTTCTCGACGCAGAATTTTTTCTTCATGATGGGCGATATGATGTCGACGGGAAAGATGGATTACCAGGGACGGGTGATTCCAGTTTCGTATCCCTCTGTTGAAGGGCAGGAGGGTCATGTGCGGATTGAATACTACGCCAAAGACGCGGGCTTTCCGCAGGTGCGTCTTGCGTGGAAGGTTGATGGCGACGCGGTGGAACATGAGAAGGTGCGTGAGATACCCGCGCTGAGCGCGGGTCAGGCGAGGCTTGTCGCCGCTCGCGTCACAGCAGGTGAAGACGGAGTGCGGTCGCTCACGTGGCGGATCGCCGCTGACTACAGGAACGACGAGTATGACAAGTGGATCACGGAAACGGAGAAGGTAGCTGTCGAGCACACGGTCTTTTCTGTTCAGCAGGCCAATGCGCAACTGGATTGGCTCAACAGGATGCACGCGGCTGGAATCTATTCGGATACTTTTGCTTATCCTCACCTGAAGAATCTTGGGTTTGAATTTCAACTGCCGCTTGAAGCAGGCACAGGTGTGCATACGAAGAACGAGATCGTCGCGGCACAGTTCGCGGTTACATCGCCAGCCAAGCCGCGTCCGCAGATTACGGATTTTTCTCCTGAGCCGATGGATGCTTCGGGTCATTTTGTGTCGTGGGATAACCCGATCGATCCTGTGCACAGTGAGCATTTGCTGAGCCGGTTGGCGACTTACCCGGGAGTGAATGTTTACTGGATGGGCAGGACCTATCTTGGGCGCGACATGTGGGCGGCGGATGTGATGCTGCCTTCTTCGTCAGAGATGCGGTCGCTGGCGAAGGAGACTACGCTAAAGGCGCCAATTATTTACTCGGGGCGACAACATGCAAATGAAGTCTCGAGCACGAGCCATCTCTTCCGTCTTGCCGAGCAGCTTGTCACTGATCCGGCAACTCGTGACTCGCTGAAGAAGGTGAATGTCGTGATTCATCCGATCACGAATGTGGACGGCGCACAGCTCTCGATCGATCTCGCGAAAATTACGCCGAACTTTATGCTGCATCCCGGCTATCACGCGTCGCTTACGTCAGATCTCACGACTGCACAGTGGGATCCCAATCCGATTTATCCGGAGTCTGCTACACGCCGGCTGCTGTGGCAGTCCTGGCTGCCGGACGCGTTTCTCAATCCGCATGGCTATCCTACACACGAATGGGTGCAGCCTTTTTCTGAATATGCGGCATGGGTGATTACGCGCACGGAGGCTGAATACGGGCACAACAACTGGGTTCCGCGTGGATGGTTCACAAGCCTCTTTTATCTCGGCGATGAGGAGCACAAGGACAACAAGACGGTAGCGTACGCGTTGCGTGAACGCATCGTTGACAACATGGCCAAAACACCTGGAGTGCTTGAACTCAACAAGAGCCAGAACGATCGCTATGCGCGGTTCCAGCGATTTGATGTGTATGGTTATCAACAACCTATTTATAAAGGCACGCGCATCTACATGGCACTGAAGGGCTCGAATCCCTCTTCAAGTTCCGAGGCGCTGGACAGCTTTATGCTGCGCTATCCCGATATTACATATGACGACGGATATACGGAAGCGCCGGACGAGACAGCTTATGGCGCGTTTCTGCATCTTGTAGCCTCGGCGGGATTAGCCTTTGATCGTGCCCATCTTGAATACTTCACGCAGGGCAAGTATAAGATCACGCACACGCAGAAAGATTTCTTTGATGGCGTGCAATGGTCGGTGGACCGGGATCGGCCGGTGTTGCCACCGAATATGTCCGACTCGAGTGCGGAAGGCCAAACCCCGGCGAACAGTCAGAAGCAATAACTGCAAATCGAGTGGGTGGATATGAGCACCAGACCAGTAAGAAGGACGTGAATGGACTTGGACGAGTCGAACGCTGATAGTGCAGCAATGCCGGAAGGTTTGTGGATCGGTCAACTGTCGCCTCGTGAGCGGGCGGCGTTCATTGCTACATTTGCTGGGTGGATGCTAGATGGCATGGATGTGATGGTCTACAGTCTTGTGCTGCCGACACTGATCCTCGCCTGGCATATCAGCAACGGTCAGGCCGGGCTGCTGAGTACAGCGACGTTGCTGATTTCATCGGTAGGAGGCTGGCTCGCAGGAATCCTTGCGGATCGATTTGGCCGAGTGCAGGTGCTCAAGCTCACCATTTTCTGGTTTGCTTTCTTTACTTTTCTAAGCGGCTTTACGCAGAACTTTGGACAACTACTCGTTATTCGCGGACTGCAGGGCCTCGGCTTCGGCGGTGAGTGGGCTGTTGGCGCGGCCTTGATGGGAGAAACAATTCGTGCCCGCTTTCGAGGCCGCGCGGTGGGCACTGTTCAATCTGGATGGTCGATCGGATGGGGATTCAGTGTGATTCTCTTCACAATTCTCTTTTCACGTCTGCCGCACGATACGGCCTGGCGAGTGATGTTCTGGATCGGCATTCTGCCTGCCCTGTTGATTGTCTATATTCAAAGCAAGGTCAAGGAGCCTGAGGTTTATCTCGCAAGCAGAAAGAGCGGCCCCGGCAACTTTCTTGAGATATTCTCGCCTGCGTTACTGCGGACTACACTGCTTGCAGCCCTGATGGCTCTTGGAGCGCAAGGGGGATATCACGCCGTTACGACATGGCTGCCGCTCTATCTAACAAACTCCAGAGGCCTGACTACGCTAAACACGGGAGGCTATCTGTGTGTCGTGATTTGCGGAGCACTCTTCGGTTATCTCACGGCCGCTCATCTCACCGACGCTATCGGCCGAAAGCGCACATTGATTCTCTTTGCGGCGTGCTCCTTCCTGACGATCATCGCTTACACGGCTTTTCCGATTTCGAATCATCTTATGCTCGCACTGGGTTTTCCGCTGGGATTCTTTCCATCGGGATCGTTCAGCCCTATGGGAGCCTATTTCAGCGAGCTTTTTCCAACTCAGGTTCGCGCTTCCGGTTCCGGCTTCGCGTATAACCTTGGCCGCGGAGTAGGGGCGCTATTCCCTGCGCTGGTGGGCTATGTGAGCGTGCATACTTCTCTTGGAACGGCGATTGCCTTTTTTGGATCTGGCGCCTATCTCATTATGATCGCCGGTGCGCTCCTGCTGCCTGAGACACGGGGACGACAATTGCAAGCATAGACAATCTAACGGACGGCCGAGTTTTACATCAGAACCTTGAGCAACAACTGCGCGATTTCTTTTGGGGACATTACTGTCAGAAGTAGCGGGACCATGGGAAGAACGGTCATTACGGCCAGTTGAAGTATAGTGCGCGGAGTTACGAGTAGAGTATTCATTCGCTCGATGAATTCGTAGCTATTCCCTAAATCTGCAAGCGATTGGATATCGCCGCTTCCCAGTAGTTGCTCATCGCTTTCATTGATGCCTCGAATCCACTTGTTATGAAACGACGAAGTGTAGGATGACGCGAGTGTTCCATATTGGAGGAGGCCGATTCGTTTCGCCTCTATAAGTATGCCTGCAAAGAGCGCGAGAGGCCCTACTACGACTATGACTCCAAAACAGACATACACAGCGATGGGGATTGCGAAGTGTTGCAATGGAACTCCGTCATAGACAACCTGATTCGCGAGCACTCCCGCAGCGCCAATGGAATAAATGAAGAGTAAGATACCGAAAAATCTCTGTGTCTCGCCCACGAAAGCGAGGCCAGCTGCCCTGTCCGGATGGGTTGGAACCAAGTCGAGGTCGAGGCTGCGCATACTCCGGAGGAATCGAAACCAGAGAAAGAGGCGCCATAGCCATCGAAGAAAGAGGAACTGCAGAAGCGGAGCACAAAAGATAACCAACCACCAGTTGGCCCATGAAGCGGCGGGCCCAGCGCCCGTTTGAACGACGTGCCATGTGGAGGCTTTCAGCGGGATTTCGCGCGCAGCCTCGAACGTGATGGTGTAAGACAGGAGCACGATGATTATCTCCGCGATAATCGAGTCACGCATCTGAAGCCCACGCTTAACGGCATCGTCAAAATTGCTGTAGTCCTTTGGGCCGATGAGCCCGGAACGCACAAAGTGCGCTGCCGCTTCCGCGATACGAGGTCCAAGGATCGTTTCGGCAGCGAGGAATAAGGGTAGGGCGAGGAGGAAACGCGTATAGGCGCTGTAGTCCTTTAGAAAGGGTACAGTTACATTTTTTCCGAACGCGACTCCCTGCAGCAGACACAGGATGAGCATCGGCACCCACGTTATTGCGACTGAGAGAAAGGCGCGCCGGATGATTCTTGGCGAGTTGCTCTTTGCGAGGCCGATTCGCCTTTCGATGCGGTAAAGCGGCCCTCCTTCCATGAGGAGAAGGGGATGGGCGTGCGGATCGTAAGATGTATCCATGAGTTCTCCAATGCGATCGGTCCGCAGCGATCTCAGGTCAGCAATCGGGGAATAGAGGGACCGACGAAGGCCTGAACACGCGGGTCGTTTTCAACCGCCTTCACCAGTGCCGCGTGATCCAACACGGTCTGATTGCCGTATGCTTCCGCCCAGAGAGCCAGGGCATCATCGAGAATGACGGACTTACCGCAGTAACCCGCGATCCTGGCCGCGTCTGTCGTGCGTGCATGGGCCCTTGCCAGGAGCGCTCCACAGCCAAATGCATAAAAATCAAATGAACTTCCGGAGAGCCATTCCAACGGGATCGAACCCTTCATGTTCTTCATTTGCCGAACAAAAAAAGGAAGCTTGCCAATCTGTGTCCATCCCAGCATGACGTCGGTCGAAGCCTGCAATGCGCGTTGTCCGATTACGATTCGCTGTCCTTCGTGGGAAAACTCACGACCTACCCTTGTGATAAAGGGGGCAAGGGCGGGAACAATCGCTTCTTTAACCTGCAGGAAGAGGGGATCACCGTCGCCGTTGCCGAATAACAGGACCAGATATGCCCTGGTGCCGACGCTTCCCACTCCGACGACACGATGAGCGACGTCAGCGACTCTATATCTTGTTAGCATGAACTGACGCTCTCTGGGTAAAGTGGTCCCGTATGCCTGCAGGGAATCTATGACTGACTTCCGCGTCTTTGCGTCTACGCGAGTTAAGACTGGCGGATCTTCGCGAAAGCGCCAATCTCTGCCATTCTGTTTCTCCGCTACTTTAGCCAACAGAGTCAAGTTGGTCTGCGCGGCGGCTTTGTTCATCGCCTTTACGGCGACTGCATTTGTTTTTGCGTCCATGCGTCCCAGAGGAGGGTCCACTCCCGGATAGGCGTGAAGATACCAGGTTTCCAGCACTCCCATGCTTTGCAGCCTATCCATATTGACTCGGTATCCGGATGCGCATTTGCGAACGGCTATGTCGCGCTCCCGCCGGTTCATGCCGTTTTCCCGAGCTGCCAGGTTCACACTTGCGGTCAGTCGTTTGAGGTCCCATTCCCACGGACCAATTACGGTCTCATCAAAGTCGTTCAAGTCGAAGACGACATCTCGCTGAGGGGTTCCATAGAGGCCAAAGTTATTCAGGTGAGCGTCACCACAAAGGACAGTGTGTATACCCGTGACCGGAGTGGGAGCAAGATCATAGGCCATGACGGCGGCGGCGCCCCGGTAGAATGCAAACGGCGAAGCTATCATTCTCGCTAGTCGGAGGGGCACAAGATCAGCCTGGCGCCCCTTGTTGGTTTGCATGACGATCTCGACTGCTCCGGGGTGATCCGCGTTCCTCGACCAGATTCCGTGAGACTCTCTTGGAACACTGGTGCGTAATTTCTTTCCCAAGGCGCGCCTCTCATCGAGAGGCAGATCTCCCAGAGGCTGCCCGAGCCTTGCTGCCGGTGTTTCAGTCGAGGACGGTTTCCGCCCTTTTGTTTTAGTAGAACCGGATTTGCTTCGAACCGACTTAGTCATGGTTTTATCTCCCAAAGTTATTCGCATCTCGAAACACTCCGTGAATCGAGTCTGCATCGGATGAAACTTAGCGACACAACAAAAAACTTATCATTCCTGTGTTAGCTGCATCCTGCGCCAGCGTGTCAGCTATTTAACCATGAGGAGATGTGCGGGCACGATCTTGGTTTTGTAAGTGACTCCTGCGAGGAAGCGTCGTGAAGAGGACCGGTTCAATACTGCGTCGTAGAGATCACGAGACTTACTGTCAGTGCAAGAATTTACACTGGCCGGGGCCGGACGTCGCCTGCTATTTCGAACAGGCATTGTTTGTAAGAGCCACCGTAGCCGAAGAGTATATTGATGGGGCAAGAACGGCGGGCCGCCGGGCCACTGAGCATACGGACTAGAGACTGTGATAGGTTTGTGGCGCACGCTCAAAGACAAATTGACAGGATGACTGCCCATGTTCAAACTACTTGCTGTAATGCTGGTGTCCGCTATGACTATGAATGCCGCTGATCTTCCGAAGAAGCCGTATCTGAATCTCGCTGCGATCAAGACGATGGTGGCTGCGTCCGAAGCGAAGGCCAAAGAGCTGAACGTTGAAGTGACGATCTGCGTGGTGGATGACAGCGGCAATTTGCTGTTTCTCGAAAAGGCGGACGGAGCTTCGCTGAACACGCTGCAGTTTGCCCAGAAGAAAGCGCGACACGCGGCTTTCTACGGCGCTCCTTCAAAGGATGGCGCGGAGACCGTGAAGAAGGGCAACGTCGAGGCGCTCGCGTTTCCTGAATTCTTTCCGAACCAGGGAGGGCTGCCAATTCGTGTGGATGGCCGTGTGCTTGGCGGAATCGCGGCCAGCGGGGCGAAGTCTGAAATCGACGAACAGATAGCCCAGGCGGGTATTGACGCGCTGCTGAAGAAGTAACGCAGTCAGATAGAATTTCTACACCGGTTCTGAGTTCGTGGGAACTGCGTGTTTTTGTGAGATGTTTTCGCGAAGCAATTCTTCCACGTCGCCGATCTTGTCGTTAAGAAGATTGAGTTTGTGGGAGAGCGATTGAATTTCTGACTCGGCTCGACGGTTGACGTCGAAGCTCGCTGCGGAGCCGGTCCTTGGTGTCCTGGCGATTCTGGCTCATCATGATCACGGGTGCCTGGATGGCTGCGAGCATAGACAAAAACAGGTTGAGGAGGATGAAGGGATAGGGATCCCACGCTCTTCCCTGCAGGATTATATTCGCGCCCGAATAGATGACGAGCACAATGGCGAACATAATGATGAAGGCCCACGATCCGCCGAAGCGAGCGACGGCGTCGGCGATGCGTTCTCCGGTTGTCGATTCGTCCTCGATCATCTCGTTGGCGTTGCGATTCGCCCGCAGCTGGATCAATCTTTGAGAAGCATGAAACTGACGACCCAGCACGGTTAGCATATCCAGGCCTGCCATGGGCTTGCGTTGAATCAGGGTGGCGATATCGTCACGGTCCACTTCCAGGCACGTGGTCTCTTCCATGGCCATGGCGTTGCTCTGATGCGGCGTCTGATCCAGCATGGAAGCAAATCCAAAGAAGGAGCCGTGACCGGGCCGATCGACAACGAGTTCCTGCTTGTCCTCATCGACAGTGGTGACCTCGACACTGCCCGACATGACAATGTATGCCGAACTGGCAGGGTCGCCAATCTTGAAGATTCGCTGTCGTGGCGCGAATTGCCTGACGTTTATCTGGGCGGCGAGGACAGCGGCTTCTTCTTCGTCGAGCAATTCGAACAGGGGAACATGTCTTAGTTCTTGTGGGTCGCAGGGCATAACTATCTCTCCGGGATTCAGGAATCACGTATATACAGCTTGTCCGAGTGACGATAGCAGATGGAGCTGCTCCGAAGCGCGGATTAAGATGATTTTTCTGTTACAGCAGGAGCGTCCATCACCGGCGCTATCTTGCAGATCGTGGTCTGGGGTCTGTCCTTGGCGATGGAGGACTAAAATACAGACGCGAGAACCTTGTCGAGTTTCACTACACGGCGCATATATGGCGAGGATTCTATACGGGACCGGATCTGCAGTATGTCGTCGATCCGGGTACAACCAGGTGCGTGGACCAGTTTTTGTGGCGTCTTTTCGGCTGCATACGGAGTTATGAGCATCAGAACGGGAGGAAAATTGAGAACCTGGCACGTGAGAACCTGGCGAGATTGCGTACGTTTCGCGTTCCGGTGGAAAGCGCTGGTTCTCGCGGCGATGCTTGCTGCAACTTTCGTAACGGCAGCGCGTGTTGAGGGCCAGGCGATCAGTTCTATTTCTCAGACCAGGAAGCTTTACGTCGAGCAGTTCAGCGAGGGTGAGGAGGCAGCTCAGCTACGAGATAGCCTGATCAAAAGGATCGGCAAGAGCGGCAGATTCCAGGTTGTTGAAGGGCAGGATGAGTCGGATGCGGTCGTGAAGGCAAGCGGAGAGATTTGGGTCAAGAGCCATCTCACCATCAATTCCCGCGCACCGGCGAAGAATCGCGCAGCGGTTTATGGCGGCTTTCTTTCCGTCGAAGTGGTGGCGAAAGACGGGGAGCCTCTGTGGTCGTACCTGGTGACGCCCAGCAAGTTCTCCTGGACGAACATCAGAGATGATCTTGCCAACAATCTCGTCAAGGAGATGCTTCTGGCCGCCGCGGCCAACAACGCAGCGATGCCGGGCGTGGTGCCCGCCCGGAATCTTGCAAAAGCTGATCTGGCGGGTGGGGGAGCTACATTCCCGGCGCCGCTCTATCGCAAATGGTTCACGTCGTTCGGGCGACTGCACCCTGGTGTGCACGTCACTTACGCAGAGGTGGGGACTGAGCAGGGGATACAGGCACTGGCCGGAAGCAAGATCGACTTCGCAGCGTCGGACCTGCCGTCTCACGATACGGAGAAAAGCCTGAGCGGTACGAGTTTTGTGCGCGTTGCATCTGTGCTCGGGGCTGTAGTTCCTGCCTACAACGTGAAGGGGGTTGACCACGATCTTAGGTTCACTCCCGATGCGCTTGCGGGGATCTTTATGGGGCGCATCAAGAAGTGGAACGATCCCGAAATCAAAAGTTTGAACAAAGACGTGGACCTGCCTGACGCAGATATCGTGGTGATTCATCGATCGGATGGAAGCGGCACCACGTATGCGTGGAGCGAATTCCTGTCCATGAGAAATGCCGCCTGGAAGAGCGCGTTGGGCACGGGTATGTCGCTCAAATGGCCGGTGGGAAAGGGCGCCGACGGCAACGAAGGAATTGCGACCGCGGTGCAGCAAACGGCGAATTCCATCGGGTACGTAGAATTGGTCTACGGAATTCAACATCACTTGATGTTTGGCGATGTGCGTAACAGGTCGGGAGAGTACGTCCGGGCTGATCTCGATAGTCTGGCTGAAGCAGCAAGGGCCGCAAGTGGCGGTGATGTATCGGACGCGCCTCCTTCGATACTCAATTCGCCGGGTAAGAATGCTTATCCGATTGCCACTTTTACCTGGTTGCTCTTTTCTACGGAGTTCGCGGACGCGGCTAAGAAACAGGCGATGATCGCACTGCTGAACTGGGTTCTCACAACAGGTCAGAAGGAGTGTGCTTCGCTGGGTTTTGCACCGCTTCCGCGCGAAGTGGTAGCGCGGCAGTTGGAGATCGTGAAGAGATTGAAGTAACGGAAGCGAGAGCAATTGATAATTCAGCGAGACAGGGAAGGGAACAGGCCGGTGTTGCGGATGAATGATCTTTCACGACGGGGATTTATCGGGATGAGTCTATCCCTGGCGGCGGGACGTGCCTTTGAGCAGTGCTCATTGAATCGGCTTGCTACACCCTACAAGTATGGGAAGCTGGTGCTGAGCGCTTCTGATCGAAGTGGCGAGTACGACAGCGAATCCGTCGACTGTCCTTTTGTCTTTCGTCATGAGGGCCGTTTCTATATGACGTTTGTTGCTTTTGATGGCAAGGGCTATCAGACAGGACTGGCTTCGTCTCCCGACCTTATTCAATGGGAAAAGGAGGGGGTGATTCTTAAGCGCGATCCGTCTTCACCTGTGTTGAAGTACAACGTGGCAATGAACTGGATCATGCGCGAGAATGGCCTGTATTCGCCGGGAGAACTGGTCAAGGTAGATGGTAACTATCTTGGCGCGTATCATGCTTATCCCGGTCAGGGATACGAGCAGGGAGCGGCTGTTATCGGCCTTTGCCGCAGCAAAGATTTACGGCACTGGGAAGTCGGCCCTCCAGGGCTTATGCCTTCCGATGGCGCGGAGTGGGAACACGGCGGACTGTATAAGCCATGCCTCCTGAAACAAGGCGACACGTACTACCTTTTCTACAATGCGAAGAATCGGACGGAGGGTCCGTGGCAGGAGCAGACTGGCGTGGCTATGTCGAAGGATCTAAAAACCTGGACCCGTTATGAAAAGAATCCCATTATTCCAAATGGCGGAGCGGGTAGCCCCGACGAGAGATTTGCCAGCGACCCATGTGTGCTGCAGGACGGCAAGCGATGGGCGTTTTATTATTTCGGGCTCGATGCCAAAGGAAAGGCGCGTGATCTAGTTGCGACTGGTCCGGACCTCTTTCACGCGGAGAAGTGCAGCGAGATCGTTGTGGATGTCGGTCCTCCGGGATCAGTCGACTCCGCGTATGCCCACAAGCCTTCGATGGTTGCGCATAACGGAGACTTGTATCACTTCTACTGTGCGGTTTCCCGCCAGGGAGATATGGTCGTGAGAGGCATTTCGGTGGCGCGTTCGCGTCCGTGGTCTTAATGATGGGATGGTCTATCGATCGTGACGGGCCAGCACAATTGCCGCGTCGTGTTTATAGTTAGCGCATGAAGAAGATTCTCGTGCTGATTCCCCTCGTGGCCGCGATCGCAATGGCCCAGGAGCATCCCGGAGCGGTTCGGCATGAACTCGATCGAGTCGATGCCGTCGTATCCAGTAAGAGCGGTGCGCCATTTCAGGCGACGTGGAGTTCGCTGGCCGGGTATCGTACGCCGGAGTGGTTCCGTGATGCCAAGTTTGGAATCTTCGTTCATTGGGGAGTCTACTCTGTTCCTGCCTTTGGGAACGAGTGGTATCCCCGCAATATGTATCTCAAGGGATCGCCGGAGTTCGAGCATCATCGGGCAGTCTACGGAATGCAGGACAAGTTTGGCTACAAGGATTTCATCCCCCAATTCACTGCAGATCATTTCGATGCGGACGCGTGGGCAAGCCTGTTTCAAGAGGCAGGAGCGCGCTATGTGGTCGAGGTAGCGGAGCACTGCGACGGCTTTCCGATGTACGCGTCTGCGATGACGGACTGGAACGCAGCCAAAATGGGGCCGAAGCGCGACGTGGTCTCAGAAGTGGCAAAAGCGGTGCGCGGGCATGGATTGCACTTTGGCGTTTCTTCGCACCGTGCTGAGCACTGGTGGTGGTACAACGGCGGCATGCATTTTCCGTCGGATGTGCAGGACTCGCGCTATGCGGGAATTTACGGACCTGCGCAGCCTGTTGCGCTGCCTGGCCAGGAGGCAGGCGGAGATTCCAACTCGTATCCCGACCCTGTGCACCTGGAGCGCTGGCTGCCGCCTTCGAAGGAATTTCTGGATGACTGGCTGGCGCGAAGCGCCGAATTGGTGGACAAGTATCATCCGGAGTTGATCTATCTCGATTGGTGGATCAATCAGCCGTCGTTTGCGCCTTATCTACAGAAACTCGCAGCGTACTACTATGATGAATCGCAAAAGGCCGGTGTCGGACCGGTGCTCACGTACAAGGAATATGCAATGCCCGAAAATGCCGCCATGCTTGATATCGAGCGCGGCAAACTCGATCAGCTTCGCCTGGTGCCATGGCAGTCCGATACTTCAGTCAGCATCAAATCGTGGGGCTATGTTAGCGGCGATCATTACCGAACGGCGCGTTCGCTGATAGGCGATCTTGTCGATATTGTGAGCAAGAATGGGAACCTGTTGTTGAATGTAGGTCCGCGCGCCGACGGCACGATTCCCGATGAGGCCAGGACAGTGCTGCTGCAGATTGGAGCGTGGCTGAAGGTTAACGGGGAGGCGATCTATGGAACGAGGCCCTGGAAATTCTTCGGCGAAGGGACGACAAAGATTGCTAGCGGATCCATGCAGGAGAATACTGGTGAGCCCTTTACCAACGCAGATATCCGGTTCACTGCACACGGCGAGACTTTATACGCCATCGCGCTGGGGCGGCCTGAAGAGAACTCGTTCGTGATCCACAACCTGTACAAGGGGACGCCGTATTTGTCCGCGCCTGTGGCCGAGGTTACGCTGCTGGGAGCAGCCGCTCCGGTGAAGTGGGAGCAGGGAGAACACGGTCTGGCAATTCATCTGCCGGCTGGGGCGGCCGAGGAGGCCGCTTATGTTTTCCGCATTCGCTATGCTGGCGCGGACGGTGCTCGCTGAGCACCGCCAACGCCGATAGACCGAACGACTTTACCTGGTGACCGAATAAAGATGAACCGGGCCAATTAGTCCCGATGGCAGAAGCGGCGACTTGGCTTTGTACGGTTTCACGTCGGCGAAGGTGTACTTAGTTTTTTCGTTGGGCTGCTGGTCTCCAATCAGCCGGTTGACCCAGGCATTCACCACTT
>Ga0206962_1244_pt1 | contig 14320 bp, 12 predicted proteins | sample Alteio_BWOrgHeat_27_FD_153241 | JGI IMG/M metagenome (GOLD analysis project Ga0206962, IMG submission 153241) | Enriched cells from forest soil in Barre Woods Harvard Forest LTER site, Petersham, Massachusetts, United States -... | ecosystem: Environmental > Terrestrial > Soil > Temperate forest >...
ATTGTAATTCAATTTTGTGACCCCTATGCCTACAGAAAAAAAGTTTGTCCGGAATTCAGCGAGTTGCTTGCCAGAAGCATCAGTAACACTCCCAACCAGATATGCCCTATAAGTTGATTTTGAACCGTTGACTATTATTGGGTCGAGAACATTTGAAGGAGTCACCCCAAACGGCGGAGGGGACATCAGGTTCATCGTTACTTGTCCAAAAGAATTCAAGCAACAAAATAAACAAAAAACAAATAGTAAATAACCTTGGGGTTTAGGCATTGTACTTAGTTTAGGTTTGAAACGATCTCGATTTTAAAGGTATGAAATTTATTTCGACTTGTGCAAGTTTTTTGTGATTTTTTTTCAGGTTTTTTTTGAAATCCGTCCTATTACAATTTAAATGCATATTTAATCGAAATGTCATAATACTTTCCTTTGGATTCGCTTAAATAGGAAACAGTATTAACAGAACTTAACATGAGGCTGATTTTATGTTTGGTGCCTATGCTCATGTCCACTTTCCCCAAATAGACTTCTTTGTCACCGCCTGGCTCATAGATATCCCTTGAATAGCCGAAAGAAACCGTATACCGTTTGTTCAAGTTATAAATAGCACTGGCATCAAGGTTCCTTGAATTTATTTCTTGGTTGTTATACCTTATATTAAGGTAGCCGGCATTTATGCTGAAAGCAAGAGGGAACCTGAACTTTACCGTTTCTCCTGCCCATATCATTTTATGGAAGGATGCCTGCCCCGGTGCCGTGAAATTCTCTTCCTGGACAAACCCGTTAACCGTTGACAGCAATGTTGCAGTGCCAAGGCTAACCTGGTAACCTGCCTGGGCCGTGTATGTTTTGAAACTGCTCTGGTAATGAAAGGTGTCCAACACGGTTTGGGTGGACATGGAGGTTGGACTATAGCTCAATAAAAGATAGGGCAAATTGTTGAAATACAGGCCTAGGCTGCCACCAAATGAATTTATTTGGGACGAAGAACTGCCACGGCCACTGAGATTGTCCGTTTCCTTGACCCAGTAACCCTCTATGAATACCTGTCTGTTCAATAACTGCTTTTGAAGTTTGATCTGGTATTGTAGATAATCAGTGCGCATGAAAGGCATGGCATAAGAGATAAAATTGGGTTCTATTTCCTTGACTTCGCCAGTCAGGGAAAACTTAAGTTTCTCTTCGTTGTACCTGACAGAAATATCACCCGCCCAATTCATGTCTTTGGTAAGGAAGGCAACATTGGGATGTATCGGAACACTTGGATAATATTCCCATAAAGGCTGATCCGAAAGGTTTGAATTGGCCAATTCACCTTTTATGGTCACTTTTTTCCCCAAGGCATAGCTGAAATCCGTGGTATAAACCCTGCTAAAGGTTTGTGCAGGAGGATACATGATGCTGTCATAATTGATTCCTGAATGCTCCCTTGCCTCGACGTAGGATACCCTAATATAGTTGCTGTTCAGGCGACCATATCCAAAACTGCCTGCAAGAACGTTTTTATCGTCCTGTGCGATAGTGAACATATTAATGGCCCTAATTTGAGGAGACACACCACCCGAAAACGAAAAAATTAAATTCTTGGGACAGTACTGAAGATCTACCCCGCGGATTTTCATCCCCATTAAAGAAAATTGAGTATACATGGGATAATTATCTCCCACACCTATTTTTTTGAAGTTGAGCAAGGTCCTTTCTGTCTTGCTGATCAGGCCGCTTTTTTCAAGCTGGGGCAGGTTTGATTGCAGGTCATCGCCTTTGAATTCCTTTATTTGTTGTGCCTGCTTCAGGTCCTTGTACTGGAGGTATTTAGAATAATCGGTCTTTTGAAGGGAATCTATCAGTTTTTGAAAATCCTTGTCATTTATATGAAGGGTGCTGTCTAATTGCTTCATCTGTTTTAATTGCATCGCTTTCCAAGGGGCTTGCTTCGTCAATGAATCCATCAAATGTGCTTCCTTGTCTTCAGGCATTTTCTCCAGCTTGTCCAGATTGCTCAATATCTTCGATTTTGCATCACCCTCAATGTTACTCAAATTGCTGGGTATTTGAGGTACGCCGGGCATGGATGGCATCCCCGGCATAGACGGTATTTTCATTTGATTCTGGTAACCGCTCAGTTGCTGGTCAAAATTGGGATCAAGGTTTGGCGATTTTATTTGTTCGGTGTTAAGTGATTGGAGAAGGTCCTTCTTCTGGCCATAGATTCTTTGATATATATCATTGTAATACTGCTGGTAGTCAAACTTGAAACTGATGTTCTTCCAGTTGTCGCTTATCGGACCTTGCTCTGTGGAATAGAAAATATTCCCTGTAATCGGAATACCGGCAATTTTTATGGTCGGATTGAGCATTGCCCGGAAATATGAAGGTGGCATATTGGTCAGGGTATCTTTAAAGTCTGAATAGCGTCCTTCGACAAACCCAGAAATATGAAATGAAATCGTTTTGGCCAAGGCCTTCACATTGAATTTCTTGAAATAACTGCTATCGGGAGATTTGACCGCCGGCACTTTTAGTCGGCCAAGGCTTTGAATTGTGCCCTTTATTGGAGCCGATAACTTAGCTGAATCAGCTTGAAGGTTTACTTTGCCAAAGCCAGGTTTCTTTGGGCCCAAGTTATTAATAGATGTGTCGCTGGCGAAAGGAAGCTTGTATTTATACTTAAATACAGAAGAATCTACGGGTATTTTGACCTTTGGAGTCTGTTTTAATGAAGTCGAGTCAGCCTTGGGAATTTGTGAAAAACCAAAACATGGGCAAAAGCACATAAAAAGCAATATTGACTTTAGTTTTGTCAAGGCTTCGGGGATAAGTATGCTAATGTAGCAAACATATTTTTATAAAACAATATCTATTTCTTTTTTTTTGACTGCCCATAACAGGAAAAAAGCATTTTTCATCCAGCGTTCGGATAATTACCTCTAAAATAATCTCCTCAAGATCATTCGTACATATATAAAGTAAGGTGCATTTATTGATTTAGGGAAAAGGTTAAGGCATTTTTTTTATAAGGCTATTCTTTTGGCTACTAAAGTCCGTGGATTGAAGATGGAGCTTCATTTATGGTATCCTACTCATAAAAACCTAGTTCTTTATGAGTACAAAACAAGAAACCTTCGCAACCCTTATCAAGCAGTTTGAATATCATTTTGACTTGCGGACTGTCTTTGACGACTTTTTGACTATGACCATCTGTGCCTTTTCAAGGAATCCGCTGACCGGGGAATCTTATGAGGAAGCTCTATATTTGACAACCGGAGGGAAATACAAGGATGATGAGCTCCGCCATCTCATCCCAAGGATGTTGGCATCTTTGATCAATGAAATGACTGAACGGATAGAAAGCGATTCAGGTCAGGATATTCTCGGTGAATTTTATGAGGAAAACCTGTATAGGAAAGGCGCATCGCAATACTTCACGCCATGGCCGCTTTGTACGTTGATGGCAAAATGTGCCATAGATACATCCCAAGAAGGAGATTTGGACAGGCCAATAAGGATATTCGATCCAGCATGTGGAAGTGGACGTATGCTATTGGCAAGTGCCAGAGAAGCCGGTCCTGACCATGAGTATTATGGCACCGACATTGATTCCACCTGCGTCAAGATGGCAGCCATAAACCTATTCCTTTCCGGCATGTTCCATTCTGAAGTGATGTGTGCCAATTTTTTGGACCCTGATGATTTCAGGTTCAGCTACAGGATTTCATTCTTTCCCTTCGGCATCTTCAAAATAGAAGATAAAGAGAAATCACCGCTCTGGAACTTATCTAAGCATTCATTGGCAACCAAGGAAAAGGTTGAGTTCAAACCATTCAATAATTGGTCTCAGCCTGCAACTGATTCCCATGAAGGTTCACAACTCAAACTGTTTTAAAACACAATACAGCAATCCCTCGGGATTGCTGTATTTCTAATTGTTACAGTGAGATATTAAGGGCTCAGCTCTATTACGTCGTTAGACCATTGTATTTCGCAAAACCCTTCCAACAAAATGCTGTTAATATTGATTTTTAGAGCCATCTATCGCGCCCGCCATCCGTCATCAAATCGGACAAATTGCTGGCTCAACGCTTCAACCTTGCCTTTGTAGTCATAATATTCCCCAAACGGGGTAATCATGTCATTGCCTACGGTATATTCGGCAGCAGCTTGCAGGATTTGGTCATTTTCTACGATTCCGGTCACCGCCAGAATATTCCTTTGCCACACAACAACCCGATACATCCCATTGCTATCGTTCAAATGATATTTCTCGCCTTCCAGGGTTAAGATAACATTCATGATATTCCATGTCCGAACGGTTGTGCCATAGGCTGTTTGTCCGCTATCGGTTCTCGTCTCTTCCTTTAAGGTTATCAGTCCCTTGGCTTGGAAAAAATCAAGCATCCCTTTTACATCTTCATATTTTGTTCCCAGGTCAACCGTTACCCCGAATCCGTTTGTATTGGATGAAATCAGATATGATTTGCCCACTTCGTTATACATCCTCAAAGGATAGTGATATTTGGCCATGATAGCTGCCTTTGCCGCTTCTCTTGTCAATGTGCGTGACGGCTCCTTTGGAGTCTCTGTTTTTGCAGTTGGTGTGTATGAATAGTCGGAGCAGGCAGAAAGCAGAGCTGCCACGAGTAGGTATAGTATGTATTTCATTGATTTTTTTTTAGTTGTTATGTGGATTAGCTTACCAATTTCAATAGCCAGCAGACAAAATACACTGCTGATGCAGCACCCATCAATCCTGCAATGGCGTAAAAGATGACCAAAATTAAAGCCCCCACAGGAGCGAACAGGAATGCCAAAAGGAGGCCAAGGGCAAGAAACGCGCCCGAACCCAAGGAAAGCAATATCCATAGCTTGAGGTAGTTCACATCCATTCGGGGAGCAATAGGACGGGTCTCTTCTACTGAGGGAGCCTCAATGGTTTCCGTAGAGCCGTCAGCATGGCGTATCTCTTTAATGTCCGCTTTCTTAACCGTATAGATGGCTCCATCGGGTTCATTGCACCTGCGGTACTTTACCGTGGTCTCATTGACTTCAATGATCTTGCAGGAAATCCGTTCTCCCCCGATTACCCGTATTTCTTCGCAGTCAGTGGATGCAGGAACTATCGAAGTATGCTGGTGCTTTTGAAAAGGCTTTGCAGCCAGAGGCATGGTGGCATCCATATTGGAAATACCATTGGTACCAAGTACAGGCTCGGGAATTGATTCAGTACTAACAGTGCGTTCCCAATGTGATTGCATCAATGCTTGCGCCGGATGCATCGTTTGGGAGGCGAGGAATGTGTGTCCGTCTTTGGTCATGGAGCATGAGGAAAGAAGAAGGAGTGCAACGAGTGCCGAGAAAAGCGGTCTGAAATGTTTGATTTTCATTTGATTGTATGTTTTAGGTTTGCGTTGAGCTATCTCTGCCAATACCACAATGTCACGGTTGTATCCTTTCCTGCCGCAACCTGGAATCCTTGGCTTGATGTGACGTTGAAGTACTGGCTGCCGCTTGGCTGGGTTGGGTCATAGCATGGCATCAGCCCTTGGAACTGATACGTGCCCGGCACCAATTCGCCGAAGTCCAATACCGCAGTATCTTTTGGAGAAAGCTTCTCTACAATGGAAACTCCCTGGCTATACAGCTGGATAAGGATATCGGAGCTTCTGTATTGATGGTACTCGGTAGACCACGTACACCAGACATGCGCGGTTGTTTTTGTCGGTTGGCTGGTGGTTGTAGTAGTGCTTTTCTGGCATGAGATGATGCCAAAGCTTGTGAAGCAAAGAAGTGCGGCTAGTAGAAAGCTGGACTGGTTTGTGCGTTTTGTGTTCATGTGATTCTTTTTTAGTTGTGGGCCAAAGATATAAACAATTTTAAAATATGGCACATGTGCCATATTAAATTTCTTCACTTACCTTCACTTTTGACCATCGTGAGCAGCAAAAAAAGAGAGGAGATATTTGTGAATGCAAAGGAAGCAGGAGTGTTTGCCGCTCATTTTAGAACGTTACGAAAAGCAAAAGGCTTTACCCAGACCGAACTTGCTCTTGAAGCGAATGTGGACATTACCACAATTGCCCGAATTGAGGCGGGACGCCAGAATATAACCCTTGATACAATCTTTGGCCTCTCAAAGGCTTTAGGCATTTCCGCAAAAGACTTGTTTGATTTTTAGCTTAATTTACTTTCCACCGATGCTTTTGGGATCCTTTCATTTTCATCACTTAGGCAATGAGGGCCGCTCATTCAGAATTGAAAATAAAAAAGATGAAAGCACTTAAATGCCATTTTTGCAATTGCCAAGCCACTTTTAATGGCTGATTCTGAAGCAAAAATTTATTTTGCACATTCCTTTTGCATTGATTAATTTTGGCAGGACAACTAACGTGCCTTTGATAATTTAATCCTGCACTCACCTTTTTAATACCACATACATGGGATTTCTAGGACTTTGTAAAAGTGATCCGCTTCTCAATTTGCTGCGTGACACATTTGATGCAACTCCTTTGCGAGTGCCAGATCAAAGAATTAAACCGCTATACGTCATTGCAAAAAATGGAATCATATCAAAATTTGTGGGTCGAGTTGACGGGCTTTTTTCAGATATTGACAGTCTACATATCATTGAGCACAGGTCAAAAATGGCAAATGTTACCGCCACTAAAAGCCAGCATGTAAAGTTAGATCTGGGATTGGATGTCATGGACGGTTTTTTAAAGGGGATGGGTGTCAGTTCGGCTTCAATAAAAGAATCCTTCGATGGCGCAACAAAAGTTTCTTTTAGCTTCCAAAATGTTGTACGTCATTGGCTTGATATTGGGCTTCTTGGCAAGCTTTTGAGTGGTAAAATATTAAATGCAAGTAGTCCTACTACGGCTCAATTCTTGAATCATGAGGCAATTTGCATGGTGATTGACAGTGTGATAACCAGCAACAATTTCTCGATGAGTGTTGAAAAAGCAACAAAAAACTCCTTTAAGTTGAATATACCGAAAATTGAAGGCTTACTGAAAGCGCAAAAGAACAGTCTGGTTGTTCAATCCTCAGGAAGTAGAGAAGTTTCATTCAAAAACCCCACCTCTCTAACTTTTGCATTTTCCGGAATTATTATTCATCCTAGCCACTCGGGGAAAATAAGCTTTGAACTGGTGGATGCAAGTAATGGATCAGGAATTGACTATCCCATTTTTGAGAATTACAATTCTCATAGAGGCGGCGAAACAGGTCAAATGAGTTTCATAGCCAGCAAGGCAGAAACTAAAAATACAATACGGCAGGCACGTTTTTCAGTCAACAGTTCCAATCAGATTATGAATCATGTTGTTAAAAATGTACGAGTAACCCCTAATAGGACTCTCCTTTATGACAAAATTGGGCTCGCTGATATTGTATTCGATTAAAACTATTTGACTTAACCCATAATCTCTAAGACACGATGCACCACAATGGCCATATCATTACGATGCTGTTCGTTATTTCAGCCATTCCTGACAGAGCATATTGACGATTATCTGGTATTCCTCATAGCTGCGTGGCTTCCTAAGAAGCATATCCGGAGGCCATTTAGCCAGTTTCTTTTCATCCTGGTTTTCTTCGCCGGTAAAGACCACTACTTTAATATTCTGATATTCCGCAGTTGTCCGTATGAAGCGTAAAATGTCATATCCGTTTTTTCCCGGCAGATTGATGTCCAAAATAATAAAAGTAGGGCGAGTGCGTTTGCCTTTAAGGTACTCCAAGGCCTCATCACCATTGCCGATGTGGATTAAGTCCGTTACAATTTCTGCCTTTTTCAGAGCTGCCCGGATTATAGCCACATCGAGAAAACTGTCTTCTACAAGAAGAATAGTACTATCAGAATTGTCTTTCATCGCAGAAGTTTTGGCGTATTAGGGGCAAATATAATAATCCCTCAGGTAAGTGTCGTTTGCACTTACTAATAACGTTTAAACAAAATGACCAAGGCTGATCGGCTACAAGAGCTTGGTTGCAAAGAATCATAAATAAGAACCGTGATAAGTCTTATATTTTGCAAGTAGATAAGGTTTGGGAAGTACTGGCAAAAAACCACATAGTCTGAATGTGGGAGGATTGAACTTATTACGGCAAGACAAAACGTACAGTATTGAAAGGTGCCCTAACAATAATATGCAGGACAAAAGAAAACGGCTATCGTATATCCTTGGACAATCTCAAGTCCTCGGTACTTAGTGGCGGGATTCTGTCATTTTCACCGCATAGGCAAAGATAGGCCGCTTGTTCGGGATTGTAAAGGTTATATAAACGGCTGATGTTGATATATAGACAACTATTTTTGGTTTCAGCCGACCTTGACAATGCCTCACTTCACAGCACAAGTTGGCGCCTATGCGTTAAAATGACAAGCTTGCTCATACAGCGATCGGCGAATTTTTATAGCATTTTTGGATATCCCCTTCTACCACAATTTCCTATAATTGCAAGCCATAGTACGTATCATGTATTTCTGCCCAAAAGAGGTTTGGATTAATATATCAATCCTTTAGTTTGGAACCATATTGTCAAAAAATAGTCAGCAAAACCCGTGAAATATAATAATTTCAACTATTTCAGTTTCTAGCTGTTCTATCAATCCCACCCTATTTAAACGCAAAAACCATGAAAAAACAATATCCGATTTTCAGTATTTGGCCCAATGTAATCCTCACAGGGTGTATTTGTCTGACCTTTGCGGCATTATCATTGTTTGCAAGGTATGATTATCAGACCGATGCAAAGAATCATACTGCAGAGGTATCGCGGCTCAAACTGGAGGAAGTGCGTGACAGGCTTGATTTGTTAAGCGATTTATTGGTCGCCCATTCAGCCCTTCTTGCTGAAACAGGAGATACCCAATGGGTTGCGTCATACCAAGAAGATATAGGGGAATGGACCAAAATCATGGACTATAATCCGCGGATCAAAAAAACTGTCAGTCCTATTGTCGACTCGCTGTTTCTGATAGAGAGTTCCGTGATTGTTGCCGCTCAAAAGAATGATTTAGCCCAAGCTAAACGACTCATTGCCGATCCTTCATATCACAGGAATGAAGAGGCATTGGACAAAAAATTGGATGAAATAAAGATACAGGAATCAAATTTGGAAAAGAACAGCAGCGAGGCAACCGCTGCTGCCAATGCTCGGAGGCTGTATTATCTTTGGGCCATTATTTTTCTGGCCGGCCTCATATGGCTCCTCGCTTTCTTCCTCATTAACTATTATAGGAAGACCGTGTTGCGCTTTGCCCGTGACATATTAACACGCAACAAGTTGCTTGAAGCATTGAACACAGAATTATACAACACGAATGCGGAACTGGACAGTTTTGTCTATGCCGCATCCCACCAGTTATCAGGGCCGATGAAGAGCATCAAAGGGCTGGTTACCACCTTCGACAAAGGGAATAATGATCTGCCACTTGAAGTATTTTTGGAAATGCTGCAGACGGCCATCGTTAAAATAGATGCCAATTTCCAATCAATCATATTCCATTCCGAAAACAGGAGCTCTGATGTTGTTACAACCGAGTTCCGATTTGAACAGTTGCTCAATGAGGTTTTGCGTATTATCGATTCAGAAATGGACATTCATGATATTGGCATTGTTACGGATTTTGAGGCTTGTCCCATGGTATATACCGATCAAAACAGGCTGAAAGTAATCCTGATATGTCTGCTTTCAAATGCAGTCCAGTATCAAAATACTGGAGGCAAACCCAAGTCAATAACGATCCGTTGCATAAATACTGAAAATGCCTTTACCTTGGAAATTGACGACAACGGTATCGGGATTCCGAAAGAAAATTTAGCCTCCGTGACCGAAATGTTTGTTAAGCTCAATCACAACTCTTCAGGCCCCGGATTAGGCCTTTACATCGTAAGTGAAATCTTGAAAAAGCTTTCGGGCACTTTGTCCATAGCATCTGTTCAAGGCCAGGGCACGCATGTTACGGTTACCATTCCGATTTGAAATATTCGCCATACAGTATATAACCTATACTAAATCAATATATTAAGAATACAGATTCACGGAATAAATGCTTGAAATTAACCATTCAATCATGCACAATTGAATCATAGTCAACTACGGTGCAATAAAACACCTATGGAAAAACAGAACAAATAAGCCATGAAGCAGATAATACAGAAGCATGGATTTGCATTTGCAAAAACACACCTACATCTTCCGGTTTTTATCCCTGCGATGAAAACGGTAATGAGATGGAACCGGAACGAGGTTGGAATGAGTTATTTGTATGCCTTGCGTGCGGACGCATTTTTCACCAAAATACCTTAACGGTAATTGGCAGAAATCCTACCCCAAAATTGGTATCATAAAAAACCAAACATACGGACACGTCATCTCAGAGAATTATTCTATTCCAATTGTGCCCTTGCCAAGCAGAAGCCAATCAATTATAAATGATTGGTTTTCTTTTGTTTTTCCTAAATATTCAATATTTTTACGCCACCTAACTTATGTTCAACCTTTAAAACCCACCAGTATGTCCCTACACACCATTATCCTACAATCAACAGCCGGGTTCACTGACAATCAAATCAACGGATTAGCCGTATTGGCTGTAATTATTGTCATCATCGTTATTGCCACTTCTAAGCGGACACCAGAAGTCCACACCAATGAAGTGTTTTCGTTTAGTGAATTCCAATTCTCAGGGAAGGAATTCTATACATTGCTCCAAGAGCGCATTACAGCCAAAAATATGCCTGGTGTGAAATTTTCTAAAATCAAATATCCCGAAAGCTCTATTGTCTCAGCAAAGCGGGAATACCTTCGTGTAGAGCGCAATGATGATATTTTCGACATTTGCGCCGCTCATTTCGGTACCGGCTCATTTGTTTCCTACTGGCATGGAGAACCAAAGAAGCGGCTGAAAGAGCTTCTCAGACAGATTCCCAAGGCCAATACCGTCATTGATGCATTGGAAAAGGTCACCCGGTTTGAATCAGATACCGCCAAGATTTTCAGGCTATGGATCAAAGAGTGCATCAACCAGCAGATGGACGAGATTACCAAGAATAAAGGGATACGGATATCACCCGAGGAACTGGCCGCTACTGCGGATATATAGGCATGTCAAGGACAGAAGCCTTAACCCGCCAATTCTATGCCTGGGAACGAAAGGGCCGAGGCTGGGATATGTTTCCGTTTCCCGTGAGCTTGGAACCGCCATTTCAGTATTTCCGGTATCATGAAGTACCTGGGGCAGCATCAGGATATGTTGACGACAGCAAACGCCACACGCTGGCCAGTTGGATATTCAGCGGGTTCCAAAGCAACGCAAAAAGAAAAGAATTGCCTGAACCCAGCGGTCAACCGAATTCACCCATTCGATATGCAGAAGATCATCAGTTGATCTCATTGGCCGTCTCCCTTCCCCAAAACCATAAAGTGCGGATGGAAGAAATGGAGCAGCTGCTGACCATGCTTTCACAAACGCAGTTCCATATCAGCTTTGAAATCATAGGAACAAGTGAGGATATCAGTATTCAATTCGTATGCCGGGAGCCTGATGCGGAGCATGTTCATAGCATGATTACAGCGTATTTTCCTGAAAACATCATTGTCGGCACATACATGGACAGAACTATTCCCGATGATATGGAAGGCTTTGTCATTGACTTCGGCCTGCGGGAAGAATTCATGCGTCCGCTTGCAATGCCCAAGGGTTTTGATCTTGACCCGCTCATTGGCCTGTTTGGTATCCTTGAGTATTTAACAGGCAGTGAGACTGCAATCCTGCAAATTCAGTTCAAAGGAGTTGAAAATCCGTGGGCCGAAAGCATCCTCAATGCGGTGCGGGACAATTCGGGAGATTCGTTCTTTGCCGATGCACCTGATATGGTCAAACTGGCAGAGCAGAAGATTTTGTCTCCCTTGTTTGCGGCTACTGTTCGGGTAATAGGGTTCTCAACTAAAGATGAGACATCCTTGGCAAATCGGCTTTCAGCGGCAATCCAGCAAGCGACATATTCCACATACAACGAACTTGCCAGGCTGGATAGCGAAGGATATGAGCCGGAAGACTATTGCTCGGACATCATATACCGCCAGTCGCACAGGACTGGAATGCTGTTAAACAGCCGAGAGCTTGCAACATTGGTTCACTTTCCCTCGCCATCCGTTGTTTCCAAAAAACTGCTGCGGGATACCCGCAAATCCAAAGAACCGTCTGAAATATACCTAGGCCATACCCATATATTAGGTACAAACATCAACCAGGGAGTTGAGACAGAAATGACGGTCAGTCCGGGTCAACGGCTAAAGCATACCCATGTCATTGGAGCCACCGGCACGGGAAAATCTACCCTGCTGTTTTCAAGCATAATTCAGGACATTGCCCGTGGGGAAGGGGTAGCAGTCCTAGACCCCCATGGCGACCTGATTGAAAGTGTCCTCTCATGGATACATCCAGACCGACACAAGGATGTCATCCTAATAGATCCCGCTGATGCAGAGTTTCCCGTAGGCTTCAATATCCTGACCGCCCATTCAGAGATTGAAAAAGATATCCTTTCATCCGATTTGGTCGCAGTATTCAGGAGGCTTTCCACAAGCTGGGGAGATCAGATGAACTCCGTATTTGCAAATGCAATCCTGGCATTTCTGGAAAGTGAGAAGGGAGGGACATTGGTAGACTTACGGCGATTCCTGATTGAGAAAAGCTTTCGGGATCAATTCCTGAAAACGGTATCAGACCCGAGCATCGTTTATTACTGGCAGAAGGAATTCCCGATACTCAAAAGCAGTTCCATTGGCCCGATATTAACAAGGCTTGATTCATTCTTGCGCCCCAAGCTCATCCGCAATATGGTGGCCCAGAATAAAAGCCTTGATTTTGAGGATATTTTGGACAGCAAGAAGATACTGTTAGTCAAATTGTCTCAAGGCTTGATGGGAAACGAGAACAGCTTTTTGCTCGGCAGCTTCATTGTTTCCAAGATCCAACAAGCGGCAATGGCACGGCAAGCAAAGCAGAAAGCAGACCGCAGCAACTTCTACCTATATATAGATGAATTCCAGAATTTCATAACCCCTTCAATGTCCGCCATCCTGTCAGGGGCCAGAAAGTACCATTTGGGTCTGATACTAGCCCATCAGGATATGCAGCAATTGAACAAAGAGGATTCTGAATTAGCAAGTTCAGTCATTGCCAATGCAGGGACACGGATATGCTTTCGGTTGGGAGATACCGATGCCAAGAAGTTTGAAAGCGGATTTTCCTACTTTGATGCCATGGACTTGCAGAACCTCCGAACCGGAGAAGCCATTATCCGAATAGAACGGCCGGAGAATGACTGCAACATGCAGACCCTGCGAGTGGATGAGCTTGATGTGGACACAGCCCAACAGATTAAAAAAATGGTCATTGCCGCTTCACGGGCTGCGTATGGGACCCCGAAAGCAGAGGTGGAAGCATTATTGCGAAGTTTGCATGAAGTTGCCGAAGAACCGGAAGCGCAGTACAAGCTAGTCAAAAGGAATACGGTAAGAACTACAGAGCCATCAACTCCCATTCATGAAGAGAAACCTCTACCTATATTAAAGGAAACACAACCTAGGAGAGAGCCCAACAATCCTGAAATCAAGAAACAGGAAACCCAGCATAGATATTTGCAGACCCTCATTAAGAAAATGGCTGAATCCAGAGGATATAAAGCAGTGATGGAAGAACCGACTCCAAGCGGTGGCAGGGTTGATGTCGGGCTCTTGAAAGGCAGCTCAAAGATTGCCGTGGAGATTTCTGTAACCACCCCTGATACATGGGAAATACAGAATATCCAAAAATGCTTCTTGGCCGGATACAACCCCGTTGTAGTCTGTTCTGCGGATAGGAAGCACTTGGAGAAGATTCAAAAGTTTGTCGAAAACACTTTGGAGCCAATACATCTGCCAAATGTCTTGTTCTATGAACCGGAAGCACTCTTTCTCTACCTTGACCAACAAACAGCCAAGGAAATGAGCGGAGAGGAACGTGTCAAGGGTTATCGGGTGAAGGTTGAGTATGATGCTGTTTCAGATACGGAAGCCAAACAGAAGCAAGCCAGCATCCTAAAAGCGGTTTCTGATGCAAGCAGGAAGGGAAAGAAATAGAAAAAGTATGATGTAAAGTTCTCCCAATTTTATACCTTAGCAATCTAAATTTCATAGTAAATGGATTTACCATTAGCCCCAAGAGCAAAAATCAATTCAGCCTTTGCACATCCCAACCATAGTGGCTTACTCTATCAAATGTACGGACAGTACGATAAAATCTTGAAGTACACGGAAAGTGAAATTTCCGAAA
>Ga0206962_1245_pt1 | contig 14305 bp, 16 predicted proteins | sample Alteio_BWOrgHeat_27_FD_153241 | JGI IMG/M metagenome (GOLD analysis project Ga0206962, IMG submission 153241) | Enriched cells from forest soil in Barre Woods Harvard Forest LTER site, Petersham, Massachusetts, United States -... | ecosystem: Environmental > Terrestrial > Soil > Temperate forest >...
TTCCTGCTTACCGCTGCGGGGCAGTTCCGGATTTGCACCGGATTCCCTTTTCAGGTGAATCTCGCGATTCACCACCAAGAGCAGAATCGACTATACCGTGGATTCCGTGGATGGTCAACCACTACATATTGGGGTATGTGGGAAAATACGTACCTTTCTTCCAGATCGGGAACTCTCTCCCGCCTTTTCAGATACTTGCGCCTGGAGTGCGAAGAAGGGTGCCTCGAAAAACAGTCTCCGAAACATTTTTGTGTGAGAAAGCGTAAGGATTTGCATCCCGCTTTCGGTATTTCTGCGGATTAGAGAGTAGAAGCGCATGAGAGAGTCATTGAACTGGTGCCCGGACTTCGAACAACTCGTGGACGAACATCAGTCGATGGTCTTCTCTCTTGCGTGGCGAATGACGGGAGATCGTGAATTGGCCGAAGAACTGGCGCAGGATGTTCTGTTGGAGCTACATCGGCATCTGCACAAGCTTCGGTCTGCAGATCATGCGCGTTTCTGGCTGCGGCAGGTGACTTTTCATCGTTCAGCAGATGCGCTGCGGCGCAAACGAGCCAATGCTGCAAGCCTGGACCCGGATGTATGGGTGGAGCTCGAAGAACGGCATGGGCTGGTGGAGATGGACGAGGAAACATCGTTGAGCGTGCGGATCGAAGAGCTGCTGGCCACTCTACCGGAATCGCAACGGGCGGCGCTGATTCTTCGCTACCAGGAGGATCTGACGCCGGAAGAGATTGCGAGCACGATGAAGGCTCCGGTGGCTACGGTGAAGAGTCATTTGCAGCGCGGGCTGAAGCTGTTGCGGATCAGGGCCGGTCACTCGCTGAGAGAGTATGTTCGTGGAGCGCAATGAAATGACTGAACAAGAGCAGGCGGAATTTGAACGGAAGCTGCGGTATGCCATGCAGCATCGGGCAGCACCGCTGGGACTGAAGCAGCGAGTGCTGGCGCGGGCCCGGGAGCAGCGGAAGAACGTACGCGGACGCTCGTGGGCCTGGCAGTGGGTTGCAGCTTCGACATTGCTGGTGGCGATCGCAGGCGGCGGTCTGGCTGTGCACGAGCATGTGGAGGAGCAGCAGAAGGGTGAAGAAGCGCGACAGCAGGTACTGACGGCGTTGCGCATTACCAACAAGACTCTCGACCGGGTAACTCAGCGATTGGCATATAGCGATCGATGACATTGAGTTTCAGAAATTACGGTACGTTCCCCGAGTGGGAGAAAGAAGGAAGAGATGAAGCGGAGTAAAGTCTGGGCCGGTGGGCTGATTTTGGGAATTGCAATTGCGGCAAGCGTGGGGGCATACGCGCAGGATCAGCTTCCCCCGCCTTCGCCTATTGAAAAGCAGCTTGCGGCTCGCGCCAATCATGTGACCGAGGTCACGCTGGACAAGACGATGCTGGCCTTCGCTGCGAAGTTCATGAAGGATGAGGACGATGCGGAAGCGCGACAGATGATCCAGAACCTGAAAGGCGTGTACGTACGTGAGTACGAGTTCGATAACGATCACTCGTACACGGCTGATGAGCTTGACGGGTTGCGCAAGTACATGCAGGGCACAGACTGGACGCCGATGGTGCGTGAGCGATCGAAGGGCGATGGGGAGCAGACTGACGTCTACGTGAAAGTGGTGAACGGCCAGATGCAGGGACTGTATGTGCTGGACGCGGAGGCGAGGGAACTTTCGCTGGTGCTGATCATTGGCCCCATCAACGTTGATGAGATCGGCAAGCTTGGCGGAACGTTTGGCATTCCCAAGCACGCGATCAAGTCGGTGAAGAAGGCAGAAAAGGAGGTCACCAAATGAAATCGAGCCAAACAAAATCAGTCTGGTGGACTGTCGCGCTTATTCCTGTGGGTCTGGCCGCCGTGATGACTCCGGCTATTCTCCTTGCTGCTGGTGGCCATGGTCGCTGGAGCGGCGGTCACGGATTCGATGCGGTGGTGCACGGGATCGAGTCACGCTATGGCGTACATGCTACGCGAATTCCTTTTATGGGTCTGATCAGCGGGATCGCGGGTGTCTCGACGCATGGCGGCGTTCATAATCTCCACGTGGCGGAGTTTGAGAATTTCTCCGGGCCAGTGGATGGCGAGGAATTGAACGACCTGGTGGCGAATCGGGTCGGGGAAGGCTGGATGCGAATGATTCGCGAGACGAGCCGTGGCGGCGGCGACCAGACACTGATCTATATTCGCCCGGAGGGTGACCGCATCGGAATGCTGGTGGTGGAGCGGGATGAGCACGAGATGAACGTGGTGCAGATTTCTGTCAATCCCGATAAGCTGAACGACGAGATTTCTCATCATACTCACGGCCATGACCTGGATGCGGGTGACGGAGACGCGGGTCACAAGGTTGATCAGAAGGTCGACAATAAGAGCGAGGCCGATTCAGAATAACGATTGAAATGTAAGTATGGAATTTGCATGCTCGGTCGTGCCGAGAACCAGATGCCCATTCCGCGTTTACGGTGACGCTGCGTAGACTTGCAACGTGGTGTCAGAAGCTGCTTCGATAGATTCGAGTGAAGCCTACCGTGGACGGCTTGCGCCGTCGCCTAGCGGATTGCTGCATGTAGGACATGCGCGAACCTTTTGGACTGCGTATTGTCGCGCCCGCGATCGTCAGGGAACGCTGGTTATGCGCATGGATGACCTGGACCCTGAGCGCAGCCGGCGCGAGTATGCCGACGCTGCAGTTGAGGATTTGCTTTGGCTTGGGATTCGGTGGGCTGAGGGACCGGACAAGTCGGGTATCGGTGGCCCGTACGGGCCCTATGCGCAGAGCAAACGGCATGCGCTGTATCTGAATGCCTTTCGCACGCTGAAGAAAAACGGCTATCTCTATCCTTGCAAATGCACTCGCAAGGAACTGGCCATGAGTGCCATTGCTCCTCATGAGAACGCGCGCGCTGGCGATGACGATGAGCCGATCTATCCAGGAACCTGCAGGCCCGGTATAGACAAATCTTTGAACGGAACGGGCATCGCTGGGCCGGAGGCGGCGAATTGGCGGTTCCGCTTAAACGATGGAGAACCTGTTGAATTCACAGATCTCCACCTCGGTCCGCAGCGATTTGTGGCCGGTGTTGACTTTGGAGATTTTTTGGTATGGCGGCGGGATAGTGTGCCGAGCTATCAGCTGGCATGCGCAGTCGATGACGCGACGATGGCGATCACGGAAGTGGTGCGTGGAGCTGATCTGCTGAAGTCAACGGTCCGCCAGATTCTGCTGTTGCGAGCATTGGGATATGCGCCTCCTGCGTGGTATCACTGCACGCTTGTAGCGGATCACCATGGCCGGCGGCTGGCGAAACGATTTGATGCGCTTAGCCTGCGCGCACTGCGGCAGCGCGGACTTACGCCGATGAATATTCTCTCGGCCGAGCTGCCTGTGCTGGCGTAATGCGCGTTTACTTCGCGGGAGCCTGCAGCGGCGCTGTATCACCGGAGATGAGGGTGGTCAGGCTGCCTGACATTTGAGAATTGACCATGGCAAAGAACAGGCCACCGCGGCCGTTCTGGCTGCTCGAACACGTCGAACCGGAGAGTGTGCCCTGTTGGTTCATATCGCCGAAGATTGCGAAGGGTGTCTTGCCCGATGTAGAGACGCCCAGCTTGGCGTGATTATGGTCGGTTCCCAGGCCACCGGTCAGGGCGAATGGTTTTTCATTCCATTTGCCGATGGTTGCAACTTCGACTGCGCCCGGCTTGCCGAGCGACGGACTCCAGCATGCGGGGACCGTCGTTCCGTCGGTCGAATAGATTTGCGGATCAGCCCACCAGGTTGCGGTTCGTAAGGAGATGCCTCCGAGCACTGCGGAAACCATCTGCCAGGGTGGAACAGCCAATTTCGAAGGCTTGGAGATCAGTTCCACACCGGTCGAGAGCGTTGTGCTCTGCAACGCAGTGCTATCGGATCTTGTTCCGAGTTTGACTACAAGCTGCTGGACGTCCGGGGGGCCGCCGTTGTTCACAATCTGCGAATTGCCTGGGTCGGTGACAACGCTTGCGTTGATCAGTCCAGCGAGGACCTGGATCAGATCATCCTTAGAAAGACGAAGAGCAAAAAAATGCTGGCTGACTTCAACGTCGTTGTCTTTTATACATCCCAGCGTGTTGCCACTTTCAGGCTTGCGGGGAAACCTGGCGCTGCCAGCGCCGGGCCATGAAGGTGTTGAGACCTGCATGACGAAGCCCTCGCCGGCGTCGTTCCAGGCCACCATTCCTTTGGAATGGCCCCACGGGGAATCGCAGCCATCTCCTGAACAGCCCTTGATTACCGGATCGCCGTAGAACTGGTCGTTCCAGACCACGTAGTGAAATTGGCCGTTGTAGACTTCGTCAAATGTCGCGCCGATGGGATCGGTGACGGGGGTAGCGGTGGTCTTATCCGTGGCAGAGCTGCCTGGGGGTTGTGCAATGGGAGTGCCGGTGGTCGCGGCTACAGCGGTGGGCGGCGTTGAAGAGACTTCAGCGCCGGCGCATCCGGTGCCCTGCTGAAGAACGGGGGTTTCGCTGCTGGCGTAGACGAATTGTTGCCCAAAAAACTTATACGGTTGGACGTTACCTCCGAAGGGGCAGGCGCGATTCTCAACAGTGCCGCAACCGGGAAACGCCTTTGCGTTGAACTTGAAAACGAACCACCAGTCGACCGGATGGCCTTTCTGCAACATAGGGTAGGGCGCTGCGCACGGCAACGAGTCAGTAACACCGCATTTCAGTCCCGCAAGCGTCACCTGGGGTGTGAACGGCGTGTTGGTTACCGCAGCGCTTGTTGTCGCGGTGCTGGGAGACACTGCAGCGTGGGTCAGTGCGATTGCCAAAGGAAGCACTGCCGCGATCTTAGCTATAGCGGGACCGCTCTTGCCCGGTGATGATTGCGTCGCTTGCGGCATGGATTTACCTCAACCACTCCTACAAAGGAGATTAGGCAGAATCGAAACAGCGGTTACTGCTGGCCACCCGTTTCTGTGCCAGGATCGGGGGAATTGTTGGGGTCATTGGCATTGCCTGTGGCTGTCTTTGCGGCAGTGGCGGCCGCGGCGGCCGCTAATGCTGCAACAGCAGCATTTTTGGCATCGTCGGCTGAGGCCTTTATGGTTTCCACGTGACCTGCAGCCGCAGCACTGGCATCCTGAGCTGCCTTGGCTGCGTTTTTAGCGTCGTCGGCCGAGGTTTTTATCGTCTCCACATGGCCTGCGATTGCGCTGGCGGCTGCCGTCGCCTGGTCCGCTGCAGCCAGTGCGACGTCGGCCTGGGTCGTTGCGTCCTGGGCGGCTTGTTGGGCACCTCCGGCGTCGGTTGGAGTCGGTTTCATCAGTTGGGGCTGGCTGTAGGAGATCCCTTTGCCTACCGCGTAGGTGCTTGCGCTGATGCCGAGCAGAGTTAACACCCCGTCAGGAATGGGCGGAAAGCCGGCAGGATTCATCTTGTCGATCAGCTCGAGAATGCCGATTGCAACGACGAAGGTGAAGATCAACAGCTGAAAGCGGGACATGCTGGCCTCGCCGTTGGCCTCGCTGACGAGGCTGTTCAGGTTAATCTCGCCTTTGAAAACCTTCCACAGGATGATCAGCGCCAGAAATCCGAGAAAACCGCATCCAATGAATGCGCAAACTTCCATTACATGTGTCATCATCGCCAAGCTCCTAAGTTGATTTGCTTTGCTTCCACGCGACCCAGGCTTTTTCGATGGCGTAGATGCCGCCACTTCCGCCAAAGATGTGGATCCAGTTGCTGCTGATATCAGGAACGCTTCCGCTCTTCCAACTCGCGACCGCGCTCAGGTAAGTCGCGCTGACTGCGATCGTGGCGAGCAACAATTGCACTCGTCCGGGACTCACGTTGGTGTCGTTGCCCATCTGCGATAGGAGACCCACCATGTTGATTCGGCGGGTGAAGATTTGAAACGCAACGAGGGCCGCGAAACAGTAAATAAACCCGAGCAATTCCAGATGAAGGATGTGGCCCGGCGTCATCCCTTTCTCCTTTGCCAAAAGCTTCAGACGAATGCTGCCAATAAGAAACTGCCGACCTTGAGCTGCGGCACATTTAGTGCCTGCTCATTGCAGCATTAGCGGGGAGACAAAATTATGAAGGGAGAGAATCAGCAAGTCAAGCGAAACGTTTGAGCCCGCAGAGGATAGCGGGTTCGGGCGACGCGGCACACACTGCTATTCGAATACAGGAATGTAGACGGCGAAGCCTCGCGGAGGTGCGGGGAATTCGGCGTTGCCTTCGGCGTCGGTGGTGCGCTCATCGGGGAGGGCCGGATCGTGGCCGTCCCAGGCGACGGGGCGAAATTTCTGGTTGGGCCATCGCGTCTTTACCGAAGTGCCGCTCCACTTGTCGCCGAGATTGTTCAGGACGTAGACGAGTCCGGGCTGATCGACAATGTCAGACTTGTAACCGATGCGCTGCATGATGTAAAGGTCGGGATCGGCGTGCAGGATCTGCGAGTCGCCTCCGGCATGCGTGTGATGCACTGCGATCAGGGCGTCGATGCCGTTGGGGCTTCCGGTGCGGGCAAGCTGATTGTTGTAGTAGTCGTACCAAAAAATGCAGGGATAGCCCTCATGAACCATGATGAAGGAATAAGCCAGCATCTTGTCGTTGACGATGGCGTTGTCGCCCATGTCGTGGTTGTCGACGAATGTGGCGGCGTGCAGAGGGCGCTTCATCAGCACGGCGCCGTCATAGGTGAGATTACGCAGATCGTAGTTCAGAGTGTCGCAGACATCCTTGAGCTTATAGCGAAGTGGAAAGTCGAACGCCATAATCTGGTTGTCGGTAAGACCGTTGACCTTATCGATCCAGGCATCAATATCCTCTGATCCGGACCACATCTCGCCGACGACGAAGGGCGTGAATTCCTTGCCGTCTTTCACATACCGATACTTGGACAGCAGGCCAATCATCCATGCGCCGTAGCCTTTGACGAAGTCGAAGCGGAAGCCGTCAAAGCCGAGCTCTTCTATGACGAAGCGGGCGAATTCAAACATTGCTGTGTACACTGCCGGATTGCGATGACAGAGATGAGGAAAGCCGGCGAAGTGCTCGCCTTCCATCATGAACTGCTCGTACCGGCTGGGGTGGAAGCAGTTCCAGTCACGGGGAAATCTGCCGCTCTTCGGGTTGAATTTGGTCCAGCGCTTTTCACCATCGAGCGGATTGACTTCTTCTTCGTCTCCGCCGGAGTTGTGATTGATTACCATGTCCGCATAGAGGCCGAGCTTATGACTATGGGCCTTCTTGATAAGCGCCTCAAGTTCTGCCTGATTGCCATAGAAGGTCTTCACTCCTCCCTTCTGATCGTAATCACCGAGATCCCAGTAGTCGTACGGATCGTAGCCCATTCCGCGATGATCGGCCGATTTCGAAATAGGCGGCAGCCAAAGCGCATTAAACCCGGATTTGCTCAGGGCCTCGACGCGCTCTGCGATCACGTTCCACCAGTTATGCTCCTGCTTTTCATCGATTGGGGCATTCCAATAAAACGCCTGCATCATTACGGCCATTGGGGGCGCTCCTGACCTGAGGTATGGTTCTGCACACGATTGGGGAACATGTATTGAGCGGAGTTCGGAGCCGTGGCAGGTGACAGGTGGTCAGATGCATTCGGAGGGAAAGAGGCTGCTTTGCGGTGATGGCGCGCCACCCGCGCACAATGTTGCGGGGGCCGCCCGACCAGGACGGGCTCCAAGTGCTTCAGCAAGTTGTCTTATTTGAGCTTCAGTTCAAAGTCGAGCTGCTTGCGGGAGTCAAAGGAGCTGGCGGTCTTGACGCCGCTTTTCTTCTTTCCCATCTCAGCCCAGACTTCGTAGTCATCTACCATGCCAACCTGGGCGAAGCGGAAGCTTCCGTCGGCGGTGCTGGTAAAACTCTTGACGTTGCGGTTCTTCGCATTTCTGAGGAAGACGGTAGCTCCGGACACCGGCGACTCTGTGTCACTGAGAACCTTGCCCTGGATGGTACGTTGACCGAAGTTCTGCGCCTCGGCGATCTGAGGGCTCAGCAAGGCTGAACCCGAATTTGGGGTCAAAAAAAACTGGCTCATCGTAACGGCGAGAAACAAGGCGGCGATCGCAACAATTCTGCTGTGGTTTTTCTTCGAAAACTTTCTCACGTTCTTTGATTCAGGGGTAGCTATCTTCACTCTTCTTCCTCTTCCTCGTCCAGGAGCTCGTCGTCTTCGTCGTCGAGTCCATCTTCATCTACATGGGCCAGTTCGAGCGGTTCGGTGCCAACAACTTCGAACTCCATGCCGCATTCATCACAGGCGAGTATGTCGCCTTCTTCTACCTCGTCTACCTCAAAATCGAGAGGGGTTTCACAATCAGGGCAATTGGGCATATTGGGCATAATGTCTCCTCCTTCCTCTGCACCACCTACGCTTTATTATGATGACAACATTGCACGGTGCGACACCGCTAGTTTTAGGGAGAATGCTCTTTCGGTCAAGTGCGTACCGACCTCGTGCGCGGTGAAATTCTAAAATCTTTGGAGACAATCTCATGAATTTACTCAGGTTGCCGCGCAAGTCGTCGGTTTCGGTTCCATTTTGGTCTCCGGTGCTCTATCTCATCCTATGCGCTGGTCTGGCGTCCTCTGCAACCGCCCTACCGGATTATCAACTGCATGCGGCTGCTGTGGCTTCGGCTCCGGCGGATCCTGCGATCGCCCGAGCGCTGGACCAGATATCCGATGCCCATATTCGTCAGACGATTGAAAAGTTGGTTAGTTTTGGGACGCGGAGCACGCTTTCAAGCGCCGAGACGGATCTGCCGCCGGGAACGGGCGTGACCGCGGCTGCCGACTGGATCGCCGGCGAGTTTGAGAAGATTTCGAAGGATTGTGGCGGCTGCCTGGAGGTGAAGCGGGACACGTTTACGCAGCCCATTGCCGATCGCATTCCGAAGCCGACGCCGATCACGAATGTATATGCGATCCTGCGCGGCACTGACGCTATTCAGGCGAAGCGAATGTACCTGGTGACCGGACATTACGATTCACGGAATTCCGACACGCTGGATGATCATGGAACGGCGCCGGGTGCGAACGACGATGCTTCCGGTGTTGCCGTTTCGATCGAGTGCGCACGCGTTTTGAGCAAGCTCAAGTTTCCGGCCTCGCTGGTCTTCGTGGCGGTGGCTGGTGAAGAGCAGGGGCTGAACGGGTCCGCACATCTTGCCCATCTCGCCAAAACGGAGGGCTGGCAGCTTGAGGGCGTGTTGAACAACGACATCGTGGGAGGAAATACGACTCCGGGAGACACTCTGCAAAGGAAGGATCGAGTGCGAGTATTTTCCGAGGGCTTTCCCGCGATGGCTACACCGGAGCAGTTGCGACGGATTCGCGCACTGGGAACGGTGGACGATGCGCCCAGCCGCCAACTGGCCCGGGCGATGGCGGATGTTGCCCGAACCTACTTTCCGGGAGTGGAGTTCGCACCGTTTCTGGTTTCGCGGCCTGACCGCTATCTTCGCGGCGGAGACCACACAAGCTTCAATCGCGAGGGCTTTGCGGCTGTGCGGGTGACGGAGTGGCGTGAGGACTTCAACCATCAGCACCAGAACGTTCGCGTTGACAACGGAGTGCAGTATGGGGACCTGCTGCAGTTTGTTGATTTTGGCTATGTGTCCCACGTGGCAAAGCTGAACGCAGCTACGCTGGCCACGCTTGCGGCTTCGCCGGGTATTCCAACCGAACTGAAGCTGATGACCCAGAAGCTGGATAACGATACGACGTTGCAATGGAAGGCTCAGGAGGGCGCACCTGCTGGTTTGCACTATGAGTTATTGTGGCGCGAAACGACCGCTCCGGATTGGCAGTATATGCAGACGATTCCGGCAGCTGGTGCTGAGCCGGGAACGATTACGGTGCCGATCTCGAAGGATAATGTAATCTTTGGGATTCGCGCTGTGGATTCTGCGGGACATCGAGGGCTCGTGGCTACGCCGTAATCAGGGATCTCAGAACGGGCACGGCGAGAGCTGCGGTCAGCGGTGCGCGGATTGAAAACGCGCATCTGGTATGGTTCTCGCTATGAAGTTCGACTCTCTGGGTTGGCTCTTTCGTCGGCCGAAGTTGTGGCACCATCTGCACCAGGTTCCGCTGGGTCAATTATCTGTATTTCTGCTCGCGGTGTTCCTATTGTTCTCGGTGGTCGGCTTCTACGGCGACCTGATGGTGGGCGGAAGCCAGGCCTACGCCATTGTCGTGGCCAGCGCCATCTATAACGGCCTGAACGCCGTAGTGTGGGTTATCATAGTGGCCCGGCTGCCTGTCTATTGCCTGCTGATCATGGTGGCAAAGGAAACCTTTTTTCCAATTCCAAAGTACCTTCCACACTGGGTAGAGGTTGTGTTTCATCCGCCGCCAGTGCCCCCCGCGGAAGGCCTACACTTTGCAGCGACAGCGATACTTCTCGCGGTCATCACATCGTACACGCTCTTCTCTGCATACATGGGATTCGCGGGGAAGGAGATATTTCGGATCAAGACCGAGTTGCAACTGGCGCAGTCGATCCAGAAGACGTTGGTTCCTCCCTTGTCAGTCGATACCTCGCGCTTTGAGATTTTTGGGATATCCGAGCCCAGCGAAAAGGTGGGTGGGGATCTGGTTGATTTGGTGCAGCTCAAAGATGGCGACGTTATCGCCTACGTTGCGGATATCGCGGGACACGGACTGCAGGCAGGCATCCTCATGGGAATGCTGAAAACTGCGGCACGTACTGCGCTTACCGATGCAGGCGAAGAGCATCCGGACGGAGCCGTGCTGTCAGTTCTCATGCAGAGATTGAACCTGGTGCTGCCCCAGGTGAAGGAATCGCATATGTATGCCACCTTCACGGCTCTGCGGCTCAACGCTGATGGGCAAGCTTTTTATGGGTTGGCGGGCAGTCCTCCGCTGTTGCACTGGAGGGCTGCGCAGAAGTGCATTCTGCGAATCGAAGAGCAGCAGTTTCCGTTGGGGCTGCTGCCGGTGGCCCACTTTGGTACCAGCCGGCTGGAGATGGCGGCGGGAGATATTGCGGTTGTTGCCACCGACGGAATCCTGGAAGTGACTTCGAATGCAAAGGCAACCCGCGGAGTGGAATACGGCGTTGACGCACTGGGGGCGTTGATTTCTGGACATCCGGATCTCCCGTTGTCTCACCTGGCCGCGTTCATCCTGCAAACTGTGCGGAGCTACGGTAAGCAGCTGGATGATCAGACACTTCTGCTGGTACGACGCATGAAATGAGCACGCTTCCGCATAAGGATCGCGCTGCATTCGGAGATTCCCGAAAACCCACACGTAACCTATTCACCGCTGCCGCTGCATGACATCGGCCCTGCCCACGATGTACGCTCACTGAAGACGGTATGGCCAGGTTCGGCACTGCACAATTCGCGTTTCCAGAGTTCACAGGGTCCACGCGCCGGCTGGTGCTGTGGAATGTAGGCGCCTTTTTTGTGCTGCTGGTCCTGAATTTGGTCAGACCAGAGATGTTTCAATGGCTGGTCAACCACACAGCCCTGCGTCCGGACCTGGTAACGGCTGGCCGGCTGTGGCTTCCTCTGACGTATAGCTTTGTTCATCTTTCGATGATCGGCACGCTTTTTGAACTGCTGTCGTTGTGGTTTCTGGGCGGCTTTCTGGAGTCGCTCCACGGCGGACGTTGGTTTGACGGCCTGTATGCCGTCTCCGTGCTGGGAGCCGCGATCACCGCTATTGTCATCTACGCGATCGGGCAGGTAGCTGGATATCCTCCGCCAATGGTGGTGATCACCGGTTGCCTTGGTGGCATCTTTGGATTGATTACGGCGATTGGTCTGCTGCACGGAGAGGTGCAGTTCCAGCTCTTCTTTGTGATTGGCATCAAGGCCAAATATCTGGCCATTATTTACGCGCTGATAGCACTCGCCGGGACCTTTGGGGAACAGCGAATCTATGCCTTTGCGCAATTGGGCGGCGGCCTGGCGGCTTTGGTCTACGTGCGATATGCGCCGCGACGCGGCTTCGGTTTTGTTTTCAGCGAGGGTTGGTACGGTCTCCGTAATCGCTACTACCGCTGGAAGCGCCGGCGTGCGGCGAGCAAGTTCCAGGTCTATATGAAAAAGCAGGGGCGAACGGTGCGATTCGATGGGCAAGGGCGCCTCATCGACGAGGACGAGGACCACGACGATCGCAAGCGCTGGAACTGATCTCGTTGAAATCCAATTCGAGATGTGCTGTTGGATTTGCCCTCCTACAAGCACTCCCGGCTCCTCTGATGGCCGTAGTCCAGTAAAATTCCCATTTGTATGACTATGAAGAAGATCGCTTTTCTCTTTCCGGGCCAGGGTTCGCAGACGGTGGGCATGGGACGCAGTCTGGCGGAGCACTTTCCGGTTGCTGCCGCCACTTTCGCCGAGGCCGATGAGGCGCTGGGCTTTCCGCTGAGCCGGATTTTCTTTGAGGGGCCGGAAGAAGAACTGCGACTTACGGAGAATACGCAGCCGGCGATTCTGGCGGTGAGCGTGGCGGCCTGGCGCGTGCTCAGCGAATATGACGTCACGCCCGCCTTGGCTGCCGGTCATTCGCTGGGGGAGTGGTCTGCTCATGTGGCCGCCGGCACGCTAAGTTTTGCCGATGCCATACGCGCGGTGAAGGCGCGTGGGAGATCGATGCAGTCCGCTGTACCGCCGGGAGAGGGAACCATGGCCGCTGTGCTGGCGCTGGCGGCAGACGAAGTGGTCAAAGCCTGTGCCGAGGCCGCGGCGGAGATTGGAAAACCGGTGTCGGCGGCGAATTTCAATACGCCGGATCAGACTGTGATTTCAGGAGCGACGGCGGCGGTTGAAAAGGCAGGTGAGCTGGTCAAGGCGCGTGGCGCGCGAAAGGTTGTGATGCTGCAGGTGAGCGCGCCTTTCCATTGTTCGCTGATGCAGCCGGCTCAGAATGACGTGGCGCGCACGCTTGAGGGCATTTCTCTGAGAGATCCACGAATTCCGGTCGCGGCTAACGTGAATGGCATGCTGGTCCGCACGGCTGATGAGACGCGCAGGGCGCTGATTGAACAGGTGACGGGGACTGTCCGATGGGTCGGCTGTGTGCAGGCGCTCGTTGGCGCGGGAGCGGAGGTCTTCGTTGAGGCTGGGCCGGGTAAGGTGCTTACCGGGCTGCTGCGGCAGATTGATCGAGGGCTGAAGTGTGTCAATGTTGAAGATGCCGTGAGCCTGGAGAAGGCTGTGCCGGAGTTGCGGGCTCACTGAGAGCTCAAGTTGTTCATTCTCACGTCGGATTGGTGGGTCAGGGGCTTACGGTCAGCTCAAAAGGGGAAAAACCCAACGTGTGGTCTTTGCTGTCGTACGCCAGGAACAACGGTTTGCTCTTGCGGTCGTTGATCATGGAGCCGACTACGAGTTCATTGCCAACACGCTTTCTCACTACGACACGATGGCTGCTGATGGTGCCATATTCGTTCGCTGAGCTGTTCTGGCCCCAATCCTTTTGAAATTGATCGAAGGGGTATTTCTGGTATTTATCCGGATGTTGGCGCCAGTCGAAGTCATTCACCCAAATTCCGTAGGCGCGGTTCATATCGTTACCTTCGACTGCTAGCAGGAATTGGTTGATATCCCGTTCGCCGGCCCAGTAGCTCCACCATGTCCATGGGACGTCAACGGGATGACCGGTAAACAACCACAGCCCTACGACCAGGACCACTATGCCTCCCAAGGTACCAAGGACGACTCGGGAACGTCGCTGGGAGTCCGCCGCATCGAACTTGGGTGCGTCCATCAGGGTCATCGTTTGCGGTACCTCGGATGCGAATTTGAACGTAGCGCTTCTACTAAGGACAACGCCGGGATCGAAAGTGTTCCCGTTCTGGATTGTAGTCTTGCGCTGCCGCTAATTGGCGGCGTCGAACGTGTATGTGGTGCGACTGCGTTCCTGGTGCCGTTCAAGCGCCAGTTCGATGAGCCGCGTAATCAGGTCGGAGTAAGAAAGGCCAGTGGCCTGCCAGAGCTTGGGGTACATGCTGATCGAGGTAAAACCGGGCATCGTGTTGACTTCGTTGAGGTAGATACGGCGTTTTCCATCCGGCTCCATTAGGAAATCGACGCGCGCGAGGCCTGCAAGATCACACGCCCGAAAGGCTTCGATTGCCATTGCACGAATTCGTTTGGATTCCGCAGCGGTGATCTTAGCTGGGATGACAGGAATTGATCCGTCGCTGAGGTACTTTGCCTCGTAGTCGTAAAACTCCTTGCCGGGAATGATCTCGCCGACCGCGCTTGCTTTTGGATCGTCGTTGCCGAGCACCGCAAC
>Ga0206962_1246_pt1 | contig 14272 bp, 6 predicted proteins | sample Alteio_BWOrgHeat_27_FD_153241 | JGI IMG/M metagenome (GOLD analysis project Ga0206962, IMG submission 153241) | Enriched cells from forest soil in Barre Woods Harvard Forest LTER site, Petersham, Massachusetts, United States -... | ecosystem: Environmental > Terrestrial > Soil > Temperate forest > O...
CTGCACCATAGAAAACGGCGCAGTGGCTGTCGATGAGAATCAGCAGACATCTCTTCCGAACATCTACTGCGCGGGCGAGCCAACCGGCGTTGGCGGTCTTGAGCTTTCACTCGTCGAAGGTGAGATCGCGGGACTTGTGTCTGCAGGGCAATTCGATAAGGCGCGGATGCTTTTTTTCCGGCGCCAGAAGTTCGCGGATTTCGCAGCCAGGTTGGCCCATGCATTTGCGCTACGCACTGAACTCAGGGAACTGCCCGAGGACAAAACGTTGCTGTGCCGTTGCGAGGATGTCGCGTATGGCGCCGTGCGCGTCCACCACTCGTGGCGGGCAGCCAAGCTGCATACACGCTGCGGGATGGGTCCGTGCCAGGGTCGCATCTGCGGCGCAGCTGCGGAGTTTCTGCTCGGATGGAATGCGAATTCCGTTCGGCCGCCAATCCTGCCGGTTCTGGTTTCAAGTCTTATGTCTTCGCAGACGGACCGCGAAGCCGAATATGAAAACACACATGCAGTCTGAAGGAGAAAACGAATGAAATGGTATGGCGTAATGCCCGCAATGACTACCTGTTTTGATACGGCCCTGAAGGTGGACCATGCCTTCATGGCACGGCACGCACGGTGGCTGCTCGACAGCGGATGTACGGGAATCGTCTCGCTTGGCTCGCTGGGAGAGGCAGCTACGCTGACCTTCGATGAGAAAATCGCCATTCTGAAGAATATGGTGGCGACATCGAATGGAAAGGCGCCCGTCGTCTCGGCTATCTCCGCGCTTTCGACCGCTGAGGCAGTTACACTAGCCAAGGCAGCGGCAGACGCAGGCTGCGAGGGACTCATGGTCCTGCCGCCCTATGTTTACCTTGGCGACTGGCGTGAAATGAAGGCCTACGTAGGAGCCATCTTCCAGGCCACACCGCTTCCGTGCATGCTCTATAACAATCCTGTCGCGTACGGAACCGATTTCCTGCCCGAGCAGATTCACGAGCTTGCCGCTGACCACGGCAACCTTGAAGCAGTGAAGGAATCCAGCACCGACGTGCGCCGCGTAGCTGCGATTCGCGCGATTGAGGACGGCCGCTTGAACATCTTTGTCGGCGTCGATGACGCAATCGTCGAAGGCATCGCTGCCGGAGCTACAGGATGGATCGCAGGGCTCGTGAATGCGATGCCCGTTGAGTCTGTCGCTCTTTTCGACTACGCGATTCAGGGCAAAACGAAAGAGGCCTTTGATCTGTATCGCTGGTTCCTGCCCCTGTTGCGCACGGATACAGTGCCGAAGTTTATCCAGCTTATCAAGCTCGTTCAACAGGAAGTGGGCGAAGGATCTGCACGGGTGCGGCCGCCGCGAATGGAACTGATCGGCGACGAGCTGAAGGCCGCGCAGGTGGTGATTCATACAGCACTGAAGAGTCGTCCAAGCCTACTGGCGAAAGCATAAGTTGCATCGCTTTGTGAACAAAGGGAGCCGGATGCCTGACATGCATCCGGCTCTTCAGGAAAGCCGCGAGTTAGAAATCGATATTCGCTCGGAGCTCGATGACCCGACCGAAGCCGGGAGTCTCGCCGGACGATTCGTTGCTCACACCACCAAGCCCAAACCCATAGTTCTGGATTCCTCCATTGACGAAGCCGTTGCCGTTGAAATCGCCGAAGACCGGATGGTTCCAGGCATTCAGGAACGAAGCTTGCAGGCGGAATCTAATCGCCTCATGAATAGGAATTGCTTTGGTTACCGAGATATCTTGATAGAACTGATTCGGACCATGCAGGTAAAGGACGTCTCCGATCGTGCCAGGCGACGTGTTCGGAGTAATGTATTGAGAGTTTGCGCCTCCACCCGTGGGGCTGGCGAGATACTTCGGGTTGATGAGATTTGCGAACGTTTGTCCGGGCACTCGATAGACTCCGACGGACTTTTTCAGTTGTGAGGCGGTGGTATTGTGCAACACGACACCGCCGTCCGCATAGTCGTTGTACGTGCTGTATTGGCCCGTCAGTTGTACAGGCTCTCCGGACTGATAAGTCGTAATGGTTCCAACCGTCCAACCACCAATTGCCTTATCAAGCAGGCCACTCCTGTTCAGGAACTGACGGCCTCGTCCGAAGGGCAGATCGTACGTTCCGTTGGCATGAAGAACGTGGCGCAGATCAAAGAGCGTGGGGCCATAGCTGCGCGATAGATTGCGCAGGCTGAAGGCGTTGAAAGCTCCTGTCCACTGGTTGTTAGAAGCCATGCCCAGACTGTGGCTCCATGTATAGTTTGCGTCGTACTGCAAGCCATGCCAATTGCCCTGGCGCAGATCGATCTGCAGTGCGTTGTAGTTGGAGTAGCCGGCGGAGACAAGCTGCCCGGTAGCATTCGCCGGTCCGTAATTGCCGTCTGTGCCGGACGCGAAGGGATTTGCTTGAAAGAAATTGATCGGGTATCCCGCTCCTCCGCCGGTGTAGCCCGCGTTGGTAGCGCAAGGTGTGAACCCGGCTCCAACAAGATTGCAGAAATAAGGCACGGTCCCTGCAACGCCGGCGAGAGTACTCGCCATTGCTCCAGCCTGCCCTGTATCCAGGTCGACAATGAACTGCGAGTTGGTGAAGTCGGGGGCGCCCGATCCTCCAAAAGCGGCGGAAATGATTGGCAGCGAATTCGGCGATCCCTGAAAGTTACAGGTCTCTGAATTCGAACAATTTGGGTTTGCCGCCCTGTATGCCGCCAGATTGGCTTGTGCAGTCTTAAATTCCGACAGGAATCCATTTTCGAAAATGTTGATTTCGTTAGGATTGATATTGATCCACTGATGAATAGTCCTGTTACCGTTGTAGCGAACTTCCAATGCAAGCGAATGACCCAACGCCCTTTGGATTCCAAGATTCCAGGATTCTGAATAGGGCTGCTTAATGTTCTTGTCCAGACCATACACGGGAGTGGCGTTCTGGAATGTGAACTGCGACACCGGAGCGGTGTCCTGATAGGAAGTCGGCGACAGTCCGAATGCCGGAAGCGAGCTGCCCAGCGCGAGGCTTCCCGGAGAGAACGTTCCAGGTTGCGCCGTATTATTCGCGTTCAGGTAGAAGAATTGGTAATAGAAGGAACCGTAGTCGGTCGCATTGTCCCAGAAGTACTGGTACGGTTCCGTAAACCGCCTCAGGGCAAAACCGCCGCGGACAACTGTCTCGCCATCTCCCAGAATCTTCTTCCACGCCCCCTCGGCCGGCGTAGGATTCCAGGCAAATCCGAAGGCAGGTTGTGGCGTTACTTTCCATGGGTTGTACGGATTCGTCGAGGTCGTAAGTTCAGGATTCATCGTGCCTTGCAGGGAACCAGGATTGAAGAGATTGCCAACGCCTGAGGGCCCATATATCGAGGCGACTGCCGCAGAGTGGTATGCACCCGTCAGGTCGTGCTGGGCGCCAACGAAGTCCCACCGTAACCCATAATTCAATGTCAGGTTACGCTTGAACTTCCAGGAGTCTTCGGCAAATAGGCCGAAAGCCGACGATAGTTCGTTAAGTGGGTATTCGCCGGTTTGCCCTGGTGTGTTATAGCTCTTCGAGTCGATGTTGTAAGGAGACTCGCCGGTAACAGCGGAGATTCGGCCGGTAAGCACCGCATAAAGCTGCTGCGCCTCGGCGAGTTTGGCACTGCTGGCGCCAGGCACGGTTCCAACGTTTGGATTGTTGGGGTCGCTGGTAAACGCGTTGATGGCCGGGTCACCGGACGCCAGTCCCAGGCCATAATTGGAAAAGCCGGCAGGCGCGTTCCAGTAGTGGTCCTGTTCGCGGTACCAGGAGACTCCGTACTGAACTGTGTGCCTGCCCTTTTGCCAGGTCATCGAGTCAGAGATATTAAAGATGGGATAGTAGGTGCTAATGGGCAGGTTGTACTGCTGACCGGACATTGGAGTGGTCACGCCCGGATAATTCCACGCTACGGTAGGCTGCGTCGTATAGAGCGGAGCGGCGTTATACGCGTAGAACGTAGCGTTATAGAGGAACCCGGCCTTGAACTGATTCAGCAGTTGAGGCGAAAAGACGTAATCGAAACCGTAGGACGAGGTATAGTTCTTAGTCTGATTTCCGGCAATCTGGTTGGCGAATCCCGACCCCGGGAAATTTCCGGGAGTATTGCTGGGCTGCTCTATCTTGGTCATGAGCCACGACAGATACATACGGACTTTTTGCGAGAGATTGTAGTCGACTCGCGCCGCCGGGTAATAGTAGGTGATGGGCGAGTTATTCAGCCACGCGATCTGGTTGAAGTTGAAATTGGAAGTGGGAGTGATCGAACCAGCGGAGGCCGCAGCGTTGATTGCAGTAAATTGTGTGGCTATTTCCGGATTGACCGTTCCGGGAAGGTTTGGGTTGCTCTGGTTCGCGATCTGAAGCACGTTGACGGTGTGATTGGTGCCGTTGACGTCCGTGTAGGTGAAGTTCCCATCCTGCGCTGCCGCGGTGAAGACGTCGTTGGAAGCGAAGGCGCTATTCGGCTGCTTCTTCATGGCAAATGTGCCGAAGAAAAACAGCTTGTCGCGCAGGATTGGCCCACCGACGCTGCCACCGAAATCATTGAGCTTCAGCGGTGTCTTAGGCAAATGATTGACGTCGTTCGTCCAGCTGTTTGCGTTCAGAGCCGCATTGCGAAAGTCTTCATAGGCGCGGCCGTGAAACTGATTTCCACCTCTGCGCGAGACAAAGTTGACTTGAGTGCTCGCCTGACCAAATCCAGAATTCAAATCAAGCTGGTCGGTCTGCACCGTCATTTGTTCGATATCTTCAAGGCGCGGAGAGACAGCCGGAGCAATGTTGCCCGTAAACTTCATACGGCCCGAATTCCCGATCACACCATCGATGTTGCTGCCCTGATCCGTCGACGGAAGGCCGTTGTAAGTCCCGTTGTAGCCGGCCACGAGTCCTGAAAACGCAGTAAGGTCCCGCCCATTCAGAGGCAAGTCCTCAATCTGCTTCATATCGACGAGCAAACCGATAGCATTGGAGTTGGTTTCGAGCACCGGCACCGCCTCAGCAGTTACGTTGACTGTCGCGCTGGTCGAGCCCACCGTGAGGGACGCCGTCAGACTGGTAGTCTGCGATGCCTGTACAGTCACAGCGTCATAGACCGTTGTGGTGTATCCGGTTTTCGTAATCGTAAGTTTGTAAACGCCGATCGGCAGATTCACAAACGTATACGTCCCGCTATTCGACGTCTGCGCTGTGCGCATGTCGTTTGTCTGCACGAACACCAGCGAGAGGCTCGCATCCGGAACCACAGCGCCGCTTGCATCATTTGCGGTGACCAACACCGAGCCCTGCGACCCGCCTTGTCCGACTGCAGACCGCGAGGTTGACAAACCCAGCGCTACGATAACGCTCAAGGTCATCAGGACGGCCTTACGACAACGATCTGCCAACATATTGCTATCCTCCCAATCAGTTCAAGCGAACCTTGTGGCCTTCTGCGCTTCTCTGGCTGCGATGGAGAAACCACAAACCGTTAGCTTCCGGCGCCGCGTACCCTCGGGGCAGGCGCGGCTCTCGGATCTTTGTATGCAGCTCTCCATTTATTGAGAGAGCGTTTTCTGTGTTTAAACTTGTATTTGTTATTGTATCCAATGTCAAGAATAAACTTTAAGCGCACGAGGATTTTTGAGCCGCCATACGGCCGCACTCAAAGTAGTGATCCGTGAGATAGATACCGCGCCGAATTCCTTTTCGGGGAGAGAGTAGCAATGGCAGTGATTACCGTGCGGAAACTGTCCGTCAATGGGCGGTTTCCACGGCGACGAATATTCCTGTGAGATGTCGGCCGGGTAGGTGGAACTGTGTCTGTTAAGGTATTGATTCCCTTGCGGGAGCGGGCTCGTGAAAACGTTATTTCAGGGATGGGCGGCGCGGCTCTTGTCATCGAGCAAGCGAGAGAGTTGCTCCTGGCACTCTCGCGCTTTGGCGCGGTCTCCAAGGCGGAGGTAGGCCTGCGCAAGGCTCGCATACGCTTCGGAACTGTTGGGCTCGAGGCGCCGGCCAATCTCCAGATGCTCAACTGCCTCGGCAAACCGGCTTTCCATGATGTAAAGCTTGCCGAGCGCAATCTGAGTGGCTGAGTAGTCCTGGCGGCTCCTGGCTGACTCTTCGAGCGCCATCTTGGCTTCTGCGAACTCGGCATCTCCCGGAGCCACGCCCTGCCTCATCAATACAGTACCGAGCAGAGAATAGGTCTGATAGTCGCCATGACCGGCTTTGATTGCGTCACGCAATAAACTGACAGCCTCGGGATATTTGTCCTGGTATAGATCTTCCTGGACCAGCGCCAGCGACGCTATGTAGCTGCCGGGAGCCAGCGCAGCGGCCCGTTCGAACTCAGGCTTTGCCTCGTCAAGGCGATCCAGGCGTCCGAGAAAGAGTCCTCGTTCATAGTGCAGCCGGGCAGAATCGGGAAGTTGTAGAAGTCCCTTCTCAACCACCTTCAGCCCGAGTGCGTAATCCTGATGGTCAGTGCAGGCGTCGGCGATGAAGGCATACAGCTTCTCGTCCTTGGGAGTTTGGGACGATGCCTCGTCGAAGACTTCGAGGGCGCGTGTGGTTTGGCCATCGCCGATGTAAGCCTGGGTCAAAAGGTTGTTGGTCGCCGCTGAATTGCCGCCGTTGGAGCGCAGAGATTCGAGCGTCGCGATCGCCTGCTTATAGTTGCCCGTCCCCAGATAACAAATCGCGAGATTAAATCCGGCGGCGAAAGACTTCTTTCCGGCGCGCTGGGCTGCCAACAGATGCGGAATGGCCTCCTGGAGCATGCCTTTCCGCGTTAACTCGGTGCCAGCCTTCAACTCTACGTCTGGCGAGGCGCCCGGCTGAATCTGCGCAGTAGCAGGGGCCTGAAGCGCAACCACCCGTACCGGCGCCGCGCACGAAATAACTGAAAGAACCAACAATATCGGTAATGAAGAACAAGGCTTAATGCGCAGCCGTCGCGGCGTTCCAATCCGGAGTCTCCTGACCGAGAATGTTGTGGACAAAAAAGTCTTCCAGCTTGCGCTGTCCATATTCGCCTCCCGCGCCGTGACCGCCGCCCGGGACGAAGAAAAGATCAAAACTCTTGTTGGCCTTGATGAGCCGGTCGGCAACCTGGTAAGTCGAGGAAGGATCGACATTCTTATCCATTTCGCCCACAACAAGCATGAGCTTTCCCTGCAAACGATAGGCGTTGTCGACGTTCGAAGACTCCGAATACTGCGGTCCGACAGGCCAGCCCATCCACTGCTCATTCCACCATATTTTATCCATACGGTTGTCGTGGCAGCCGCTGTTGGACACAGCTACCTTGTAAAACTCGGGATGAAAGAGCAAAGCGCCCATTGCGCTTTGCCCTCCCGCTGACGTTCCAAAAATGCCTAGACGAGAGATGTCGTACCACGGAAACTTGGCGGCAGCAGCCTTGTGCCATAGGATGCGGTCGGCAAAACCCGCATCTTTAAGGTCGTGCCAGGCGACATCGTGGAAGGCCTTGGAGCGATTGTTCGTACCCATGCCATCCATCTGCACCACAACAAAGCCCAATTCCGTAAGCCGCTCCGTGCGCGTAGTAAACGACTTTGGCACGAAGGAACCTTGCGGTCCTGCGTAGATATTCTCGATCACCGGATATTTCTTCTTTGGATCGAAGTTGGCGGGCTTGTAGATGACGCCCCATATATCCGTCTTGCCGTCGCGGCCTTTGGCGGTAAATACATCCGGGGCATGCCAGCCGGCGGCGACCAGCTTCTGTATGTCGCCTTTCTCAACCACCATCAACTGCTGGTTATCCTCGACACGGTAAAGTGCCATCGTGGGAGCAACGTCAATCTTTGACCACGTATCGACATAGAACTTGCCATCCTCCGAAAATTCCAGATGGTGATTGTCGTCGGCCTCGGCAAGCGGCGTCAGGCCGCTTCCATCGAAATTGATGCGGTAGGCGTGCACGAAGTACGGGTCTTCGCCGGCGCGCATGCCGCTCGCTTCAAACCATATCTGCCGCTTCTCTTCATCCACGTGATTGACTGCCCGTACCACCCACTCACCCTTGGTGATCTGGTTCTTGATATTGCCCGTCTTGCCATCGAGCAGATAGAGATGCGCCCATCCATCGCGCTCTGACATCCAGATGATCTCCTTGCCATCGGCGACATCGTGACGATAAATCTTGCCCGTGTCGAACTGGTTCATCGTGATGTGACGATAGTCAATGAAGGTCTTGCTCTCTTCTGAAATCAGAATGCGCGCAGCACCCGTGCCAGCATCCACTTCTATCACACGAAAAATCTGATGCCCGCGCTGGTTGTATTCGAAGGTAAAGCCGCGGCTGTCTTTCCACCACGCAGCGCCTGATATTTCAAAGGGATTTGGAAAGAGTTCATTACTGATGGGAGTCTCGCGCTTGGCACCGACATCGAAGAGCACCGGCTGCTCCAGATCAAGCACATCACCGGCCTTGGGATAAACCATCGACGAGTACAGCGGCTGCAACTGAGTCGCAGGTGACGACTCGATGTAGTGAATGACACGGTGATGACCAGGAAGTATGCGATAAGCGACGAGCCGCTTCGAGTCCGGCGACCAGACAATCGTTGCACGCGCATAGTAATTGCCTTCCGATCCATCGGTGCTCAACATCGTATGCTCTGAACTTCCCTTCGCGCGCACAGCAATGTTGTAGTTGACTACGTAAGCTTCCGACTTGCCATCAGGGGAAGCCACCACCCTGGTGTCACTGTTGGCTGCCTTGGGAACGTTTTCATAGTCGTCATCTGAATCGTATTCCTCCTCCTCGGGACGAAGCCGGCCAAGGTTGGAGCATTCGTACTTACCCAGATCGCAATGCCATCGAACATTGTCCTGAACGAATTCGATCGCCGCCTGCTTGTCGATGAATTTGAATCGCGCGAACGGCAGTGTCTCGGCCTTGTATTCTTTGCCGTTCTTGCTCAGAGCGGCAGCTAGCCGGGCATGATCGAAGGGCGGCTTCCGAGTCTGATCGGAGGCATTGATCATTACGAATGCGTGGCCGCCTTCCACAGTCTTGCGGTAGACGAAAGTATCGCCTCCCTCAATCCACACCGGATTTTCCGGAATATTCAACGCGAGCTCGGAATACTTCTTGCCTGTCTCCGATGCGCGTTGGTATTGAGCCTGCGTCACCTGCGCGAGCGCCCGATTCGTAACTATGATTTCGAAAGCTGCCAGAACTGATAGATATACCGCCAGGGCCTTTTTCGATTGCATTGTTCTCCACCTATGCAGGATTTAGCCAAGCTCACCAACTACAATAAAGCGCGATTCATTTTTGGTTGCGATGATTACCGTGTCCTTCTGCGAGCCGCTCAATTCAGCGGGTCTCCCATTCACCGTAACCGTCTTGAAGGCAGCACTCTTAGGCACGCGCAGCTTGAGCTGCACCTCCTTCGGAGTTCCCACCTTCGGCAGCTCAACCGTAGCTCGAATGCGCTTCTCCCCCTCCGCAACAGCGCTGAAGTTTACCCTTCCCCATCGCGTCGGAGCCTGCTCGATCTGTATCTTCTTGCCGGAAGTGAGCCATGTTCGCGGCAATCCTTTTGCAAGATATAGCCGATCTTCGTCGGAATCTTCCAGCACCAGCATCCACCGGACCAGCAGCGGAATCGTCTGCTGCGCGGGAATGCAAAACAACGCGGTATCGCCCGTGATTCCCGAGACCTCGCCGGCCGTCCAACTGCCTCGCGTGTGATCGTGGTACTGGTGCGAATACAGGAAGAGCAGGTACTCTTCGACGCGATCGAGCCGCAGCAGCATCTGGGCATATCCGTAAGAGATGAAACCCAGAATGTCGCGTCCCTCCGCATGTGGCCGCTCGACATTGGCGACAACGCCGATCGTAGTAGCGCCATAAGCGCGCATGCAATCGATGACGATATTTGCAAGATCCGGCGGAAGCATGTCTGCCTGCAGCAACTCAGCATACGGCCGGTGCGGCCAGCCCTGCGGACTCGGATGTTCCGTGGCTAACGATTCCCGGAAGGTCAGCTTCGTTCCCGGATAAGTGCCGATATACGCGGGAGTCATATCGTGTCGTATGTCCTTGCGCATACTCGCCACAACTGCCTGCGACAGCTCGTCGCTGCGCTTCGGCCAGGTTGCGGCCAATCCAGAGTTGCCCCAGCCCAGGTCCTTCCACGTGCGAGCAAGGTCCTTGAGACCGCGGGCCGCAAAAGCGCTGTTGGCAAAATAGGGCAGCCACCACGTCTCCGGCTTTGGCGCAAGGCACGAGTCGGATTCGCTCCAGCCATGAATCAAGCCATAACCGACATTATCTTTCGCCAGCTTGAGGCTTTCGTCATGCATGTCTGTGAGGATCTTCGCTGTAGCTTCGAACTTGCGGCGATGCTTCTGCAACAGGGCGCGGTCCTGCGTGTAGTTGAAATACCGCGCGATGAGCGAAAGCGTAAGACCAAACTGCGCCGTCTCAGGCCCGCGCATATTGATCATGCCTTTGTCATCGACAAAATCAGAGTAGTAGTTGTCCAGCACCTGGCTGGCCATCTCGAATCGGCCCCATTCAAGATTGGTATAGAGAGCACTGGTGAAGACATCCTGAAAGCCGTCATACTCAGGGCCATAATAATCGCGATCGACAGCGCCATATTTCGGATAGACTCCGCCAGGCCTGACCATCAGCTCCTTTGCGAAGGCGTAGCGCGCCATATCAGTCAGTGACTGATCCGGCAGTGCTACCGGCGCAACGTCCCGAAGCTGCTTCTGCCAGTACACGGTGAACTCAAGCAGAGCCGCATAAAACGCTTCAGGGTATGGGTCTTCGCGAGCCGGAGGATAGGCTGGGTAGCTATAGCCGTATTGCACCTTCACGATCTTTCCGCCCTGAATGTGCGCCGTACGATGCCATGTCTGGACAATGAACTTGTCGTGCGCAGAAACGTCTCCGAAGACGATGACTTCGTAATGCCCGCCAAAACTATCTCCATCCGCCGCCGGAAATACCTTGCGTACCGCAGGCATCCAGCCACCAAGGAGGCCTTCGTACCGCTTACCCGCAGCCGCCTGTGTGATCTCGGGAAAATACTGCACCGGATGATAGGTACGCGTACTGCCGCTTGGATAGACCGGCATCGTATCCATGCACTCTTTGGTTCCCACGATGGTGTTCCATGCAGGCCGCTCATAAGGAGTCGCCGGCGGTGCAGAGCCCATAGGAGGAGCGGCGGACTTCACCTGCTGCGGATCAGGGTCCCCATCGCGAAGAAGACGGTCCGCCAGCAGGTCAGGACCTGCCATCCCAAGGTCGGCGAGCTTCAGTCCCAGGTAAGGTGGGCCTGAACCCGGGAAGTTCGCCTCGGCGCTCTTGGCCAGCACGTGATTATGTCCACTCGACGCAGCGAGAATCATAACTCCCTCTCGACTGCGCAAATCCTCGTAGACTTTCCATTCCGTAGCATCTCGCCGGAAAGTGCACACCAATGTGTGCCCCTCAACATCCATTTCCGAAAGTGCGCCCTCCGTCTCATCGAGCCTTGCAGCCGACGGAGAAACAGGAACCGCTGTTTCTCCCGTCGCCGCGCCAGGAAGCGCATTCACGGCCGCGCTTGCTATTGCCAGGCTTTGCAGAAATCTACGCCGATCCATCAGTAAATACCTCGAGAACACTCGGTCTGGTGTTGTCTCTTGCGCGCGCTCAGTTGTGAAGGTGCAGGTTATGGATGCGTCGGATGTGGTCCGTAGTACTCCCAGCTTGTCTTGAAGTCGCGTGTGACTTTCTGCTTTGAGAGATCGGCCCGCATCAGTTCGATAGGCATTGGGCCTTCGTGCAGAATGGAGTCGTGGAACTCACGCTCGGTCATCTTGTGGCCGTCCACAAGCTCTTTCCGCATTGCCCTGATCTGCAATGCGCCCATGAGATATGCGCACTGATACAGCGGCCCGACCGATCCATCGAATGACCTGCGAACCTCGGCTGCCGCATTGTCTGGCTCGTGCCCAACAGCATTAATAAGGAAATCGATACACTGCTGAGGCGTCCATTGCCCGAGATGAAAATGCATAGTAAACATCACCCGCGCCGAGCGGTGCATCCTCCAGAACAATGCGCCCACACGCTCTTCCGGAGTCTTATCGAAGCCAAGATCATATAGTTCCATCTCCCACTGAAAAGCGTCTCCCTCAGCCCAAAACGGAGTGTCAAAAATTTCACGATAAGGGTGGTACCGCGACATCATGTAGAACTGCAGAAAATGTCCCGGAATCATCTCGTGGAACGCAGTGGCATGAGAGAACGCAGTATTGTTGCCGCGCATGCTCATCTCACGCTGCTCGTAAGTCATAGTGTCGGTCGGGTAGGAAACACTGATTTCATCCCCGCCCGTAAAGAACGGGTTCACGAGTTGTCGCTCAGGAGTCATCATGATCATGCGCCAGGTCTCGTCCGCCAGTGCCGGCACTGTCACCATGTCGTTCTTCTTTACAAACTCCGAGCCTTCAACAACCAGCTTCCGGATGAGCTCAGGCTGTTCTCCAGGAGGCACGTGCATCTGCTTTACGTGTTCGAGGGCCTTGTGCCAATCGTCGCCGTAGCCCATTTCCCGGGACGCCTTGAGCATCTCCTTCATGCACCAATCCATTTCGGTTTGTGCAATGGCGATCAGCTCCTCCGGAGTATAGGGAATGAGATTGTCCTGAAGATCAGCCATCAGAGCATCGCGGCCCACGGGATCGCCGATGATGGTGGTCTTATCTCCCTCAGCGATGCCAACCAGCTTTTCTTTCAGAAAACCTTGGTACGTCGTCAGGGCTTTCTGCGCATCCTTGTATGGCATTCCCATCCACCACGTGAACACGGGATCATAACTGTTGTGAAAGTTGAACCACTGTTTCAAGTCATTGCTCAGTTGCTCGACGGCTCGAGACGCTCTGTAAGCGACGATCGGATTCACCTTCGGAGCCTTGGTGTTGCCGGCAGCATCCTTCTGACCGGGATCGAAAGCCTTCTGTGTAGCCTCAACCTGGCGAACCATTGCCGTCAGTTCGCCGGCGGCTTTTTCAGAATCGGGCCTTTGCATCGTGCGCAACTGGTCGGCGAAAGTCTCGATCGTTTCTGCGAACGGGATAAGCAGCTGGATATCTTTCGCTCGTTTTTCCTCGATCGCAAGCCGATGCTGATTTGAAGAGAGATAATTCTTCAGCACCAGGTAATCGATCTTGCCCTCATCGGAAAGCGCATCGAAGTCCATCTTCTGTAACGTCTCCTGCTCTCGGGCGAAGAACTTGTCGAGGCGTGTCATGCGAATCTCTGAGACGCGCACGCGATAGGTTTGATTCAAGGCAGAATCGTCAGCGGTAAACTGCTCGATGACCGCGCGCATGTCGCCACCACCGCCGGGACTTGCCGCAGATGCCGGAGCTTCAGAGGATGCAATTACGGGCGACACTGCAGGGCAGACGAACAGCATCGAAGTCACTGCCAGCGCAGCCGCCTTCTGTGACCAAACTCTTTTCTCTTCTCGCACCAGCTCCTCCGGTTTCCTCGATTGGATACGTTTATGTATACTTCACAGCATATTACAGCAAGACCTCATGCCAGAAATGAAAATGATTCGGGCTATAAGATTGCCTGTCGCCCGGCCCGACCGAAAAAAGTATACGCAACGAGAAAGCTTTGAAAGGACACGGCAAGTATGGACAGCTCGCTCACTCGCCGGGAAGCGCTGAAAGGCATGATCTCTGTCGGAACGATCGCCCTGGTGCAGCCGGCATCGGGGCTTCAATCGGGATCACCCATTACCCTTTCATCGGGTCCGGTTGAGGTTGCGCTAGCTACCTTCAGTCCGCACACCGTACGCATCACGATCCAGTCCATCGAGAGTGGTCCTGCCGCATCGCTGTTGAACGATGGCGCGCTCGTTTCGAATCACCCAGGGGAGCCAGGCGGACAGGTTATGCGGATTCGCGCTCTTTCCGGCACGAGTGTCTTCCAATGCGGCGAGCTTCAGGTAAGTATTTCCGACAAGCCACTGAAGATTCGTGTCGAGAGAGCATCTGGGAGTGCACAGCAAAGCACAAAGCGAGAGCTGATCCAGGAATTGACGTTGGACTCCGCCTCTCCTACGCTTAAATTCACAACCGGCGACGGCCTGTTACTCGGCATGGGCCAGGGTGGGCCTCAGTTCGATCGCCGCGGATCGGGCGACGCGATGATAAGCGGACAGGGAGGCTATCACCTCGCGACGCACGGTGCGAGGGTACCGATCCAACTGCTGCTCTCGAGCTC
>Ga0206962_1214_pt2 | contig 14244 bp, 13 predicted proteins | sample Alteio_BWOrgHeat_27_FD_153241 | JGI IMG/M metagenome (GOLD analysis project Ga0206962, IMG submission 153241) | Enriched cells from forest soil in Barre Woods Harvard Forest LTER site, Petersham, Massachusetts, United States -... | ecosystem: Environmental > Terrestrial > Soil > Temperate forest >...
TAAGCGGTTTTTTGGGTGAATTAATAATATTAGACATACTCGATCTCCTCATGAAAAAGTTGCAAAAATGAATACAGAAACGCACGGATAAGCACTTCTATTCATAGTAATTACTGGTTTTGATGGAGAATCTATGAGCCCTACTCGGACTACTGTCTCTGATATATTGTCCCACTGAGCTCTGATGTCTTAAGGTATGACGTGGGCTCTCAGCACCGACAATTCCATTCTGCACAGAAGTGCTTATGAAAGTCAAAGACTGTGGTGAACTGGTAGAGTAGATGGGTTGTTTCTGTTATGGGTGTGGTAAAATGGGCAAACTGCATACAATTTATGGTTTGTTGGCTGGAAAAGCCTGGAATTAGTGTTTTTTTGAAAAAAGGGCATTTTTTTACTTGCAAAACCGTCAATTATAAATAGTATCCGGTTCCTGATTTTCCGGCAATTGCAGACAATTTTGCATTCCGGGATTCGGTTTTCCGGATACTGTTTTCAGCCTCCAGAATGACCCCTTCGTCTAGCGGTTAGGACACCTCCCTTTCACGGAGGTAACACGGGTTCGATTCCCGTAGGGGTCACCAAAATATTCCTCCCATACCATGCGATGCAGTCTAAAAAACCTACTCTTCATCCATCAATATGGATGAAGAAAGATGAAATATGTAGTTGCCATTTCTTTTTAAAAAAGGGTAAAATTTTTTAATGCAATAATTAAAGATAAATAAGGTACAACTTTACACAACAATGAAATTCAATATTTAATCCAATAGCTCTATATCGACCTTTTTATAAAGCGTATTCAAATTCTTATTCTTAACTCTAAACTGACTTCTTTTTTTGATTTTAGGCTTAGCACTGGAAGCTCCTTCCAGTTTGATACCCGGATCATAATAAATTACGCCTTTAGCGATTGCAGACAGAAACAAATTAAAATCAGTCCCTTCTGCAATCCTTACATTATCGCCATACTTATACTGCCTGCCCGGCGATTTTCTTGATAAGGATGGGACATATACCGCTTTGGCATGTTTCTTATTCCAGTGAGCCATTAAATCGGCAAATGTCCATACCGCAGCGATTTCATCTTTCTTTGAAATGAGAGTGAGACCACCATCCGGCTTTATGATTTTGCCAGATTTATCATCATAGCCATCAAGAATCATTTTGAGGCCAGTACTCGGAGTTACAGAATTAAATTTGTGTACTCCGCCAAAATTAAATCTGTCTTCACGGCCCAATTTATCCTTATAACCAAATTTTCTAATAAAGAAATCTACGCCCTTATCCTTGTAGATTCCTTTCGTTGGCTCAGGGGTCATTAAGGTGACAGGCCCGCCGGAATAAATATTTTCCAGTTTCGTTACTCCGTATTGTTTAATCTCCCATCCCATAAAATCAGGCTCAGCATAGCCATTAGCGCTGATTCCGAATTCTGCCTCAAGAGTGCAGCCGCCGCAATTAGGTGACTCACAAGGCAATCTATGGCCTGTTTTGGATAGCCTCCAGGAATCAATCCAATCTTTTTGATGAATCGCCAATAATTTGGCTAACAAAATTTGTTTTGAATTATCATCGGTCTTAGAAAGCGGTACTTTCTGAAATACGCCGATCATCTCCGGTTCTTTTGCAGAAGCTATCTCTCTGGCAATATCTGAATCAGGTGAAGCGACATAGCAAATAAGTCTGCCGTCTTTAGTAATACCAAAGAACATAATTCGTCCCTCATCGCGCACCCTTAGTAGATGTGAAGGGGCATTTTTGCAGCCTAGCAAGAAACCGGAAAGTCTAACTTCGGGATATTTTGGGTACAAAATTAATTGTGCATTTTTTGCAAAATAGATTCCGTTCTTATCTATCCAGTAGAAATTGAGGTTTGCTTTATAACGGTCTCTAATGCTGCCAGCTTTTTTGCCGCCATCAGTATATATTTCTTTAACAGGTAAGACGTTGAGAGAACTGTAATTTCCGCCCAGATAAATCTGATTTTTTGAGTTGTCGTTAGGAGATAGCTTTTTCAAGTAAAGCTGTTCAACACCATTACTTATCATCATTTCTTTTAGGCGTTTGAGCGATAAACTCATCATACTAACCCTGTTATTTCACAAAATTTATTTTGTGAACGAAGCCATGTACTTATGGTTTCTCCCAGAATCTGATCATCAAGTCTTGTTTTACCTTTCAGAGAACATTCCCAGATAATCATTATCCTGTAGCCTAATTCAGCCAGATTTTTCAGATTTTCGGAATCTTTTTTTACATTTCCGTTTATTTTTTGATTCCAAAATTCGGTTCTGGTCGCAGGCAACTTGAAGAAGTGGCAATTATGCTTATGCCAGAAACAGCCATTTACAAAGATTACGGCCTTATATTTCTTAAATACAAGATCGGGCTTACCAGGCAGTTTCCTGTTATTTATTCTGAATCTAAAGCCTTTATTATGAAGTATTTTTCGGACCTTAATTTCAGGCTTAGTATTCGTCCCTTTGATAGCAGACATATTAAAGCTGCGTACTTCCGGAGTATGAACGTCAGCCATTGCTGGCTTTCTTATATACAGGCTTGTTTGAAGCGAGAATTTTATCAATGTGAGGTTTCATCAATTTAGCCACTTCTCTAATAACAGGGACAACTACAGAATTGCCAAATTGCTTATATGCCTGAGTGTCTGAGACAGGGATAACAAAGTTATCAGGAAAACCCATAAGCCTTGCACACTCTCTAGGGGTCAGACGACGTGGATTCTTCCCTTTACCCCGGTTAATAAGGATTTCAGAGCCATCTTTATAATATCTGGCGGATAGAGTTCTCGAAATATTATTACTATCTACCAGACCAAAACCAAAGCCATTGCCTTTAGCTTTATGTTTTGCAGCGTAGTTTTGCAAATACTGCCATAGTTTGTCAGTTAGAATATATTTGGGATTAACCTCGGCCTTATTGCCCAGAGTATAATCCTTCTCAGGCTTTTCAGAGCCGTTCTCAGGGTGGAAAATGCTATTTAGCAGAGGTCCGGCCTTTGGCAGCTTAAGATCATTGAAATTGAAGCTTGTAGGCTCTCTGAAGCCTACAATGATTATCCTCTCCCGGTGCTGAGGAACGAAGCTCTGTCCATCAATCACGCGAAAGTGAACTTCATAGCCTACTTCTTCTGTCAAAACCTTGCGAATAATCTGAAAAGTTTTTCCTTTATCATGAGAAAGAAGGTTTTTGACGTTCTCTAATAAAAAAGCCGCAGGGCGTTTAGCTTTTATAATTCTGGCAACGTCAAAGAATAGCGTCCCCTGAGTCTCACAGGCAAAACCATGCTCTCTGCCTAATGAATTCTTTTTAGAAATCCCTGCAATTGAAAAGGGCTGACAAGGAAAGCCGCCAACTAAAACATCATGATCAGGAATATCATTTTCATCAATCTTAGTAATATCACCTTCTACAGGACGGTTATCTCTGAAGTTCGCGGAGTATGTTTGCTGTGCGTATTTATCCCATTCAGATGTAAACACACAATGGCCACCAACCGAATCAAAACCCTTTCTGATTCCTCCAATACCGGCAAATAAATCTATATATCTAAATGACATTTAACAGATAATGTATATTGGAAATCAATTATCTTCAACACTTATTGGGTTGTATTTAATTCATCGTATAAGCGAAATCGGAATTATTTGCGTCATGCGACATTTTATAATTCCTCATTGAGATTTTAAGAAACTATGATATATAAAACTATAGCCAATAAATAATAATAGCGCCCTTAAACTTCCTATAAGGCTAGTACTTTACCATCCAATAATTCTGTGAATAAGGGTGCGGGTATTCCCTCTGTTCCTATTTTGTCTACCGAGGGCTATCTTTATTTAAAGCCTCTGAACACAATTGTTCCTCTAGTTTAAGCCATTTATCAGGTATTATTTTATTCCAAACGCGATAAAATGGCGCGAATGTAAATGCTGCCCCACCTTTATGTTGTTTAGTATCGCCTAATTTGATCTTATCACCTTCCCGTATAATATCTGCTTGCATTTGAATTGAATCATCAACTTTTGTCACTAACGTCAATGTTAAGGCTTCTCCACGCGTTGCTAGCTCGCTAGGACGTTGATCTCGCTTAAGAGCACTAGGATTAGCCGTCCAAGCCTCACTAACAAGAATCGCTCCATCAGCACCGAGTTTTATAGCCTCCTGGCTTAAAGCTCTCATCATTATGTATTTTTCCTGACTACTACCAAATTCAACAAAAGTCATATCAACAAGATGAGTGCCTTTTAGATAAAACATTAAGGCTCTATGATGACCGTCTCGGGTAAAAACCCTCTTAATCATATCAAAATATGCTCCTGCTAATTCTTCTGTAGTTGAATAATCTCGCCCCATAATTTTTGCAGGATCAAATTCGTAGCGAGTCATTAATTCTTCACGATCAATTGGGCTAGTGTTTAACGCTTCTTTTTTTAAAAATAATTCTTTTCCATCGTCTAAAGATATTATCAATGATTGAATATCCTCATGGCCAATCATACAAGGCATTCGGTAACTCATATCTGAAAGAGCAAATATTTTGCCTGTTTCGCACTCAATGGTTATCTTCTGTGTTAGGCCTAGCTGTTTATGAGCATCGTGAACTAATTCTGAAATTTTCCCATAAGCGATCGCCATCGCTTCAAGAAGTTCATATTTAGGCAAACTATTTTCTACCCACCTTCGCTGAATTCTTAGCGCCCCATGTTTTCGTACATAGTCAGTTAATATGGTTTTAGGTATGGATTTAATTATTGCCTGTATACCACTGAAAAGTTCAGATGGGATCTCCATATAAGGACATTCGTCATCAAGATAGGAGGCTATTACTTCCGCTCTAACAAAACTTTTTGATTCTAAATCTCCCTGTTTTTCAATCTTATTACGAGCTTCTACCATCCAACGCATTAATGGATCGGCTTTCATTTTGCTCTGCCATCTTTCATACCAATTATCAAAATCTGGAATAATAGATTTGTTCTTTTGTAATATGAATGTCACTGTTCGTAGAGTCTGAATTAAATTCTGCACCGATCTACGAAACTCTTCAGGGTCAAAGTACTGGTCTTGAGCATGATGCCATAGCCTATGTGCATCTTCTAATCTTTTATCTACAGTCTCAAGAGGACATTTATATTCATTATCACCCATCTGATAATACATAACTCAAGTTTTGTGGACTTGCCAGAAAATTAGAATTAAACTAAATTATAAAAATCAATATATTAGCTGAACATATTTTCTGGTACATATGGATAATTTCAAGGAAGTATTTAAATACACTGATACGGCAGGAGCGGAAAAAATATTAATTAATGGAACATTGAAGTTTTCAACTCCTAAAACCTTAAATGATCCTTATGACTTGTCAGAGATTAAAATCTTTGGATATAATTTTTTAGATTCTAAATTGAGAGAAGAGGAAATTGAGGAACATATAAAACTCCTGTTTACTCAAGATGATTTGCCCGCGCCTAATAATAATTCTTTAACTACGGTCTTTTTTTACCTCAGGTCTCACTTAATAAAATTGCCAGAGGAAAAGCAAAAAGAAGCATTTAATACATTACGTAAAGAGTTACTTGAAGAAGAGCCAGATTTTAAACAATTTGAAGAATCGGACAAAGTGGCACGCGAATTCTTTAATAAGTCCTTTGCCTCGGATGTAATATTTTGTGGCTCTAAAAAATTTAATAATATGCCCTTATGGGCGCATTATGCCGAAAACCACAAAGGAGTAGTTTTTAAATTCGTGCCTAATATCGCCAAAGATTCAGTTCTCAGAACGCTTAGAGAAGTTAAATATACTAGTGCCAAACCAGTAATCTATAGATCACCAAAGGATTTATTACATAAGTCATTATTCGGTGATCTAAACGAAAATCTTTTAAAATTTATCACTGAACATGTGCATACTAAAGGTCTAGATTGGAAATATGAGGATGAAATTCGTATCTTTGTCGCCAATGTTCCTGGCAGACCTTTCTTCCAGTTTTACAATTATCAAGCTGATGAATTGGCTGCCCTATACTTAGGCTACAACATGAAGCCATCGGATAAGGAAAAGTTTCAAGTTTTTGCAATTGCTAAAAATCCCAAAATAGAAATCTATGAGATGATAAAACCTTCAGGTGCAAATGGATTTGAATTAAATAGCTCCAGAATTAAGTAGAATTAGAGCGATTCTAAAATAGAGCCATTAAATACATATTCTTTGCAGCCCAGCTTGTAATAATCTGATTTTATCTGAGTCAGCTTAAAATTAAAATGTTCAAACAAACGCTGGAATTCGGGCAGCCTCTGTTCACTTACAGTAGCTAAGGGGGTTTTACAATCTAGCCATTCAAAGCTTTTCTGAAATAATTTAACTCCAATCCCGCGATTTTTATAATCAGAAGCAACCTTAACGGTACAAATTTTTTTTTCATCATTACTATTTTTAACAATAGCAACTCCGCCAATTTCAGAATTACAATATTTTATAAAAATATTTCGTTTACATAAACTTATTTCTGGAATCACTTTTTCAAAATACCATTCTCTAAAATTAGGATAATCTTTTTCTAAATCAGAAAGGAATTGGTATATTTTAGCTACTAAAAGATACGGAAAATTCTGACGCGTTTCTTGTGGTCTGAAGAGGTTGCTTGAATAGATTGAATGATTCATGAGCATAAATTTCATTGTAATATAACTTTAGTAGAAAACAAGGAAATAGGTAAGCGGTATAAAATCAGCATGTTATGCCGGCGGCGGTGTGCATTTAAGCCACTGTTCTATTAAAAGCCAAAGCTTAGTTAAATAATTACCTTTTAGAACATCGTAAATTAAATTTACTAATAATCCTGATAAAACTACGAATAGCAAAAGATACGTTATATGGATTTCGCTCTTCTTATATTTAGCAAACACATAAAAATCTTGAAGTAAATTCGAGTTTGAGATTGAAGGCTGGCTATGCCAATAGTGAGCTAGCAAACCTTTCAATTCACTTTGTCTATTGCTTTTACCAAAAACATATTTTGTCCATAGCTCTGATTCCAACTGTCTCAAGTATTTTGTTTCTTTATTAGATGAAATGTACTCGTATTCAATACCCCTAACAATGAACAGTCTAATATCTGTAATATTGAAGAAACCCTTTTTGCGGGAAAAAATTTGATTCAGTGTTGCTGAATCTAAATTTCTTGTTTCATTAATACGAAAATCGACAAAATGCGTTTTTTGAAATTGATTTAAAATAACTCTTCGAAACCAGGTATTCGGTCCATAATCTTGGCAAAATACGTTTAATTTTTTTCCTAGATTAACGCGTAACCTAATGTATATAGGTAGTCCATTTAATGAGGACCGGCAGGAATCGAATAATCTTTTTTTGAGCCTAACGGTTGACTGATTTCGATAGGTAAGAACATCAATTTCATTCTGTTGACGATCTTCATTAATAGTCACTTCTCGAATATAAAACTTAGTTGTATTACTTGGGCCTAGAAAAACCTCTCGTAAAAGTGTGTTATTGGTATTGGTGTGGTAATTCTCATTAAAAATCGAAATTAAAAGCTGATTATCGCGGGAAATAATTCCTCCCAAATCGCTCACATTACTTTTATCCAGCTGTACTGGTAACATAATATCTAAACTTGCAATATCTATAATATCTGCAATTTTAAGACCTATATCGAGGAAGCTTTCCTTATCATTCTTCGAATAACCGCCCCATAGATTGAAATGCAGATCTAGGTCTGGGCGAACACTAGTGCCGCCAGAAATGCTTTTATAACATATAGCTAAACTTTTCCCCAAGCTATCTCCGAACTTGTTTAAGTTAAGCGGCTCTTATAGCTAATAATCAGCCTTCATACAAATGTAATATCTATAAAAGCTGTAGAAGTTTATAAAAATCCTAGTGTTATACTATTTTAATGCCTTATTATGATTAATCTTGTTTTGGAAAAGTTCTATTAAAAAGCTAATAATCTACAATGCGATTCTTATTAGACACCAACATTCTAATTCCCTTAGAAGATTCTAAAGTAATTTTAGAGCCTAGCCTAACTAATCTCATAAGGTTAGCAATGCAAAACCGTCATGACTTACTTTATCACCCTGCCTCAGAGAGAGATATTGCTCGTGATACCGATGCTATTCGAAGAGAGCAAACTTTAACCAGAATTACACGCTACCAAAGATTAAATAACCCGCCGCCATGTCCTTGGAATACGGACTCAACTAACGATAATGATGCTTGTGATAACGATATTTTATTCGCTCTAGAGAGGAATGCTGTTCACGCTCTAGTAACCGAAGACCGTGATCTTCATACAAAAGCGAAAGCTAGGGGACTGCAAAATCGTGTCTATTACATCCAAACAGCAGAAGAATGGCTAAAGCGACTACATAGTGAGCAACGCATTACTTTACCTAATATACATGAAGCGAATCTTTATGAGTTAATCGTGGATGATGCCTTCTTTGATAGTTTGCGTACTGGTTATAATGGATTTAATGAGTGGTTCGCTAGAGCGTCTCGATCTGGAAGAAGAGCTTGGGTTTACGGCTCAACTAGGGAGCCTCAAGCAATTTGTATATATGATACTCAAGTCGATGAAACAGTGACAGACTGTGGTAAAATCTTAAGCGGAAAATCTCTTAAATTATGCACATTTAAAGTTGCTGAGTCGGTACGAGGAAGAAAAATTGGAGAGTTATTTCTAAAGGCGGCTTTTAGATACGCAACTGATAACAGATTAGAAAATATTTTTATAACAACTTTACCATACGAGCAGCATCTCGTTGATTTACTTCATGATTTTGGATTTGAAGAAATTGGACAATATAACGGTGATACTGTTTATGTAAAATCTCACCCAGTTCTGGCTCCAGTTAATCCCGCGATCAGTGCATTTGAATACCATCGGCTATATTTCCCACACTATAGACATGATAATAGCGTTAAAAAATTTATAGTCCCAATACAACCTATTTATCATCAGATACTCTTTCCTGAATATCAAATGCCTCAATTAGAATTACCTCTTGTTACATCGCAAGATAATATAGGTAATGCAATTAAACTAGCCTATTTGAGTCACGCTCAAGTAAATAACGTCCACAAAGGAGATATAATTTTATTCTACAGGTCTATGGATTTAAAATCTATTACTAGCATAGCCGTAGTTGAAGACTTTATGGCTTCTGAAGACGAGGAAGAAATTGCAAGAATGGTTTCGAGAAGAACTGTTTATAACATGAATGAGATTAGCATTATGGCAGAAAAGATAACAAAGGTCATATTATTTAGGCTTACTAAACACTTTCATAATCCAGTAAATTATGTATGGTTAAAAACAAATCGAATTGTTACTGGTCCAATTCAAACCATTCGCACAATTGATGATATGAAATTTGACAAAATAATAGAACATGCAGATTAATAATGTAGCCTTATTATCTATTAAGCCAGACTTTGCGCGTCCCATCCTAGAGGGCTCTAAAACCTTTGAATTTCGCAAAGTAAGAATTAAAAAGAAAATTGATTACATGTTGATTTATGCATCCTCCCCCATAAAAGCTTTAGTGGGATTTGCTGAAATTGAATCTATCATTGAAGGAAAGCCAGTATATTTATGGGAAGTCGCAGGAACAGCGGGGGGAATATCCAGTAAAGATTTTGACTCATACTTTCATAATAAAAATATGGGCTTCGCAATTAAAATTAAGAAAATATACAAATTTGATTCCAATATAGATCCATATAAAATCATTGATAATTTCGTGCCACCTCAGTCCTTTATGTATATCGACAATAAAAAGGTTGAGAAGATTCTAAAGAAGGTAGGTCTAAATGAAGAATTTAATTTTCGTTGGAGGAATTCACGGAGTGGGCAAAACAAGCTTTTGCAACAAATTAGCTAGTTCAATAGACGCAAATTTATTAACAGCAAGCGAATTAATTAAAGAACGGCGCAGCGCGACTATATCAATTCATTCCAAACAAGTAGAAAGTATAGATCAAAATCAAGAAGCGCTGCTATTAGCATTGGATGAAAAGCGCAAATCAAATAAAATGATTTTGCTTGATGGGCATTTTACCTTACTGACAAAGGATAATAAAATTGAACCTATTGATATCGAAGTTTTTAAAAGAATAAATCCTCAATTTATATTAGTTTTGCAGGAAAAGCCTGAAATTATTCAGGCCCGTTTAAAACAAAGGGATCGACTATCTTTCGATTTAAATACGATTGATCAGCATCAAAAGTTAGAAATTTTACAAGCCAAACTTATAGCCAATAGTTTGAATATTTCATGTATAAATATATCTTCTGATGGTAATGAATTAGATAATATAAAAAAAATACTCGCACCAAACTAGGAGTACAAACGCCATTAGTATAATTGTTGGCATTTAAGCAAATTCGCGCTCCGTAAATGTATAAATAACAAGGTGTTATACAGGCATATTAATACAATCAAAAACCGACTTCCTTTAGATATTCCTCCGCAAATTCTATTTGCTGAGCTATATGCTCAGGCATTGTATCTGTTCTTATCTTTAAAGCCTCGAGATACTCCCTAATATATCTTGCCTTAATAAATTTCTCAGCGTCCTGTTCCAACTTTCTTATCTTAGCGAGCTTCTCTTGTTTAAGTCTCTCGACCTCTTCTTCCTCTCGCCGCCTTAATTCCCATAGCCTCTCATTTTCTTCCGATTCTAGGCGTCTTTTCTCTTCTATTACTGCAATCTGTTTAACGCTTGCAAAGAATTGATTTAGCTTATTTTCCACCATGCCGAATTTATTGTCTGCGAACCTCTTACTGACTCCACGGTTATATTCGTCAATCCTTAGAACTAATGCGCCGGTGCTTTTGTAATCATATTTGTAAAGCATCCAGCCATATTTTATCTCATTATCTGTCGGCACATGAGTATGCCGCTTGGTTTCCTCCTCCATCAAGAAATAAATCTTATGGCCGGAGACCTCAATATATGACCTATATTTCCCACTCCAATGTTCATGATCAATGGCAACTTTAAAAAGCCTTTTCTTGGCTTCTTCTATTATCGTATGTAAAATTCTGCAGGCTCTGGGTAGCAGAGCTTTGCTTATTCTAATGGTTAAGCTGTCCGCGTGCCTGGTGCTGAATATTTCATCCTTCTTGAGTTCAAACTTTTCAATAACTTCGCGGGTTTGAATAACCAGTGGATGGAATTTATTAATTCTTTCAGGAACAATAATTTTATTTTCTGGTTTGGTTTCAAAATCATCAACCAGTGCGCGGTCAGTTGATTCTAAGGGTAGGGTGACTACCAATTCGCATTCGGCTGATGCTTTAGGTAAAGGGGTTTTCTTTAATTTTACGCCGGCACTAATTTTAGCCCAATAGCCTCTGGGTGGTTTGGGAATCTCCATGCGTTTGCAGATTTTAGCTAGACCAGAATCGGTTATAGAATATCTCGCAACTATTTTGGTTACTGGTTCAGACCAGACAAGATCGTAGAGGTCGTTACGTGTAAGGCGTTGAGCGTTGTTAGTCATAATATAAGAACGATTGGCACGAATATAATGCTATTATATTCATAATATACAATATCTAAGTGCCGCAAATAGGATACTTAATTTGCCTTTTTGTATTAAATGTGTTCTAGTGAGGGTTGTAGAGAGGATAAGATGTCATTAGAAAAAATTCATCTTTCAACGTTGTTGAAAATTCTTTATTCGCCAGACAATAAACAGAGGGCTGAACTCCTTAAAGATCTAAACCAGCAGGCAAAAAAAGAAGCTGGGGTGGTTAGTAGTGGAGGAGGGGATTTTCACATACCTTTTTGGAGTGACGCAAAGGATCATGTGGTTGGTATAGCTGACTTGCGTGAACAGACAAAATTTCGGGTTGGGCAAAATTATAGACGAAAAAGATTATATCCGTTACTGACTACCGGCTTCCTTAAATGGTATGATGAGAAACGCAGATGGCGTAATGAAGAAGTTAAACTGATTCCCAAAAGCGTGAAGAAGCAGTTTCCTGTTGCGGAATTGGGCTGCATAGTAAAAGTTGAACATATTCTGGCGCTGACAGTAGGAAGTGATTCCTGCCGGATTATATATCCGTATTTCGCTGAGAATCCTGTGCTTTCAGAAGAAGCGGCGAGGGTAGGGTTATGGCTTTTAAGCCAGGCGATACCTAATTATAAGAAGGAGGATTTGAGGGTACTTGATATTTTGCGGGGAAATTCTTTTGGTCTTACTGACTATCCTCTGCAGGGGAATGAGAAAGATATTTTTATTAAAAAATACAAGCGCCTTCTTGAAAAGCGCGAGGAATTGAAGAAAGAGAAAAATAAGTAGGAAGAGATTCGAACTCCATTTTCCATAATGGAAATTATCTTAAAACTGTAGTCGTTGATTGCGATAGCACGGCTCTCTCCCCTTGAAGCCTTATCTTTTCAGCAAATTCACCAAATAGTTCCATGGTCATACATCTTGGCCCACCGCCGCGGTAATAAAATACTTCTTGCTCCGCACCAAGTTTTCCTGGCGTCAAAACTTCAAAGCCGCGGCGACGATATTCACCCTCTAATCTTTCGGAGCAGGCTGGCGCCACTATAGTTTTGCCGATTACATTAAAATTCAACATGCCTGCGACCGCCTCGCTTTTTGTAGCAAGAATAATATTTTCTTTGCCTATCATATCATTAAGGCGCTCAATTCTATAATCCGGATCCAAAAAAGCATCAGGGAAGATTGCCAATGTTCCATCTGGCAGAAAATTAGCGGCGCAATCAACGTGAGCCAGCATTTCCATATATTCATGCTTCATGGGCATTGTAAATAATGTCGTCTTCTTTTTGTCAATAAGCTGATCCATTTCTAATACGAACTCAATTACTTCCATATCTCCATGACCGCCGGCAAGATAAAGCGTTCTGCCATCTTTGCAGCGACCATGTACAATGTCGCCACCTTCAATATTAGAAGAGACGTTTACAATTTTGCTCTTATCAAGTCTTGTAAATATCTCCGCATATAAATCCCGTTCCGCCTGTAGGCGTATTTTGTTATTTTTCTTCCCAGGGATGAGGATTCTACCATCAGGTAACGCAATTAGCGGATCTCTAGGGAAAGCTGCGCGTCCCGTATGCTCTCTTTCAATAACGGTTACATTCGCCCCAAGTGCAACCAGAGTTCTGTGAAGAAGTTCAAATGAGTGAACCCGCATAAATTCATTGGGATAATTGGCTGTAAGATTTAATAAATTGTACTGCTTGATACCCGGATCGGTTTCCGCAAGATATATAGCTTTGTGATAATCTATATGGCCGGACCTACTAGGGTCTGGTCTGACCATTAAATATGTTGGCTTGGAAGTAGATTCGCGGCAACCAGTGAACTGACTTATTGCCTGTTTAAAACTTGCGTCATCTACGGGCATTTTCTGCCTTGATCGTAATATGTCGTTAGTCAAGGATATGAATGTATCGAACACCACTTCCAATTGCCGTTCAGTTATGGCTCCATCATTATCCAGATACATAAAATGATTATGCAATTGGTTATTCACATAATTTATCAACTCATCGTCAATCAGGCGCGCGTTCGGGCTGAACAAATCTGTATAAGTTTCTCTGCTATAATACGGCGAGGAAATTGCCCCTTTAAGACCTATAAGCACAGCTCTTGCAGGCTCGCCCCTAAACTCTTTTATGAATTGCCGCTTCAGTCTGCCAGCGCTATCGCTGCAATCTAAATAAAAACAACCATCTAAGGTCCTTTCCAAACGTGCCTGAACCATCACACTCAGTAATGATATGTAAACCCGCTCACAAGCCAAGTTAAATGGATCAATTGAACCTTCAGGCATATTTTAATTAATTGTATTCTTTAGCTTAATTTCCTTGACATAGTTTCATATTTATTACTATAAAGCAATATATAATTAATTAATATTAATATTTAATAACATAGCAGATTATGGCAGGTGAAGGAGAAAGATATCAGCCCGAAATGACCAGGGTTTTTCATGAGTTATGTAAATGGCTTATGAGCCAACAGCCTGTATTACAGGGCAGGAAATTTTCATTTGATTTAAATTCGAATAAGTGCAGAGCGGAATTTAATGGATATATTGACTCATTGCCCGCAAGTCTGCCGCCCCGTTATCTAGGATTTATATTGGCTAGCGCATTCCATAGCCTTCTTTGCTATCCGGTAATTCCGCCTACTTACG
>Ga0206962_1247_pt1 | contig 14226 bp, 12 predicted proteins | sample Alteio_BWOrgHeat_27_FD_153241 | JGI IMG/M metagenome (GOLD analysis project Ga0206962, IMG submission 153241) | Enriched cells from forest soil in Barre Woods Harvard Forest LTER site, Petersham, Massachusetts, United States -... | ecosystem: Environmental > Terrestrial > Soil > Temperate forest >...
TCCCGCTGCTTGCGCCAAACGTTTCCTGGATGAACGGCATTCAGTATTATCTGTTAACAAACACGGATATTGTTCCCGGCCACACCATCTATATTGATACCCCCTGGGCGCTTACCTCTATATCACAAAAACAATTCTGGCCTTCTGTAGATTTGAGTCTGAGAGGGGATGGAACAATTCAGGGCATCCTGTCGGTTGATATATCCGATTGGGATACTCCTGGTGAGTTGTTTAAAGATGCGAATGGAAATTTTAAAGCCGCTAAGGATTGCTCTCCCGATGAGATAAGCAAGGAGGTTTGGAATCAGCTCAAGAAAAGTTTAAATTCAATCGCTCAGGTGCTTACCGATGATATGTTGCACTCCTGGTTTCTGGATCCGGATATACTGATTCCTTTGCCCGAGAGACCCAGCCAATCAGTTAATCTGGAGCCCTTGCTGGTTAATAAGATGGATACCTGGAAATGGAGACCGGATGCAGTCACCCAGATCCCTAATTTTTTTCTGTCTTCTGATTTCGTCCGCACCTATACCGATCTGGCAACGATGGAAGGAGCCAATGAAAGTGCGCGTCGTGCTGTAAACGCTATTCTTATTGCATCCGGTTCCGATGAGGATGATTGTACCCTGTGGGATCTTCATGAGCCGGCCTTGCTTTGGCCTTTCCGGGAACGTGATTCCATGCGTTTTTCAAAAGGACTACCCTGGGATGGTAAATTGATTGATTAATTCAGATCTCATTTCTTCCAAACGTTGATAACCTTGCCAGGATAGTTAATCAGCATTATAATCACCTTATATTCATGGAGTTGTAATTACTCCTCTTCGTTGAAAAAAAGGAGGAGAGCGTCTGGCATTTTTAGTTAAATTTGCCCTTCTTTAAAAAACTAATAACCATTCTGATGAAGTTTTTAGTCTGTATTAGTAATGTTCCGGATACAACTACCAAGATTGCTTTTTCCGACAATAAGGGTCTGAATCCTGCAGGTGTTCAGTTTATCATCAATCCCTATGATGAAATAGCGCTTACCAGGGCGTTGGAAATAAAAGAAGCCGCAGGGGGCACTGTAACCGTTCTTCATGTAGGAGGTGCGGGTGCAGAACCTAATATCCGAAAGGCGTTGGCCATTGGTGCTGATGATGCGATCCGGGTAAATGCAGAACCTACCGATGCTTATTTTGTTGCCTGTCAGATAGCTGATATTGCAAAAAAGAACGGGTATGATGTGATTCTCACCGGACGCGAATCCATCGATTATAACGGAGCACAAGTAGCCGGAATGATTGCGGAACTGATGAACATACCTTGTATCAGTGTAGCTACAAAACTGGATATTGCCGGAACAGAAGCTGTTCTGGAACGTGAAATAGATGGAGGAAAAGAGGTGGTGAGTGTTGCATTGCCATTCGTAGCAAGTGCACAGAAAGGAATGTCAGAACCCCGGATACCAAATATGAGAGGGATCATGACAGCCCGCACCAAACCATTACAAGTGGTGGAACCGGTTGCGGCTGATTGCATAACTGCATCTACCGCTTATGAACTTCCTCCTGCAAAACAAGCCTGCAAAATGATCAGCCCGGATAACGTATCCGAATTGGTGGATTTGCTGCATAACGAAGCAAAAGTGATTTAATTTTTGATGACAAATCTTAAATCATAATTCTTAAATCATAATTTAAATCCTTCAGATGTCAGTATTAGTATTCGCAGAAAATTGGGAAGGACGATTCAAAAAATCGACCTACGAAGCAGTTTCTTATGCTGCTGAAATCGCCAGACAATTAAATACTTCCTGTACTGCTGTTGTTATTGGTGCAGTAAGTGAAGAAGATAAAAAAGGTCTTGGAAAATACGGAGCCACCAAAGTGTTATCCGTTGCCAATGATAAACTGAAGAATCTGGAAGCAGGAGTTTATACCCATATCCTCGGAGACGCGGCCAAATCTGTGGGTGCCACGCATGTGGTAATTTCCTTTACCTATACCGGCAAAGCTATTGCACCCCGTTTATCGGTTCGGTTAAAAGCAGGATTGGTGAGCGGTGCAATAGCACTTCCTACATCCCTCTCTCCTTTTACCGTACGTAAGAAATGTTATTCCGGAAAAGGACTGACCGATGTTGTTATCAGCTCGGAAATAAAAATGGTAGCTATTACCCCGAATTCATATAAAGTAAATACAGGCGGAGCGGATGCGGCGGTAGAAGTGTTTTCTCCGGCTATTCCTGACGGAGAGTTTAAAGTGGTTTCTAAAGAAGTAAAAAAGACTTCCGGTAAAATAGCACTGACAGAAGCGGAGCTGGTAGTATCGGCAGGACGCGGAATGAAAGGCCCTGAAAATTGGGGTATGATAGAGCAGCTTGCTGAAGCACTGGGCGCTGCCACTGCCTGTTCAAAGCCTGTTGCAGATATGGGTTGGAGACCGCATCATGAACATGTGGGACAAACCGGTATTACCATTGGACCTAACCTGTATATCGCAATAGGTATCTCCGGTGCTATTCAGCATCTTGCAGGGGTTAGCTCTTCAAAAGTGATTGTAGTTATTAACAGTGATAAGGAGGCTCCTTTCTTTAAAGCAGCCGATTACGGAATTGTAGGTGATGCTTTTTCTGTGGTACCTCAGCTGGTAGAGGCGGTAAAAAAGCTGAAAGCAGCCCATAATTGACAATTTATTTGTAAATTTAGTACTCGTTTAATTGTGGCAGTGAAAAAATTAAAATTAGAAATTGTAGGGCTTTCCTATAGCCAAACACAAACAGGTGCCTATGCACTTGTATTGGGTGAGGCAAAGGGAAAAAGGAGACTGCCAATTATCATTGGCGGCTTCGAAGCACAGGCCATCGCCATTGAACTGGAAAAGATGACACCCAGCCGCCCCCTCACACACGACCTCTTTAAAAGCTTTGCGGAAACATTTAATATTCTTGTCAACGAGGTGATTATTTACAACCTGGTAGAAGGAATATTTTTTGCCAAGCTCATCTGTAATGATGGAAGCAGGGATGTGGAAATTGATGCACGCACCTCAGATGCTATCGCTTTGGCGGTGCGTTTTGATTGCCCCATTTATACGTATGAATTTATTCTGTCTTCGGCAGGTATTATCCTCGAAGATCAGACCGCTACGGCTGATACAGTAAAAGGCGCAGAAGAGGTTGCTGTAGAGAACAGAGATAACGGTGAATTCGGTTCCCGGTCAACAGAAGAATTGCAGGAAATGCTCAGTCAGGCACTTTCCGATGAAGAATACGAGCGTGCTTCCAAAATCAGAGATGAACTGAATCAGCGGAAGAAATCCTGAGTATATTCTATAAGGTGAAACAATACCACGATCTTATGCGCCATGTTCTCGAACATGGTACACAAAAAAGCGACCGCACAGGCACTGGCACTTACAGTGTTTTTGGTTATCAGATGAGGTTTGACCTCCAGGCCGGTTTTCCGTTGCTTACCACCAAAAAACTTCATACCAAATCCATTATTCACGAATTATTGTGGTTTCTTAAAGGAGATACGAATATCCGTTATCTGAAAGAACATGGTGTGAAAATATGGGATGAATGGGCCGATGCAGAGGGTAATCTGGGTCCTGTATATGGCTCTCAGTGGCGTTCCTGGCCGGCAGCCGATGGGCGGCATATTGATCAGATCTCTATGGTGCTGAATCAAATCAAGAACACCCCCGACTCCCGTCGTATGATTGTAAGTGCATGGAATGTAGGAGAGATAGATAAAATGAAGCTTCCTCCTTGTCATGCTTTTTTTCAGTTTTATGTGGCCGATGGAAAACTGAGCTGTCAGCTTTACCAGCGCAGTGCAGATATTTTCCTGGGTGTTCCTTTTAACATTGCCTCCTATGCTCTGTTAACCATGATGATTGCACAGGTTTGCAATTTAAAACCGGGTGAATTTGTGCATACGCTGGGTGATGCCCATTTATATTCCAATCATCTGGAGCAAGCCAGACTTCAACTGAGCCGTGAATGCCGTAAGCTTCCGGTTATGAAGATAAACCCGGATGTAACAGACCTTTTTAGTTTCCAATTTGAAGATTTTGTTCTGGAAGGATATGATCCTCATCCTCACATAAAAGCCGAAGTCGCTGTCTGATCCATTATTATTTAGTTAAATTAGGGAGTTAAAACCTGCTACCATGCGATCTACCTTTCTAATTATCTGCGTTGCCGTTGCCATTCTTACGACGGCCTTATCCTTTGTATGGCCCGGAATTCTTTGGTCGCTATGTATTACGGCACCCTTATGCCTGATAGGGGTTGTGGATATGACACAGCCTTCTCATACCATCAAAAGAAATTATCCTGTCATTGGCCGTATGAGGTATTGGGCCGAATGGATGCGCCCGAAAATATATCAGTACTTTATTGAGTCGGATACGGATGGTACTCCATTTAACAGGCTTAACAGAAGCGTTATTTATCAACGGGCTAAACGTGTAAACGATACCACACCATTTGGTACCCAGCTTAATGTGTATGAAGTTGGATATGAATGGCTCAATCACAGCATCGCACCCTTGCCACATGATAAAGTGGAACACGATCCCCGGGTAATTGTTGGTGGTACAGATTGTAAACAGCCTTATTCAGCCAGTATTTATAATATTTCAGCAATGAGTTTCGGCTCGCTGAGCAAGAATGCAATTCTGGCTCTCAATGGAGGAGCAAAACTGGGTGGGTTTGCACATAATACCGGAGAAGGAGGCCTGAGCCCTTATCATCTGGAGCCTGGAGGAGATATTTTCTGGCAGATAGGAACCGGTTATTTCGGATGCCGTCATCAGGATGGAACATTCAATTATGAAGAGTTTGCCAAAAGAGCTGTTCATCCGAATGTGAAAATGATAGAGGTGAAACTTTCACAAGGTGCCAAACCCGGACATGGAGGGATACTGCCTGCTGCTAAAGTAACGGAAGAGATTGCCAAAATTCGTCTGGTAGAAATGGGGAAAGATGTATTATCCCCACCTTATCATACTGCTTTTTCAACCCCTATCCAGATGCTTGGGTTTATTAAAAAACTAAGAGAGTTGTCGGAAGGAAAACCGGTTGGATTTAAACTGTGTGTAGGACAAAAGAGTCAGTTTATTGCTATCTGCAAAGCGATGATCAAGACCGGCATTCTACCGGATTTTATTACCGTTGACGGAGGAGAGGGCGGTACTGGTGCTGCCCCGCTTGAGTTTTCGAACTCGGTAGGTATGCCCCTTCGTGATGCACTGGCTTTTGTATCCGATACCTTAAATGGATTTGCGCTTCGTCGTCATATCCGGATTATTGCTTCCGGCAAAGTAGCTACGGGCTTTGATCTTGTTAAAAATCTTTCACTGGGAGCTGATATGTGCAACAGCGCCCGAGCCATGATGCTGGCCCTGGGCTGTATACAGGCATTGGAATGTAATACCAATAAATGCCCCACCGGTGTGGCTACACAAAGTGTAAGCCTTTCAAGAGGATTGGTAGTGGATGAAAAGAAAGTACGAGTGCGGAATTTTCATGATGAGACCGTAAAAAGTGCCGTGGAACTGATGGCTGCAGCCGGTATCAGTCACCCGAAACATTTGCATCGCTCTTTTATTTACAGAAGGGTGAATGCAGGACAGATACAAACCTATGCAGAAACCTATCCCTATTTGCTTCGTGGTGCGTTATTAGAGGCCCCTTATCCGGAATTATATCAGCTGGATATGGCTAACAGCAGTGAAGAAACGTTTGATCCAGCCATTACGTATGCCTGATATTCACTTTTAGGATTCACACACAACTATAAGAACACACTTATGATTATTTCTATCATTGCTGCCATTGCAGAAAATAATGTAATCGGAAAAGACAACAAATTAATCTGGCATTTGCCGGCTGATTTAAAACATTTTAAGGAACTTACTTCCGGTCATCATATCATTATGGGACGTAAGACCTGGGAAAGTATTGGGAAAAAACCATTACCCGACAGAACCAATATTGTGATTACCCGTGATAAAAATTATAAGACCGAAGGATGCATTCTGGTGCATTCGCTTGACGAGGCGCTTGCCGCTGCTAAGGGGCAGGAGGAAGTATTTGTTATCGGAGGCGCCGAAATTTATAAGCAGGCCATGGATAAAGCCGATAAGCTATACATAACACGCGTTCACCATAAATTTGAAGGAGATACATTCTTCCCGGAAATAGGTAAAGAATGGTTTGAAGCAATCAACAATGATTTTGAAAAGGACAGTAAGAATAAATACGACTTTTCATTGTGTGAGTACGAGCGGGACTAGGCCATTGCAGGTTTTGTATTTTCTTAGAAATAGCTATCTTCGTTTATACCATTCAGCCTGAAATTATGTTAAAACGACTTCCCGCATCGCTGAGTTTATCAGTTGTTTTCCTTGTTTTTTTAGGGACGAGCTCCTGTAACAAGAGTGACCGTTCTAAGGACACCGAATTGCAGAGTACGCGTGATATGAGCCTCGCGTTGTCGGGATGGAACGATGTGTTTCGTCAACTGGAAATCTTTGCCAGTCAGCAGGCAGATGTGAATACTACCCCAGGTCCTGCTATTTATGATGCCTGCGGAACAGTATCCGTAGTTCCGGCTCTTCCCAGCCTGGTATTTCCGAAGACAATGACCATAAATTATGGCACTTCTGATTGCAAAGGGCCCGATGGAGCCAAACGAAGAGGCGTATTGATAGCTACCTTTTCAGGTAATTACAGGGATTCATTAACCGTTATTACCGTAACACCCGTCAATTATTTTTTTAATGAAAGCGAGCTGAGCGGAACCTATACCATTGTAAATAAAGGAAGAAACTCCAGCGGCCAGCCCTGGTTCGTAGAAACGATTCTGAATGGGGTCAGCACTTCTGCCCTGGGCAATGTTAGCTGGAAAGCCAATTACTCCAGGGTATGGACAAGTGGTAATTCAACACCTGTGGTGTTTGATGATATATATCTTATCAGCGGAGCAGCTACCGGGGTAAGTACGGACAATAATTCTTTTGCTGTATATATCAATCAACCCCTTCAGTTTGCGATGAATTGCCCCTGGATCGAAGCGGGTACCCTGTACCTCAATCCCAATAATATTGCCCATCGCTATCTCAATTTCGGGACAGGCAATTGCGACAATGCAGCCGATGTATGGATTTTCGGGGATAAGTATACGCTTAATCAATATTGATTCTTTAATATAATCAGTCTCATTAAACCCTTTGCCAAAGTGACTGTCAAACAGGGCGATTCTTTTTTTTAAATGAATAAAACAAACCCAAAAAAATCCATGAAAAAAATATCTTATTTGATGATGATTGCCATTACCGGATGCGTTGTTCTTATCGCCGGTTGTTCTAAAACAGGCCCTGCAGGTCCTGCAGGTTCAACAGGTGCTGCCGGACCGGCACTCACCGGAAATCTGAAAGGCCATATATTTCAATACGATCAGTATGGAGGTGTTGTTGCCACAGGGTTAGCCGGAATTCATGATTCTCTTAACCCTACGCATATTGCAATGACAGATTCTACCGGGTATTATGCATTCCTCGGGCTGGGAACAGGAGATTATAACTTTACCGTTTCAAAAGCAGGATATGGAACCAATATGGTTCAGGGTCTCCAATTAATCGGAGGAGGTGATATTTACCGGGATATAAAAATTGCGCAGATCCCTAACTTCAATGTTACAGCCGTTACTGCCACAAATAATACGGCAACCGGTAATATTGATTTTGTAGGAACCGTAACATCCGATACACGTGCCAGAAGCGCGATCTTGTATTTAGGCAAATCAAGCGGGGTGTCGGCTATTCCGGCTATGTTCTCCAACTCTTATACAGGAACGATTAAGGCCAATGTAACCACATTTACTATTTCCGTAAATGTGAATGATATTCACGATCTGGGTATCAATACAGGGTCTACTCTTTATTGTGCTTTGTATGGCGCGGCCACTACATTTGCATCAGCATCCAGTTATGAAGATTATCCAACAGGACATACCGTTTATACAGCCATCAGCGCCACACCTGCTGCCAACAGTATTGTAATGCCTTAGAAAAGGGCAGAGAATGGTTATAAAGTAAAATGTCCCGCACCTGCGGGACATTTTACTTTATGCTACTTTCAGTTTACTAATCTTGGATTTGTTGAGTTTTTCCTGAGCATATTCCAGGGTAATATGGAACTGCTTTATTTTGGCATCCGAAGGGATTTCAAACATGGCATCGGTCATAATAGCTTCGCAGATAGACCGGAGCCCTCTGGCGCCTAATTTAAAATCGATGGCTTTCTCTACAATAAAATCGAATACGTTTTTATCAAAACTGATCTTCACGTTATCCATTTCAAAAAGGCGTGTATACTGTTTGATAAGCGCATTTTTGGGTTCTGTTAAAATACGGCGTAGTATTTCCAGATCCAGCGGACAGAGATAAGTAAGTACCGGTAACCGTCCGATAAGTTCGGGAATAAGGCCAAATGCTTTCAGATCCTGAGGAAGGATATACTGTAGCAGATTATTCTTGTCAATTACTTCATTTTGCTGAGAAGCGGTAAACCCAAGGGTTTGTGATTGCATGCGACGGGCAATCTTTTTGTCAATGCCATCAAATGCGCCTCCGCATATAAAAAGAATATTGCGGGTGTCTACCTGGATCATTTTCTGCTCCGGATGCTTTCTGCCGCCTTGAGGGGGTACATTTACAGTGGCTCCTTCCAACAGCTTCAGCAGACCCTGCTGTACACCTTCTCCCGATACATCACGGGTAATGGAGGGGTTGTCACTTTTCCTTGCTATTTTATCAATCTCATCAATAAATACAATTCCTCTTTCGGCAGATGCCACATCATAATCGGCAGCCTGAAGAAGTCTGGATAATACACTTTCCACATCTTCTCCTACATAACCGGCTTCGGTAAGCACGGTAGCATCGGCAATACAAAAAGGAACATTCAGCATTTTGGCGATGGTACGGGCCAGCAATGTTTTGCCGGTACCGGTTTCACCAACCATAATGATATTGGATTTTTCAATCTCCACTTCTTCCCCCTTCGGCCGGTTGGCTTTCTGCGCAATCCGTTTATAGTGATTGTAAACAGCAACAGCCAGTACTTTTTTTGCTTCGTCCTGACCGATTACATATTCATCCAGATGGCGTTTTATTTCATGGGGTTTAAGCAGATTCAATGCATGGGTAAGGGAACTGTTGTTCTTTGCATTGAGCTCTTCTTTCACAATAGTCGTAGCCTGGGCAATACACTGATCACAGATATGGCCGCTTTGTCCGGCAATAAGAATCTGAGTGTCCTGTTTATCCCGTCCGCAAAACGAACATTTAATCTGGTTGTCTTTAGTAGCCATTCTTCACGTTTAATTTTCCCGGAAAAACCCATGGGTTTTTCCGGGATCATTTACCCTTACGGGATATTATTTTTTGGAATTCGTACGCTCTAAAATCTCATCAATCATTCCATATGCTTTGGCTTCTTCTGCAGTCATCCAGTAATCCCGGTCGCTGTCTGCATATACCTTTTCATAGGTCTGGTTGGAATGTTTGGCAATGATTTCATACAACTCCTTTTTGAGTTTCATGATTTCACGTGCAGTAATTTCGATGTCAGAAGCTTGTCCTTCAGCACCACCCAATGGCTGGTGAATCATTACTCTGGAGTGGCGCAGGCTGGAACGTTTACCCTTTGCACCTGCACACATCAATACAGCGCCCATAGAGGCTGCCATACCGGTACAGATAGTACATACATCAGGTGCAATGTATTGCATCGTATCGTAAATACCAAGACCGGCATAAACCGATCCGCCTGGTGAATTGAGGTAGATCTGGATATCCTTCTTAGCATCTACCGATTCCAGAAACAATAACTGAGCAGTAATGATATTGGCTACCTGATCATTGATCCCTGTGCCCAGGAAAATAATACGATCCATCATCAAACGGGAAAACACATCCATTTGTGCAACATTCAGCTGACGTTCCTCAATGATATAAGGCGTCATAGATGATACATAACGATCGTATGTGATGCTGTTAATGCCTCTGTGTTTGGTGGCATATTTTCTGAATTCGTCTTGAGGAAACATAAGTGATTTTGGATTAATGGTTTAGTTTTTAGGTGTTCTATAAGATCTAATCAGGTAGACGAATTTGTTTTGAAAATATTTTAATAAAGCTTAGTCTGTCTTCAGGCTAATGCCGTAAAGTCATCATAGCTGATTTCCTTGTCTTCAAAACTGAGCAGGGAGTTAAAAAGGGTCATCAGTTTTTGCTGATAAAGACTTTCAAACACTCTTTTAGCTTCTTCTTCTTTTTCCAATACCCGTTTTGCTGTCATATCAAGTTCTTCTTCACTGATATCGGCACGGCCACTTTTTTCATAATTAACACGCACCAGTCCTTTTACGTAATCGATGGCCTCATCGTTGCTAACAGCAATCTGGTTGTCTTTATAAATCTTGTTTTCAATCAATTGCCAGCGAAGCGATTCTTTATACTGATCATATTCCTGGTCAATCTGCTCGGCACTGGTAGCTTTTTTGCTTACTGCCAGCATCCAGCGTTTCAGGAAATCATCCGGTAAATCAAACTGTGTTTTGCCGATAATAGATTTGATGATATCATTCCTTAAACGGGTTTCGGTATCATTCTTAAACATGTTATTCAGCTCTTCCCGGAGCTTGGCTCTGAATTCTTCAGGGCTGTTAACAACGCCAGGTCCGTATATTTTATCAAACAACTCCTGATTCAGTTCGGCTGGTGCCAGACGGTTGATGGACTTAACAACAAACTGAAATTTCGAAGTTAATGTAGCAGCCTGATCAGCAGTGATACCGAGTTTGGTTGCAAGTTCTGCAGGGTGTTCTGCTATTTCAGAATGCTCCAGAGTTACTTTGTCGCCTGCTTTAAGACCTATCAGCTTTGTTTTCTTGGCATCGCTGAGTCTTTCCAGATAAAGGGTGGAAGATTTGAAAATGCCGCCAGGCAGAATTTCGCCGCTGGCATCCAGTTCAATAAAATCACCATATACCAGATCATGTTCTTCGGTAATCTCGGCGGTTGCAATTTGTCCATACCGACGGGCAATATCGGTCGAGTATTTAGCTAACAAAGGCTCATCAATAAGAATCTGATAGCGTATATGTTTTTCCTTGTTGGAAAGTTCCACTTTGAATTCGGGTTGTAATGCCAGATCATAGCGGAATTCAAATTCCTTATTTCCATCCAGCTCCAGATCAGGTTGGTGCTCTTCTTTTGGAAGTGGGTTGCCCAGAATATCCAGTTTTTGTTCCTGAATATAGTTGTACAGGCTGTCTCCCAGCAAGCGGTTCAGTTCATCAGCCAATACCGATTTTCCATACATCTTACGAATCATCCCGGCCGGTACTTTTCCAGGACGAAATCCTGGCATACTGGCTTTTTTTTGATGCTCTTTCAATGTTTTTTCAACTTTTGAAAGGTAATCTTCCGGCCCTACTTTTATCTTGATAACGGCATTCAGGGCATCTACTTTTTCTTTTGTAATATTCATCGGTCTGGTTAATTTCTTGATTTTGATAATTTCTTCTGGATAAGAACTTCAAAGATACGAATTATTTCATTTCCTGATAGAAATGTGTCCGAGTAAACAAGGGGTAAATCGTTTAAAATCAATGATATTGACATTCGATGGAAAGAACGTTCCGATAGATTCAACAAAAAGCAGATTTGTAGCATATTTCGCTTTCTGAAACGAACACCGCCAGGCTAAGGATGAAGTAATTGTTGAGTAACCCCTGCTTACTTATTCCGGAAAAGATTGAGGAATCCTTTATAAACAGAAGGCTTATTACCTCCATAACGGAGTGTGAGCACGTAGTAATAGGTTCCATCGCTTGCTTCGTTTCCATTATTATTTATTAGCCCGTTCCAGGCATCTTTTTCCGAATCGGAATGGAATACCTCCTTGCCCCAACGGTCATAAATGGAAACATGAAATCCGGAATTACTTTCGGCATCAATAAGGAACATATCATTATATCCATCTCCATTGGGTGTAAATACATTGGGAATAAATGGAGGAGGTGGTGTAAAAATGCAGCTCCTGTCAGGCGCGCAGGCCGTATCCAGGGTAAATTTCCACAGATCATTCTTCATCTCATCATTGATATTGTAGCCGCCAAAAAGCCAGAGGCTACCATTCAGATCTGTAAATGCATTACTTCCCATCCTTCCACTCGGTATGTTGGATGGTGCAGGGGCCAGTAATGTACCCGAGTTTCCTCCGGCCCATTTTGCTTCACTTCCTTTGATCAACACCCACTGATCACAAGTAACGTTATAACGCCACAAATCATTTCCGGTCCCACCGAAGGTGTAGAAATTGCCATCAGCATCTGTCCAGGAAGCTCTGTTTTCGACACGGCATTGAGGTTCATTGTCCTCTGCATATACACAGGTGGTTCCGGCATTTCCAGGGCTGCCGGTCCGATCAGATCCATTTACCCAGGTCCAGGTGTCGGCCAGGGGATCATACTTCCACAGATCATTAAAGAGCCCGGAACTGTCGGCACCTCCAAAGAGCCAGAAATTACCGGATTTGTCAGTAAAGGAGACCAGCAACATCTTGCCGGAGGGTCATTGCCGGCATCCGGAACATGCTGTATGCCGTAATGCCCTTTGTCATTGATGTATTGTGATCCACGAATCCAGGTCCACTCGTTTGTACCCACATCATATTTCCACAGGTCGTTCAGATATCCCAGGTAATTGTATCCGCCAAACATCCATAGATTGCCATCGGCATCCACCCAACGTGCATTGGTTTCGGAGCGGCCTGGAGGCAGGTTAGAGGGAGCGGGGACTTTCTTGATGCCATAATTTCCAACCCCTAAATTTACCGCATCACCTTTCATCCAGGTCCACATATTGGTGCTGATCGTATACTTCCACAACGAATTACTGCCATTCATAGATCCGTTGAGCCATAGATTACCAGCTTTGTCTACCCATGTAACAACACCCCAGGCGCTTTGTCCCGGATTATTAGCCGCTGCTGGTATTCCCTGGGTTCCATATATAGGGGAGGAATTAGGTGTTCCCGGGCCGTTTATCCAGGTCCACATATTCGTCAAGGGATCAAACTTCCACAAGTCGGCATAATCATTCTGCATAATATCCGATTCCCCACCATAAATCCAGAAATTGCCACTAAGGTCTGTCCATTCACAAGCTTCATAAAAGCCGGGTGGATTATTGGATGCAGCAGGGACACCTTGAATACCAAAATTAATCACATTGGGCAAGCCGGCAGTTCCGTGCATCCATGTCCACATACCTGCCTGTGCGATAGCATAACAAGGAAACAGTAAAACGATTAGAGCGGCAAAAAAAAGGTTGCACAATTTCTTCATTCCTCAAATATTTAGAATAAGACTCATTCTTTTGAACTGCTATCAGCTAAAGATATTACGTAAGAATATGGGGAAGGGTTGGGTCTAAGTATGTCATTATTAACGATCTTTTTGCATCGTTTTTATTTCTAACATTACGGAACAAAGCAACTATGATCCGCCCGGCCCTTTTTCTGTGTTTCTCCTGTCTCTTGCTTTTTAGCAGTTGCCGTCAGCAGAATCATCGCGTCGTAAACCGCTCGTTTTATTATTGGAGAACTGTTTTTGATCTGGATTCTGACGCTCAGAAGGAATTGACAGCACAGGGGATTAACAGATTATACATCCGTTTTTTTGACGTGGTGTTCAATGAAGCATTACATGGGGCAGTACCACAGGCAGATATCCGTTTCCAATCCCGGTTGAATAAAGAGGTAGAAGTAGTACCCGTGATCTTCATCACCAATGAAGCATTGATTCATTTTCCCGATTCGCTTGTAGACAGTCTTTCCTCACATATTGCAACAAGAATCCGGGAGCTTCAAAAAAATATTACCTCGCAGAAAATAAAAGAAGTACAATTGGATTGTGACTGGACGGAACAGACCAAAGAAAAATATTTTCAACTGCTCACAAAGATTAAAAAGGATTTTGGTGAGGATAAACCTGTTTTGTCGGTCACCATTCGTCTTCATCAGATAAAATATTATTCCAGAACCGGTGTGCCTCCCGCCGATAAGGGGATGCTGATGTTTTATAATATGGGTCGCTTGGAAGATACCCATACGTATAATTCTATCTATGACGAGAAAACGGCTTCCGGATATCTTGTTAAT
>Ga0206962_1248_pt1 | contig 14226 bp, 12 predicted proteins | sample Alteio_BWOrgHeat_27_FD_153241 | JGI IMG/M metagenome (GOLD analysis project Ga0206962, IMG submission 153241) | Enriched cells from forest soil in Barre Woods Harvard Forest LTER site, Petersham, Massachusetts, United States -... | ecosystem: Environmental > Terrestrial > Soil > Temperate forest >...
GTGAACGCTCTGGAAGTAAAGCTCGCACCATAGGCGCTCTGCGATTCGGCCTGCTTTGGCGGCGGCAAATCCATCTTTCCACTCCAGCTTCGTCAACGGAGCATTGATCTGGCCGTAGTGATGCGGCTCATTAGTGCCGGGGCGCGATGTGAAGTTGGGCAGCTCACGCAGCAGCACGTTGAGCTTGACCGTACATCCCTCGATGGGAACCGATTCAACACGGCTCTTCCACTCATGATCTGCATTCGGGCCAAGAAGACGAAGCGTCACGCGAGGGTCTGCATTCGAAATCACAACTGGAGCAGCAATCTTCTCTCCTCCTTCGAGCAGAACGCCTTCTCCGGGCAGAATCTGCGCCACAGGCACGCCTGCCGCTATCAACGCGCCTGCCTCCCTCGCCGCGTCGCAAAGATAAAACGACACCATGCCCATGCCGCCTTTGACGTAGCCCCACATGCCGGGCATTCCGCCGAGCCTGCCCGACGAATGATGAAAGCGGACCGACGCCGTCCCTTTGTCGAACGGGCTTGCGTTGGTACCGATTACGCCCTGCCCCAGATAAGCGACCTGCAGTTGCTCGTCCTGCAGGTAGTGCTCGACAAACTCAGCCATCGACCAATCAAAGAGCACTGCGCGTGCTTCGGGATCATTCCCGAGCCGTTCCTCGATCTGTTCGCGCGTGGGAGCCTCTCCGATCCACGTGTCGAGTTCGCTGGCAGGACGCAAAGCATCGCGAAGCCGCCGAATCACCGCTCCCATGGCGCGGAAACCTTCCAGATCTCCCGGCGCAAAACGCTCGATCTCCGCATCGCACTGCGCGTCATCGTCCCAGAGTTGGACACTGCGTCCGTCGAGAAACGGAACGAACAATCCGTTTGTGGCGGGCGTCCACGAGAATCCCCGGGCCGGTAAATCAAGCTCATCAATAACCAAGGGATGCAAAAGCCCTGCAAGATACGCGCACGGAGACATCTTTACGCCAGGAAAAGCTTCCTCCACGGTGCAAGCTCCGCCAATCCGTTCGCGACTCTCGAGGACAAGGACACGTTGCCCGGCACGGGCGAGGTACGCTGCGCACGCCAGTCCGTTATGACCCGCGCCTACGATGATAGAGTCCCACGTTTTGCCCGCCAACTCGCGCGCGGTGGCTGGCATCCCTATTTTGCCTAGACTTATGACTGCCGATGCAGCCCTGACTGCTTCTATCACTGCGAATTTGCTCCGGTCCCTGTATTAAAACATTTCTCCCCCGTTGTGCAGTACCGCGGATTCTCTCGGCATCAGCACGCGGAAGATATATCAACCCGCATGTGCCGGTAAAACAACCTCTATTTATGATGGATGGAATCGCGCGGGAGCGGAGAGCCAATGTCAGAAAAGACCATGAAAGAAGTCCAACGCTGCGCCTGGTCAGAAAGCGACCCGCTGCTGCGCACCTACCACGATGAAGAATGGGGAGTACCCCAGCATGACAGCCGCATGTTGTGGGAGATGCTCATGCTCGAGGGTTTCCAGGCAGGGCTATCGTGGCTCACGATCCTGAGAAAGCGCGATGCTTTTCGAGAGGCCTTCAGCAACTTCGACCCCGCTATCGTGGCGAAATATACTGAGGAAGACGTTACCCGGTTACTCGCTAATCCAGGAATTATCCGTTCCCGCGCCAAGATAGAAGCTACCATCGCAGGCGCACGAATCTATCTGGCCATGAAAGATGCGGGCGAAGATTTTTCCCGCTACGCCTGGATCATGGCCGGCGGCAAACCAATCCGAAACGATACAGGCACCGTTGTCGCCAGCACACCTCTATCGGAGACAATCTCGGCGGCCCTGAAAAAGAAAGGGTTCAAATTCGTCGGGCCTGTTATTGTCTATGCGTGGATGCAGGCCGTCGGTATCGTGAATGATCACGCCGTCAACTGCTTCCGGCGCAACGCAAACTCTTCAACAAAGTAGTTCAGATCTGATAGGAAAGGAAAACTACTAATGCTCCTGGGTATGAGTCTGGAGACCTTCACTCTCTTCCATGTTGTTATAAGTCTGATAGGAATCGCTTCCGGGCTCATCGTGCTCTTTGGCATGTTCGCTGCCAGACGCCTGCCTACGTGGACAGCCATTTTTCTCATCACAACCGTGGCCACGAGCCTGACAGGTTTCCTCTTTCCCTTCCAGGGTTTCAAGCCCTCGTACGCAGTCGGCGTCCTATCTCTGGTAGTGCTGTTGTTCGCAATTCTTGGTCGTTATCCATTTCACCTTGCGGGCCCGTGGCGATGGATTTACGCCGTTTCATCGGTCGTGGCGCTCTATTTCAACGTTTTCGTCGCCGTCGTACAGTCTTTTGAAAAGATTCCCGCATTAAAGGCGTTGGCGCCGACGCAGACGGAACCGCCATTTCTAATTGCGCAGTTGGCGTTGATGGCAATTTTTATCGTCTTCGGAATCGTCGCGGTCAGAAAATTCCGGAAGGCGTAGCGACCGCTGCAGACTCTCTGAGATTCACCATAGTTGCGCGGGATAGCGGCTGTTCCGTGTGAAAGTATTTTTTGTAGGCTGCTATCCAGTTGGCGGCAATGTCCTTTTGTGCTTCGTCCAGGCTGAGTTGACGGGCGCAAACCATGTGGTGAAGATGATCTTCCAGCTGGTCCTTTACATAGGAATTCCACACGGCACTGGAGTGCGGTTCGGGCCATAGATTGCGCACGTCATCCGAACCTCCCAGTCCCGGCGTGATCAGATAATCGACTTCGAAATCCTCAGCCGGCATTCCCTTGATTCCGTATTCTTCGAAGACCTTTTGCTGAAGAGACCGGGGAACACTTCGCACGACTTCATCGCCGTCGGACGCGCAGAGTTCGGCCAATGTAGTCTCGCGAGTTGAACCGGGCGTATAGCTCGGATCGGGAAGCAGCCTCGCATAAGTACCAGCTCGCGCGGCAGCACGACTATTCCAGAATGTCACGGCTCCGGCAATCAGAAGCGTCAGCGCACACGCATAAGCGAGCGATCGCGCAAGACGCAGGTGGCCCCATCCGCGATTCGGCGTTTCCTGAGCGATCTGGGCTAGTCTCACCTGCAGCATTGCCCGAGGGCCAGCAGCATCCATGCCTCGTTCGCTTGTCTGGCGATGAACGGAAGCAACCTCGGCAATGCATGATTCGATTTCTGCCAGCCGCGCCCGGCATTCGGGACAATTCGCAATATGCGTGCGAACCCGATCGGCCTTGCGAAGAGAAACCTCGCCATCCACGAGAAGAAGGAGGTCCTCGTCCGTAATATGGCCGGTAACCGGAAATGATCTATCTATCATCGCATTACAACTCGTCGGAGCGCATCAGCCGTTGCAGTGAACGCGTCAATGATATCGAAATAGCCCCCAGAGAGATACCCAGAACTTCCGCAATTTCGCGATAGCGCAATCCCTCCGCACGAAGGGTCAAACACAACCGATCTGGTTCCGGCAGAGCGTTGATTACAGACAACAGGCGCAGACGGCGCTGCGCCGACACCACCCGCTCTTCCGGATTGGGGCGCGGATCGTGTGCTAACTCCACGTTGTCATCCACATCGATTTTGCTTTGCCATTTCTGACTGGCGTGACGGCGCTTCAAAGCGAGATTGTGAGCTACTCGGAAGATCCAGCCACGAAGATTCGCGCGCGACTTTCCCATCTGCAAATGGCAGAAGAGCGCGAGAAAAACCTCCTGCACCACTTCTTCCCCATCATGCCCACAGATGCCAAAAGCGAGAACATACGCAAGCAGCCGGGTCCGGTATTCGTCAAAAAGGCCTACGACCTCGCGCTCAAGCTTCGTGGGACTCTGTCGGCGCGAAGAACCGACAACCGCCAGCAAACGCTCCGCCTGAGTCGAATCTGAATGAATTCCGGACATAGCTGGATATCTGGCCCCTTCCCGCAATATTATCGCGTGGGCGGGACCCGCTGTGCACTAAAGTCTTGTATAGATCTGAAACGGCGCCCAATAGAATGGCCTGCGGAATCTCCCGTTCGAATGCAGCAAACCAAGCTTTGCATTGCGAAGAGCGGCTGCGGGCGTCTGTCCGGCATCGAGTCCGCTATAGAGCGTGTCCATCAGCTGCGGAGTCGATTCGTCGGCCACCTCCCACAGAGCGCCGATTGCGTTGTGCGCTCCAGCTCGCAAAAAGGCCCAGGACAATCCAACCAACCCCTCCCCGACGTAGTAGCGAGTGCCGGTCCCGCTGCATGCGGAAATGGTAACCAGGCGCGCATCAATGGAATGCTGCATGATCTCGCGTGCGTACAGCTTGAAGGAGTTTTCATTCCCCGTGGTACGAGAAAGAATGATCGCTGAATCCAGCGGATCGGTACGGCTTGCAACTCCGTGAGAGACAAAATGGATGTAGGAAAATTGTTCCGGCGCGCTAGCCAGATAGGTTGTGGGATTAGCTCGCTGCTGCGCAAATATAGTCGCGTTGGCGGGGGTGAAATGCCCCGCGACATCTTTCATCTCCCGCGCCGCATACGGAAGATCGGGGAAATCCTTGTTCGGCGAAACAGCATCGCCAAGCAACAGCAATCTCTTGCTCTCCGTTCGCACCGGCTTCGCCGCCGCCAGCATGGCCAGCGACGGAGCAGAAATCACAGTCTCATCCTCAATCCAGTAGTGCGCCCTTGCGCCGTCTTCCTTAGGCGGGACCACGAGCGTCTCAAAGTTCAACTCGCAAAGCGCCCCATCCGCCAGAATCATCACTGGCTTACCCGCACCCTCCCGAATCACCTCTTCCGCGGGCGCAACCAGCGTCGAGTACAGCGCGACAGCCGTCCGATTCGCCCCCAGCCCTTCTTCCAGCGGATCCTGCGATCCCAGCAGCACTTTGCGATACCGCTCTACCAGTGGAGTAATCTCCCGCTGCGCCGGCAGCGTAAACATCGTCGTCTTCTCTGCAGTGATCGCCCAAACATACGATTGCTTCTCCCCCAGCCAGTAGTAGAGAATCGTCGCCCCAGCCTTCTTCGCCACCGCAGTGGGATTCACCACAACCGGCGTAAAAGTCTTTTCCTTGCATTCCGCCCCACCGAGCCCCTGTGCCAGTGTCCGCGCACGGCTCTGATCAGCAGCCACCAGAGCTTCATTGTCCTTGCCCTGCTTCACCAGAAAGTGAAGATAGTTGTCATAGACCTGGCTGCCGTTCGCCATAAACGGAAGCCGCGACGACTCGCTCGTTACCTGCGACCTCGCGCACTCAAACGTCGAAAGCGCCGTCAAGTACTCTGCTTGCGCACCAGGAAACCCTCCCGCCGTCTCATACATCTGCGCCATCGCCAACTCTGAAGCCCACTTCATCGACAATTCCGAATCAGGATCAGCCTCTACCTCACGCAACAGCTGCTCTGCACGAAGCTTGTCACCACGCATCGCCGCAACCTGCATCTGGATAGCCTTCGCATCCATGATGTCCGGCCGTCGGCCAGTCTTCTGTGAGATTGAGAGTGCCTGCGTCGCAAAAGAGCTCGCCTCATCCGGTCTTTCCACCGCAAGAGCAAGCTGTCCCAGGTTCAGTACCGCGTGAGTAATGTCTTTTCTGCTATTGATTGCCCGCGCGAGTTGAAGGGCCTGTTCATAGGATTGGCGTGCCAGTGGAAACTTCGCCCCGTCGAAATACACATCGCCGACGTTCATATGCCATTCGAGTTGATCGCGAATGTTCCCAAGCTTCGCGGCCCGGTTCTCGGCTTGGCGAAACATCTCTGAGGCTCTCTCTGTGTCGCCCAGCCCCCGATAGGCAGCGCCCAGATTGCCTAGCGCGCCCTGTATCTGGTTTTCATCTCCTAATTCCACGCCAGCTTTATACGCAGACCATGACCAGTCGATCGACTCATCAAGGTGAGAGATCACCAGATCGACATATCCCAGATTCAAGAGGGCGGTCGATGTCATCGCCTGATCATTGTGAGCCTGGCCAAATTTAAGATCTGCCAGATAGAGCCGCCGCGCTTCGTCATATGTGCCCCGCTCAACAGCCAACACGGCCCGAGCCCTGATGACCTCGCCGCAAACCACCAGCTCTGACCGCGAGCACATACCCTCGGCAGCGGACAGCTTCGCATCTGCTTCGGGAAATCTCTGTAAATGGGAAAGCGCGACCCCGGCGAGACTTAAACTCCTAATCACTGATTCAGGGTCGTCGAATGCAGACTTCCGGGTCGAAAGTGTATCGAGCGAATCTTCCAGCATGCCCCGCCAGATCATCGCTTCCGCTTCCAGCAGCGCGAACCTTGAGGCTAACCCACGATTCGAATATCTGACCCGCGGATAACCCCGCGCCGCTTCCAGTTGCGTCGCTTCAAGATAACCGTGATGAAAGAGCCATTGGGCACGCCTGTATCCTGCCTCTGGATCGCCGTAGTAGACACATTGCACCCACGTCAGCAGTAGAAAAAGACTCGCGACTACAAGGCCACCCCGACCGGTATTGTTCGCAGCTGTCTTTACTAGGGGTGAGTTGTCCCGACCGACCGGACGCCCGCCGCGGTCGCCGTGCCGTTCGCGAGGCACCCCATCTTCGTGTGAATCATATCCAGGCTTACTTTGGTCGTCTTCGGAACGCCAGTTTCTGGATGCGGGTCCGAATGTTCCAGCCGTACGGTCGCGAGATAAATAACTCCGAAGTTCGGAACCTCGATCACGTGCCCACAATGATCCCAAGGTGGCTCGCCCTTGACTTGGTTGACCAATGAGCATTCGATCGGCTTTCCGTTCTCAAAAGCGTTGTCGTCAAAACTCGTCGGAAGTAAATTGTACCGTTCGAACAACTCAGTCAGAAAATTGCCTTTTCCCGCGAGCCGCGCATGTTGTTTGCTGACGCGCCCCTTGAAATCGTCGTCTTCGTTATAAGGGACTTGTCCATTCTTCGGCTTTTTCCCGCATAGATCCATGCACAGGTCCAAGTCCACCTTATGGCCGCCGATGACCAAATTGTCGAAACGCGATCCAAGGAATGTTATCGACGGTATATAGCCCTCAAGCGGATACTTGATCCCGATCTGCGCGACTACGCGATCTGCCGTAATCACATCCAGTATATTGAGATCCTCAACCACCGATGTAACCAGAGAGTTCCATCCCGGCTTCTTTTTGCTCTTTGGGCCGAGCTCTTTCTGACTCTCCGGGCTTCCCGAAACCTGTGTGTGAGCAGACGAATAAGAGATCACGGATTCCAGGCGATACTTCTCCGCCTTTTGCGATCGATAGCCGCCTTCTTCCGGCAGCGAAGCAGATGCCTGAGGATGAATCTTCTGCTTCAGCGGCAGTTCCAGCTCGCCTTCCAGGACCGACGCCTCTGCACCAAAATAATGTTCTCGCGGACCTTGCGGCGAATCCATTCTTGATCCCATAATCCGTCTCACCTTCCTGTAAGGCTGCTATCGTCAGTTCTTCAACTGGACATCGAAGCGATACCGATGCAACGCGGTGCGTTTGCCATCCGCCGTAATTCCATTCACGGCGACTGCATACGTACCCTGCTGAAGTTCGCTTCCACGCAGTTGGAGAGAAAGCGTTCCGCCACCCGCCGCACTCTCCTGAGCTGCAGAGATCGTGCGGGTCATGGTCACCTTACCCTGAGGATCATACAGCTCAAACGTGAAAGATGAGTAGCCTCCAAAAAGCGCGGTTGGTTTTCGTTCCTGCGCCCGGTTTTCAATCCCACGATTGCGGGCCGCCTCCACTACGTCTTTCACGCCTCGCGTTTCGTCGTGCAGCGAGATCGCGGGTACGAGCTGAGGCTGGTTGGCATCAGCCCGCAAGGTGGGATAGGTAACCAGATTCTGGTATCCGACCACGGCCAGCAACGCCGCGAAGACCGGGCCCGCAATCGTGGGATTGAAAACCGGGCGCAGGAACGAAAACCAACCGCGCTTTTTGGAAAAGGGCCTGGAAGGTTCACGGGTAGACCAATTCGGTACCTCAGTTGTCAGTTCCGGCAACTGGATCTTGGCCTCATCCACGAAAGCAGCTCCCAAACGAAGATCAAGTGTGCACTCCTGACAATCGAAGAGATGTTGCTCAAAGGCTTCGCGGAGATCGGGTGACAGGTCATCCAGAAGATACCGCTCCGTCGCCATTTGTTGTACAGCTTCGTTATGATCCATGGTTTCCATCCCCGTTTCAGGCCCCTTTGTTAGATAGTGCGCCGGGCAAGTAAACCGTTTCATGCACGTTTAGGCTCGAGTCCCATGGGTGGTCCTCCCATACGTTTCAGATATTCAACCTTGAATTCCTGCTTGGCCCGGTGCAGCAGCACTCGGAAGTACTCCCGGTCCACACCGAATTCCGTGCAGATTTCCTCGCGGTCGCGTTCATCCAGGAAAACCGCCTGCAAAATCTGGCGGTCACGCAGCGGCATACCCATCAGGATCTGCCGGACCTTGACCTTCATCTGCCTGGCGGAAGCGACATCCAGGGCATCCGCGCCCTTGGCATGAGGCTCCGGTTGCCCTTCCGCATCCAGAGACTGGACACGCGAGGAAGAGCGGTAGTGCTCGAGAAGAACGTTGTTGCAGACTGTATTGACGAAAGCCCCGAGCCTATCCGGCTGACGCAGCGCACCATCTTTCCGCAGAGCCTTCAGAACGCGAACGAATGTTTCCTGGCGCACGTCCTCGATTGCATTGGGAGCCTGAAGCCTCGAGCGAAGCTTAAGCTGAAGCAATTCGGTAAAGTACCCAACGAAGTGCTCCTCTGTGCGAGCGTCCCCTGCACAAAGTTTCTCGATATAAGTTGCGTCGAAAGAACAGAATTCCAAAACAGGCTCCGCGTACCATAAAGGACGCAGATATAGCATCGCATAAGATTGGCCGGCAGGCTTCGCGGAGGGCTGCCTTGATCGAGCCGCCTGGCGTCCACGCGACATTGCACGTGCTCGCGGCGGCGGCGCTGCTCCGCCCTGAATGAGTGAGTCTCGGTTGATTTCGCGGTTCATCGCACCTGCCTGAAAAGCCGTGTTCGCAGAATGGATACGGCATCGCGGGCTTCAACCGATTGCATCGGCTGCAGCCTCGAGAATTGATACAAACGTCCTGTCGCCTGGCCCCTAACGTTTACCGTGGCTGCACCTTGATACCGCAGATTCAGCATGGTCTCGCCCGCAGCCCCGTTGGCGATCAGTACACCTCGTTTTTGACCACAGCACATGGCTCCTCTCCTTTCACCGTTTCGATTTCTGCAAAGGCGGGGGGCGATTTATCGGTGAGCTTTTCCATCAGACAGGCAGCCCCTGAGAGCGCAAGCCATTGCATCAGGACTCCAATCCAATTCAGTGACCCCGGCCACCCTTGATTGAGTAGTTTGCCCAACAGGATGGCCAGGGGCAGAGAGACCCAAAGGCTTAAGCAATAGAAGCAGTCCATCAATTGGCCCAGGATGCTGGCGCCAAGCCGGACGCGAAGATGAACAACCGTGTCCCACGGTCCATCTTCTTTGGCAAGAAGATGCGTGAGCCGCCAGACCGCCAGAACACTCAGACAGAAGCTCCAGCTCGAATCGCTCCAGTTCATCGTCGCCCCTTTCATACCCTCAATGGCAAGACGGAACCCGCCTTTCCAGCGGGATCCGTCTGCTCCGGGGGGAGCTGTCGCAACTTCTAGCTGTCGGTCGGCGCCTGCAGGCAGAAGCCAACCGAAGCGTAGTTGTAGTTGTTTGTCTGACCGCTATTTACATTCGTGCGGTCAGTGACGTTCAGTGTTAGCGAATACCCGCATACATCCATTCCCGTCGTATTCAGCGAGAAGGCCACGTTCACAGCTCCCGGATCAGCGATTGCGCCGCCGAGGAATGTCGAGGTGCCCGACTCCGGCGAAGGCACCACATGATTCGCAGGTCCCGAGGGCAGAATCGTGAAATTGAACCCTCCAAAGTCCGTCGCCGTCGCCGTAAAGACGCCGTTAATCGTGTCTCCCGGCGAAAGCTTGCCGCACTCGCCAAAGGTCGGCGAAAGAATAGCCGTCGGCAGCTCGTTGTTGATCAACACCGTCACGACATCGCTGTGAATGTCGTGTGCCGAGTTGCCATCGACGTTCAGGTCAATCCGCAGATCGTAGGCGAATCCCGTATCCGCGGGAGTTGAATTCCACACGCCAAGCTGGTTTCCTTCCACAAAGTGATCCACGGAAGTGCTCTGGTACGTGAAATATCCCTGAGGATCGGCATGGAGCGTTACATCCGACTGAGTCCACACGCCCCCACTGAAGTCGTTAATCACCAGCGGCAGTCCAATCGGCTCGTTGGTTACCGGAGCAAACAAACCGGACCCGTGCGGAGCCTTCATGACGCGATACTTCAATCCAACCGTCGGATTCGAGATCGCCCCGGCCAGCGTAATACGCCCGCCAAACGGAGCATCCGCAAAGAACGCGCCCGTAGTAATCGCATTTGCGCTCGTAATACGTCCGCTCGCGTCAATCTTCGAAATCTCAATATCTCCCACTGCGCTCAGCACCGGCACCTGTTGCCCTTCGCCGATCACCGGCCCCGGAGGAACCAGAACCAACCCCTGCTTCGCGTTGCCCCATACCACCGGAGCATAGGGATTCGTCGTCGATGGCGGCGTGTTCCACGAAAGTACCCCGCGAACCGTGGCCGTCTTCGCGCCGTCGTAGCAAGGCTGCGCGTGCGAAAGGAGATCAACCGGCAGGAACACGTTGTACTCCAGGCCTCCGGCAGGAATGGAAGTGAAGTCATGCACCACCACCGAAGTCGTACCCACATATTCCCACCCCGAACCCCAGTCGACCCAGAACGCAACGAACTCCTTGCTGCCCGCCGAGCACGGCCCACCTGAATAACCGCTGCTCTGCTTCACATGGATCACCCCGACCAGCTGGCTGGTATTCGTATCGAGTCCTACGCAGTCCAGCGACTCAAAGCTCGTGTTGCCGTTTGTGTTTAGCCACTGCTCAACCAGGCCGGCAATGTCGATATCCGAAATGCCTCCGAAGATCGCCTTGGGCTTTGCGGCACTCACCTTCGTAACCGGTGCAGCCTGCGGGATGTTCGCCTGAGCCGCGAAAGCCGGAACGGCAGCAGAAGACGACAGCAGGGGCGCCAGGTAGCGGTGCTGCGGAACATTTGTGTTCGCGTACAGCTCATGCAGGTCGACCGGGCTCAAAGCCTTCGCCTTCGCCGTCTGAATTGGCTGCGACAAATCGACCGCCTGCAGAAACTCATCGGGCAGCTTGAGCTTCGCCTCCGATAACAGCGTGCCCAGCAGAATCAATTCGAAGCCTTCGATCTGGATCCGGGCATCGACGACATCGCCCCACACCGGTGTCCAGCTTGGTGAAGCCGCAGGCGGCGGGTAGTTCCAAGAGAGAATCGCCCTCACCATCGGCAGATTCTGGAAGAAGCAGAACTCTTCCTTCGGACTGATCGTGAGCGTTACTGCATAGTCCAGTGGCTTCGGCCCCGGCACATCGAATACATTCACCGACTGCAGTCCCTGGTCCTGCCATGTCGCACCGTTGTCATACGACAAATAGAAGCGCACGTATTCTTCCGAACCTGACGTGCAGATACCGCCCGAGTAGCCGCTTGCCTGATGAATGTTAATGACGGCGCGCAGCTGTTCCAGCTGCGGGTTGTATCCGACGCAGCCGATACTCTCGAAAGCCGTATCACCCTGAATGCTGAGAACAGCCTTGAAGCTGCTCTCGGAAAGATTGCCGAAGTAGTTCGGGTTGGCCAGGAGGAGCGCGTGAAAATTCTGACGCGCCTGCTCCGGATGCAGTTTGGCAAGGGAAATGGTTTCCGATACCGTCTCGGTGGCATGAGCCACGGGAATGCCCTTGGGAAAAGTCATGGTTAGTCCTTTCAATTCGTTCGATATGTAGGTTCGATCTCGAATCGAATTCCCGGGGACATGCAGCCAAGGCTGACAAGGTTCTATTGCCACGAACGGTCCGGTAAGAACGTTCGCCTGCCTTAAGCCGCGAATCGAGAGCGGCGTACTCTGGAATAGTGGGAGTTTGGGCGCGATCGTTTCATTGCGAGCGAAAAAGTACCTCGCCGCGCGGCTGAATAAGCCAGATGTAACGCCATGCGGGGATGAACCTAGCCGACCTCGGTGTCTTCGGAGCGCGTGCGGACCTGGCGCGGTCCAGTCCTGAAGAAATGTCTCTTTTTGCCTGTAACGTCAGAGCTTCCGGATGCACCATTGCCCGGGAGGCAACGTGCAAACGCAAGACGCAGCATCAACCGAAGCTTTTCTTCAAACTTCCCGGTCCGCGGTTCTTCGATTGGGAGTATTCGCGGCCATCGTCGTGATCGCCGCTGCGTGGGCCCTGTTCGCCTGATTTGCGCGCAGCCGGGCTCTGCCGCTCACGGCAAGCCTGTTCTATAGAGATGAAATTCTAGAGCTCGAGTGTCCGCAGGCGCGCACAGGCGTCATCCAAATCTGCATCCTTCTTGGCAAAGCAGAATCGCAATAAGTCCTCGCCATGACCTTCCCGAAAGAACGCTGATCCTGCTACTGAGGCCACGCCGGTCCGCGCCAGCAACGCTCGTGCCTTGATCGCCGCGTTCTCGCCCGGCAGCCTGCTTGCATCCGCCAGCACGTAATACGCTCCCGCCGGAATGTAGGGCTTCATGCCGGCATCTTCCAGCGCTGCAACCATCTTCGCGCGCTTACCCTCATGATCTATGGCAAGCTGCTTGTAAAACTCCGTCCCCAATTGTTCCAGTCCCTGCGCCGCTCCATGCTGCAGCGGCGCAGGCGCACACACATAGGTCAGATCATGAAAGTAGTTCATCGCGCCAAGCCACTTGGCATCCGCGACAAGAAATCCGAGGCGCCATCCCGTCACCGAAAACGTCTTCGAAAACCCGGAAATCAGTATCGTCCGTTCCCGCATGCCCGGAAGAGTCGCGGGCGAAATGTGTACATAATCCCCATAGACAAAATGCTCATAAATCTCGTCAGAAAAGACGAAGAGATTATGCTCCGCCGAAACCTCCGCCAGTGCTTCCAGCTCCGCCTTCGTAAAGATTTTTCCGCAGGGATTCGACGGCGTGTTGAGGATCAACGCCCTGGTTCGGGGTGTAAGCGCCGCCTTCAGCGCATCCATATCCAGCGTCCAGTCTGCCTCGGCCGAAACTGGAGCGGTCAGCGGCACAATCACTGGCTTCACTCGGATCGAACGCAGCGTGCTCGCGTGATAACCGTAGAACGGTTCAAACAGAATCACCTCGTCGCCCGGGTTCAGCAGCGCCATCGCTGCCGCGTGCAGCCCGCCCGTAGCTCCGCTTGTAACCAGAATCTCCCGGTCCGGGTCAACCTCAATCCCGTTGAACCAACGTACTTTGTCCGCGATCGCCTTTCTGAGGCGCGCAATACCGTCGAGACGCGTATAGATGTTGTGCCCCTCCCGCATCGCCGTGATCGCGCCTTCCATCACCGGCCCCGGAACCTCGGTATCACATACGCCCTGCGCAAGATTCACACCGCCAATGCGGTCGCACTCCATGGTCATTGCGCGAATCTCGGATTGAAGCGCGCGCGGCGCCAAGTCGCTGAGCGTCAATTCCTGCGGCGTAGTAGAAGTTGTCGATGTCATCGAGAGACCATCCATTTCTGGGTTACTATTTCTACGGCAATGCTACAGCTTTTATCACATGGTTGCCTTCCTCGCAGAATGCTCCTTCCGTAACATTTCTCGATTTTCCATGCTTACCTCGGCACCCATTGGATTGTTACATTGGTGTTAAAATCGTCTCTGGAGCGCTTCGATCAAGGCTTCCGTTGGCCGAATCTATGAACCTTTACGTAATGCGGCATGCTGATGCTGGCGTTCCCCGCGACAACCCGGTCTTGGACGCCAGGCGTGGCCTGATCAAAGAGGGCAAGCAGCAGTGCATGCTGATGGCCGGCGTACTTGCGGGACTGAAAGCCCAGATTGACGTCATCATCGCCAGCCCGCTTAAGCGAGCGCGTCAGACCGCCCAATTCGTCGCCACGGAGATGGCCTTTGAATTTCCCGTCCTCACCTCGCCAGCTCTCGCTCCCGCCGCAGACTACGCCGCCTTCCAGCAGCTGATATCCCAGCATTCCAGACTCGAAGGGGTCCTGGTCATCGGCCACAATCCGAACCTGCATCAGTTCATCGCGAAGATTATCTCCGGAAACGGCAACGAAAACGGCAATTCCAACGGGGGTACCGGTGGAACCATCCGGCTGCGCAAAGGAGCCATTGCCCGC
>Ga0206962_1251_pt1 | contig 14096 bp, 13 predicted proteins | sample Alteio_BWOrgHeat_27_FD_153241 | JGI IMG/M metagenome (GOLD analysis project Ga0206962, IMG submission 153241) | Enriched cells from forest soil in Barre Woods Harvard Forest LTER site, Petersham, Massachusetts, United States -... | ecosystem: Environmental > Terrestrial > Soil > Temperate forest >...
AGCTGCTGATGGTCGAACAACCCCTGTGGTATGACGACTTCTACTTTCACTCCATGCTGCAAAAGCGGTTGAACACCCCGATCTGCCTCGATGAATCGATCCGCAATCGCCGGGACGCGCTCGCAGCCATCGAGATGGAGTCCTGCCGCATTATCAACATCAAGCTGGGCCGCGTCGGCGGCTTCTCCGAGGCGCTTGCTGTGCACAATGCCGCATTTGAACGCGGCATTCCCGTCTGGTGCGGCGGCATGTTGGAGTCGGGCATCGGGCGATCGCACAATATCGCTCTCTCGTCCCTCGAGAATTTTTCATTACCAGGCGACGTTTCGGCCTCGAAGCGATACTGGGCCGAGGACATCATCGAGCCGGAAGTGACAGTTTCCAACGAAGGCGAGATCCCGATCCCGGACACAGCAGGGCGCGGCTACGAAGTCCGCACCGACCTGGTCGAAAAGCTCACAGTGCGCAAGCATGAGATTCGCACCCACGCGCTCGTCGGCTAGTTCGCTGGCAACCTGCCGCGCCCGATCTACCGTGCGTGATACAACGTGAAGAGGTCCGTGTTCGGCGGCTGCTTGCCTAATGCGCGCAACATGGTCACGATCTGTCCACGGTGCATCGTGGAGTGATTAACCATGTGCAGCGCGAGCTGCCAGCGCGCGACCATGAAGAGCGATCCGTCGGATCGCGCAGAAGACATCTCATGATCCAGCTCGTCGTCTAAAAGGTCGGCGAGCCACCGGTGCCATGCAATCCACACCGGGGGCCAATGTTCTGTGAGCATTGTCAGCTCAGGTTCGAGAGGCGGGCCGGGGTCGGACTTGGGATCGCCGAGCAGGTCGAATTCGGGAAGGGAATTGGCGACAAGGCGTGCCGTCCACGCTCGCTCAGCGTAGAGGATGTGGCGCAGCGTCCCTCCGATACTGGCGTGCGATGCGCCAAAATCGTAAATAAATTCCTCGGGAGTGAGCTGTTCGCAGGCTTGCAGTAATCGCCGGTTCGCCCATTCTGAATAATCCAGCTCGGTGTGAAGCAGTTTCTTCAGCACGCCCAATCCTTTCAAAGGAAAGTCCGTCGCAATCACCCGGGGCGCTTCCGGCATTCCTGCACTGGAACTCTCTCTGCCACTATCGCGTAATATCTACAGCGGCGCAACGTTTGCGCAGAAACCGCCGTCTCAACTGCAGGCGGTTGCGGCACGCTGCAGGCCGCTGGAGGTTCCATCCGTGACTTCTCAGGAAGAAGCAATGCTTAAAGCACTCGTCGACCGAGTGAATGGTACACAACTCACAGAAAAAGACCCAGACGCTGCCGCGCTGCTGGAGCGTGGCTTCAGCGCCAATCCCGATGCGATCTACATCCTTGCGCAAAGCGTCCTGGTGCAGAACATTGCGCTCGAACAGGCGCGCTCCCAGCTCTCCCAGGCACAGCAGCAGGTGGAGCAGCTTCAGCGGCACCCGGCGCGCTCCGGCAGTTTCCTCGGGAATCTGCTGGGCCATCACGATCCGGCGCCGCCACCCCCTGTTCAGCCCGCATACCAGCCCGTCTATACCCCGCAGGCTCCCCCGGAGTATCAGGCACCCTATAATCCCGGCCAGCCCTACGGCGGACAGCCTTATGGAGGACCGTATTACCCGCCGCCGCAGGGACCCAGCTTTCTTCGTTCTGCTGCTCAGACAGCTGCCGGTGTTGCCGCCGGTGCGCTGGCGTTTGAAGGCGTTGAAGCGCTGCTGCACGGCGGCTTCGGCCATCCCGGTATGGGAATGGGGATGGGTGGCTGGGGCATGCCCGGCGTCGGCTATGGCATGGGTCCAGGTATGGGAATGGGCTTCGAGCGGCCTATCGAAGAAACTGTGGTCAATAACTACTACGACTCGCCCGGTGGCGCTGAACACTTTGAGCATGGCGGAGAGCGCTTCCACGAGAGTGTGAACGACGGCGGCGCGCAACTTTCCGATGCCGGCTGGAACGACAACTCCGGCGGTGGATTCGACAACAGCTCCGGCTCCTTTGACGATTCGGGCAGCTTCGACAACAGCGGCGGGTCCAGCGGCGATTTCTAGCTCGCGTTTCATGGTGAGGGAAGGCGCCTTGCGCCTTGCCTCATCGTTTCGAGCCGGTCGCTGCCGGCGCAGCAGGCTGGCCGCCCACCGGGTTTGCGCGCAGCATCTCGATCGCCTGCCGGTAGCTCATCCCCATCGCCACCGGGGCGAATTCGGAGAGCTCGAGCGTCGTATCCAGTTTCACCGGCTTGAACAGCACCCGTGCATTCATGACCAGCACCATGTGCGTTGTTCGCCACTGGTGGTTGCCGGTGTCGGCTTGCTCCAGCAGCATCGTACCGCCTTCATCGAGCCGGCCCAGAATACCCAGGCCGTAATCGACCGCATGAAGGCGCTTGCCTTCGAGTCGTGTCACGCGCTGTTGGGCGACGTCAATCCAGAGTTCGCCCGCCATCCCCTTCAGCACCTGCGCTTCCAGGTCTTGAGGATCGAAGTGGGGATTGGGTTGAAAGCTCAGCCGGTAGCTTGGTCCCTGCGGTGTCTCCACGATGCCTGCAAATCTATAGACAAAAGCATCGGAAAGGGCACGCATCACCTTTCGCACCCGCTCCGTATCTCCCTGCTCGCGCTCCTTCCGATGGCGCTGCAGGTTTGGGTCGTCGAGCAGGCCCTGCAGGCGCGCATCTTCTTTTTGTTTATCGTCGGCACTCAGGGGATTGTCATTGACCGCGATCAGCCGTGCAACATCGCCGTCCTTTGTCTCCACGATGAGCTTGGTCGTACTCAGCCGGGGGCTCGTCTTGCGGAGCCTGTACTGCATCGGGTGGGTCAGGGACGAATCCTGTGCCGCTTCGAGCTCGGTTTGCAGAACCCGCTTCACGAGGGCCTGTGTTTCCTCATTGGAAAGAGGATGCGGTTCAGTTACCTGAGCTGGCGCAGCAGCGTCGGGTGGCCGCAACTGGCTCGACATCGGATGGCCCCCAACCAGTGCGCCGAGTGCACCGAGTCCGCTTATACCGAGCACAATGGTTGCGAGACACAATTTTCTCCCGCGGCTAAACCGCCGGTTCGCGCCGCGCTCCCTCGCCGGTCTACAGTCAGCCCCCATGGAGCTGCTCTTGCTGGATGACTTTGGGCATTCCCCTTTTAGACGCAACTGCACGGTTCCCGTCGCAAGTGTTTTGTCAGGCAGCGCCGGGGTTGTTATAGTGCGGGCAGGGTCCCGATAGCGGACCCTCTAAGGATCTCAACAATGGCAGTGGAGAATACACCAGCACGTATCGGAAAATCGGTCGTCATCCGCGGCGAAGTTAAAGGCAACGAAGATCTGTTCGTCGATGGGCGCATCGAGGGCACCATCAGCCTCTCAGAGAGCCGCCTCACCATCGGTCCGAACGCGGTGTTGGCTGCTGACCTCACCGCTCGCGACGTGCTCGTCCTCGGGCAGGTGCAGGGCAACATCATCGCTGGCGGCCGCGTAGAATTGCGGGCAGGATGTTCCGTCATCGGCGACGTTCGTGCTCAGCGCCTCGCTATTGAAGACAACGCCGTCTTTCGCGGCAAGGTGGACCTGACACAGGGAGCAGGCAGCGCCCATCGGGCGGCTGAGACGCCGCAGTCTCCCCAGGGGCCTCTGACCGAGGCGCCCGCGGCAGGCGGCCTCTTTTAGCCGAGGTCAGCGCAGCCGTATCGATCTCTCTTCGATGAGGATTCTGAATCCTCAGCGCAGCCGTTTCGGTGGACAATTGTCTTGACTTCAGGTTTTGCTGTACGCGCCGCAGGAGGCGACCATGCTAGGCAGGCTCTTTGATCGCCAGCACGCGACGGCGGAAAACTCCAATTCGACCGTGCCGAGCGGGCCTCGCATCCCGCGTCACTCAGGCGGGTGGGCGGCGCTGCGTAAGCGACTGATCGCAGAGCCGGGTCTTCGCGTCCTTGATGTTGGAACTACCTCCCCGACGAACATCAACTACCTCACCAGCCTCGGTCACAGCGTTTACATGGCTGATTTCATCGACGACGTCCTTTCCCAGGAGTGGCAAACCGGAAAAGACGAAGAAGGAAATCCGGCGTGGGATACCGATGGCTTTGTTGAGCAGAATCTTCAATTCTCCGGACGGATCTTCGACGTAGTGCTGCTTTGGACGGTCCTCGACTATCTGCCCGAGCCTCTGGTGATACCCGTCATAAGTGCTCTGCATCGCGCAATGTCTCCAGGCGGCCAGCTATTGGCGCTGTTTCACACCAAACTCGAGCCGAACCTCGCGCCGTACCAGCGCTTTCACACAACTCCCACCGATAACGTTGAACTGCAACTGGCACGGCCGGCTACCCAGCAGCGCGCCCTGACCAATCGCAATATCGAGCGGCTGTTTTCGGAGTGGTCGGGACTAAAGCAATTTCTTGCAAAAGATGGCGTTTCGGAAGCGATTATCGTCCGTTGATTCCCGCCCACTGATCAGTGTCCGAAAAGATCTGGACCTAAGTTCACAACTACGCTGCAACGATCTGACGCCCCGGATACAACTCAATCTCAGGAGAAACCGATGAGCTTGCTGAAAGGAACCCGCGTAACCTGGCTGGGTCACGCCACTGTCCTGACCCAGTTACCCAACGGAGTCAATCTCTTGATTGATCCGTTTATCGAACACAATCCGAAATTTCCGAAAGGCTTTGAGTTACCGGAGAAGATTGACTACATTCTCCTGACTCATGCTCACATGGATCACACCGCGGACGCCCTTCCCGTCGCAAAGAAACATAAGTCCACGATCGTTGCCATGGTGGAGCTCGCAGGTTATATGGGCGCCAAGGGTGCTGCATCCCCGATCGGCATCAACCTCGGTGGCGCGGTTGAGTTACCGGGAGTTTCGGTGGTCATGGTCGAGGCAAAGCATTCGTCCAGCATTCAGGAAGGCGATCAGATTCTTTACATGGGCGTGGCCGCAGGGCTGATCCTCACCATCGAAGACGGGCCCGTGCTATACCACGCGGGAGATACATCTGCCTTCCGTGACATGGAGGTCATCCGCGAGCTGTATGCTCCCGACATCGCGATGCTGCCTATCGGCGGCCATTACACGATGGGCCCGAAAGAAGCCGCACTTGCCGTACGGTATCTTCAGCCTAAGTCGATCCTTCCAATTCACTGGGGGACTTTCCCCGCACTGAAAGGCACGCCGCAGGAACTGGCAAAGCTGCTGAATGACCCGGAGTCCGTAGCGATAATCTCGCCCGGGGAAGTACTCGAAGTTTAATGGGGAGGAAGTTCTGAAGGCCAACGAAAAGGGCTTTCTAACTCAGCCCTTTTCACTCTGGCTTTTGTGAGAGCTTTCGATTTACTTGGAGGCTGCCTTTTTCTGTAGTTCCCAACGACGTCGTACCGCTTCTGCGATTCTCTTGCGGCCTTCCGGCGATAGGTTGCGCTTTTTCTTGCGCTTTAGCGGTGCATCTGCACCCACTCCGGCGGATTTGGCCTTGCGCGTCTTCTTGACAGCCGGTGAATCCTCACCGGCAAGTAAGGTCCGAGCTCGCTCCAGGCGGGAAATCTCCAGGTCGATCTCAGCCAAAATTTTCGAAACTTGCATTGCATCCTCCTAGCATTATCAGCAGCGCTCTGCTGTTGTGATTAAATTGCAGGCGCTGACCGTATTTACTTTGTATGAAACATAAGCTAGTTTTGTAAACCAAAATTTAGCTAGTTTGTTAATTTCGGTCGCAAAGATTACAACGGAGAAACTTTTTCGGACTTCGCGTGCAATTTTATCCAGTCGAACCTATCACACTGGTGACTACGTAACCTCTTTGATTCCATCGGTTGATGGTTTGGCAAGCCAAATATGAAGCCGTAATCGCCGTTAACCACCATCGACTCGGTGACCTTTTGGGGTGTTACCTGCGCGGTTACCTACTCTTGCGCCGAACTATCTCTGTGGCGGAGCTCTGAAGCCAGCGCTTTTACTCCAACGCCTGCAGGAGCTCCTACTGTATTGAGTGGTACATCCGAGTTGCTGAGCTTTAATGTGGCGGGCAAATCTACCGACTTATATCCCCGCAGATCCTTGATGATTTCCTGCTTCTCCCGGGCGTACTGGCTGGCCAGCCGCGTCAGCGCAAAGGTGATGATGTCTTTGTGGTGCAGATCCTGAATAGAAGGGTCACGCCGCAGGTTGAGCCATAAGCGGTGGACTAACTGAACATCATCCGGGCCAAGCGATGGAGCGTGCGGGCCGAGGTAATAAACCCTGGATTCCCCGGAAGGATTGATTACATAAAAATTGATCTGCCGCTTTGGTTCCGGCAAAGCTTCCCACGCCTGACCAATGTGAAACGCCTGGTCTTCCGCAGACATCTTGGTCGAGAGACCGGAAACGACCGCATTTACTTCCAGTGAATTAGCCGTCTGGACCAATGCGGCGAAAATGTCTCCAGCAGGAACAACCAGCAGGGAAACTTTCTTGCCAAAGCTTTCGGCTACTGAAATCGCCTTGGTGAAGACCATCTGTTCGTGCTCGGAGAAGATCTGATCCTCCGGTCCCAGGACTTCCGGTCCTCCGGCTCCCATCATTCGCACAGTAAGCACGACCACATCCTGCTCATCCGTGTCTGTACGGGAAAGAGCCCACTTCAACGCAAAAGGATTGGCGGCATCGCGCATCGTGACCATGACGCCGCCCTGGCGGACACCGACTGTCTCCCGGCTGACAACGTCTTCATGATCGAGCTGAAAGTGCTCCTTCATCTGGCGCGCAGTTAGCGCATGCTGCTTCCGGTTTCTTTTTTCGGAGACAGAAAAGATGATGAAGAAAGCGGCCGCGAAAATGATGCCGCTGACGGTCGCCACGGATTTGGTGAAGAGATTGACGATAGCCGTGGAGAGCAGCACCAGGAAGACGGAAGCAAGACCTACAGGAATCTCAGTCTTGCCGATGCGGATATTGGGCGGAACTTTCCAGCCGCGCTCACCGTGGTATTTCCAGCGCAGGACCAGCATGGCGAGGCTGTTGAAGGTGAATGACCAGATCACGCCGAAGGCATAGGCCTCGCCGAGCATGATGACGTTGCCCCTGGTCACGATGATGGTGAACATCTGCATGAAAAAGACCAGGTTGACGATGCGGTAACTTGTTCCGAATTTCTTATGAGGCTTGCGGAACCAATCCGTTAAGACACCATCTTCAGCCACGCGCATGAGGACGCCCGTCGACCCGATCATCGAGGTGTTGATGGCGCCGGAGAGAATCAGAAATCCTACGATGACGACGAAGATGCGAAACGCGATCTTGAGGAAGTCGGGGCCGATCATGTACATCGCCAAGCCGGCAATCAGGTTGTCCTGGTAGACGTGCGTTCGCGGGCCGTCGGGAATGAGCATTGAGGCCAGCAGCGTAGCGCCGCCGGTGAAGACGAAGCTGTAGATCGCAATTACGATAGCTGCGCGTTTTAGGTTCTTGAGCTTGGGGTGCTCGATCTCGCGATTGACCTGGGCGAGAGATTCTTCGCCGCTCATCGCGAGGACGGAGTGGCCGAAGGCCATGAGGATGCCGAAGAGGCCGAGGACGGGAACGAATCTGGATCCCCTGAGGAATCCGAGAGAGTCCTCACTGAAGCTCATGTTGCCGGCCGTCGGCAATGGAGGCAGATGCGCGCCTTGAACGAATACCGAGTACACGCCCCAAACCAGCAGTATCACGACCATGACAGTGGTGATCTGCATCACCTTCATTGCCTTTTCGCTGGACTCTTCAATGCCTTTGGTGTTTTCCCACCAGTAGTAGATCGTCACCGCGGCGGCGAAAACCGCCGAGGTGTGATTCATGTCGAATTGGAAAAGCGGGTGATTGGGACCGGCCGCAAGTACCACCGGAAGCCAGCCATGGCTGCCCGAGACGGTGATCAATTCATTTAACAAACCCGTAATGTATTGTCCGGCGGAGACGCCTGAGATCGGGCCGGTCAGGATGTAATCGAACATCAGGGCCGAGACGCTTAGCTTGGCAAAAGTGCCGCCCAGAGCCTCTTTGACCACGCGGTATACGCCGCCTCGCGTGAACATGGAACAGCTCTCGACATAGACCGCGCGCACAGCGAATGAAAACAGCATGACGCCGAGAATGAACCAAGGCGCAGCGCGGCCCACTGCCTGTTCGGCGATGCCGCCTGCGTAGAATGCTGAGGAACCCAGATCGTTCAGGACTATAGCGGCTGCTCGCCAGAAGGAGATGAAGGTGAGCATTACCGAAGACGCCACAACCAGACGGACGCGATCAGAGACCGGGGCGAAAGTAGTTTTAGAAGTTCCCATGTTTACAATGCGGCCGGCCGGGCCTTACGTCAGTCATTCTGATGCGTTCTTTCATCCGATTAACCGCAGGCGAAACGCACACGCCCAGCGGTGAGTGTAGTGCGCACTGGCGGACCAGTCAACCAAAAGTTGCGCGCAGTTGAACCTGCCGAAAGGGCTGCAGGAGATCTTCAGAGGGATAAGATATGAACCGCCGGGAGGTTCGAGAGGCATGTAGTCGCACTTTCTAGTCTTCGCCAAACAGCTCCTGGGCATCTTCTATAAAGCTGATGACCACCACCACGGCGGAACCAGCCATGCCCACGAAGAACATGACTTCAAGAATGTGCATTGCCAGTAGGCCCAGTGCCATGATGACGATTGTAGTCCCAATTCATACCGGATTCCAGCTTGGGGGCATTTTGCTTTGTGCGGCATGGTGACGGCTTTGGCGCGGAGCACTGTCGCTAGTAGCAGTTGAGCTAAGCTTGCAGGGACCTGAATATTCGATTCGAAGGCGGAGATGCGATGGAACGGCGAGACTTCTTGCTCGGGAGTGCGGCAGCGATTGGAGCGCAGGTTCTCGCCGGCAAGGGTAGCGCCGAAGTTCCAGGTACGGATTCGGATCCAGGTGGCTTGGGAACGTCCGCAGCGGCAGTCCCGGCCTACCGTATTCTTGGGGTTCCTTTGCGGGCAGGGTCGCTTTTGCCGGGTAACGAGAACGACGCCCAGGCCTATCGGGAAGCGCATCTGATCGATCGACTGCGTGCAGCAGGCTGCACCGCTATCGACGACGGCGATGTCGCGATCCCGAGCTACCTTCCCCACCACTCCATACCTCCCATCCGCAGTTGGCCTGCGCCTCGCATCGTGTGGGAGTGCGTCAGCGAACGCGTTGCGCAAATACTTCAGCAGCCGGGCCAAATTCCTCTTCTCATCGGCTGCGACTGTAGCGTTGTCATTGGGACAACCCAGGCCCTGCAGTCATCCGCCAACGCACACCAGCGCGAGATGCACGTGATCTATATTGATGGCGACTTCGATGATGCTCCTCCCGAGGCCACGCGCAGCAACAGCGCGGCATCCTGTGCCGTGTGGCTGCTTACGCACGAGTCTCCGTTCTGGGCCGGTCCGATAATGCGTCCGTCACAGGTATCGGTGGTGGGCTGGAGCAATCCGTCGAAAGCCGGACAGGGAAAAGTCTCTTCGACCTCTCTTGCCGAGCTTCGCCTCTCTGGAGCGAAAGACGCCGCATCCCGCATCCTGAAGGCGATTCCGGATTCATCGCCGATCTTGGTTCATTTCGATATCGATGTGCTCCAGAAGCGAGAGCTGCCCGCGGCCTACTTTCCCCATGACGAGGGGATGACGCTTGCCGAAACGGCCAACTTACTCGGCGTTTTTCTGAAAGACCCGCGTGTCCGGACCATCGAGATAAGTGAATACGCGGCGCTTCGTGATCTGAATCTCGAATATTGCGGCAAGCTGATCGATCTGCTGGCGGCGTCGCTTCGCCGGTGAAGGCGTGACCGCTGGCTCTGCTAAACTCACCCCCATGCGCAGCATCCCATGGAAGCTACTTGCAGCGGGCGGCCTTAGCGCTCTCCTGCTGGATTTGCCTTTCCCGCTGGCTGGCCCGCTTCCTGCATGGCGAACGGTTTTTGCGTGGTTCGCCCTCTTGCCGTTGCTCGTAGGGATTTTGCGTTTTCCCGAAGCGCAGGCCGGTCGATCGCGACGGCACATCCTGGTGTGGTCGTTTCAGGCCGGATGGTTCAGCGGAGCGCTCTGGTTCGGCAGCAACTGTTACTGGGTCTACGGCACCATGAACATCTATGCCGGCATGAGTGTTCCTCTGGCCGCCTTCTCGCTTCTCCTGTTCAGTCTCTTCCTCGGTTTCTGGTTCGGAATTTTCGCGCTGGCGCTCGCGTTGATCCGCATGGCGCCGCTCAGCCCGAAAAGCTCATGGCTTGCGCTCGCAGCGATTCCTTTCCTGTGGGTCGCGATGGAGTTCGCTATCGCCCGCATCCCCAGTTTCCCCTGGGACCAGCTTGGTTATTCGCAGGTCGACAATGGCCTGCTGACGCCGCTTGCGCCGCTGACTGGCGTCTCTGGCATCAGCTTTTTGCTTGCTGCAGTGAATGCGTTGTTAGCCGCAGCGTTGATACTCAAGCCCACAGCGAGACGATTTTCCCCACGAGTAGCGTGCGGTGTGGCGGGCGTTACGATTGCTGCCATCGGCATGGCGGGACTCTTGCTCAAGACTCCGCAACCGCCTGGCGGAACAATGGCAATGCTGATTCAGCCAAATCTGGACGTCGCTTCAGACGATGTGTGGGTCGGGCCTGATTGGGACAGGCATATTCGAGCCTACCAGCAACTCGCCGTCGATCCGTGCCGCACTTACATCGCAGGCATTCCCCAAACCGGCGCACCCTCGGCGGTTTTCAACTGCGGAATGAGCGCTCTCAAGCCCAGCCTTGTTGTCACGCCCGAATCGCCGGCTCCGTTCCGCGATGCGGACCCGCGATTCCGTACAACGATGACCGCCTTCGCCAGCGACGCCCGCGTACCGATGATCGTTGGCGGTCTCGGCATGGATCTCGTCGCGTCCGGTAATGAATACCGCATCTATAACTCCGCAACTGTCATTGCAGGTGACGGACAATTTGCAGGCCGCTACGACAAGATCCACCTCGTGCCCTTCGGCGAATATATCCCCTTTCGCCATCTGCTTTTTTTTGCGCGGCAAGTTACGCAGACCCTCTCTGACATGAGCAGGGGCAGCGATCGGAAGGTGTTCACGGTCGGCAGCCGTCGCTACGGCATCTTCATCTGCTACGAATCTGTCTTTGCCGACGAAGTCCGCCAATTCGCGCAGAACGGCGCAGAAGTCTTCGTGAACATCAGTGACGATGGCTGGTATGGAGACACCAGCGCTCCGTGGCAGCATCTGAACATGGCGCGGATGCGGGCAATCGAGAACCGGCGTTGGATTCTGCGCGATACAAACAGCGGCGTGACCGCTTCGATCGACCCGTACGGCGCGGTGCGTCAGAGCATTCCCCGCCATCGCGTCGACGTGCTTCCGGCCGAGTACGGCTACAGCACCGAACTCACTTTCTACACGCGCCACGGCGACGTCTTCGCCGCTGTATGTGCCATACTGAGTCTGGCGCTGTTGGTGTGGTCTGTCCGCGTAATTCTTTGGCAGCAACCGCGTCCGTAACTTCAAATCAAGTCAGGTCACGAAGCGAAAATGTCGTCCTTAAACGATCTCGAATTTGCATTCGCTCCCCTCCGCGATACTGTCCGCGACCTGCGGGAGTATCTTTGACCATGGCCGCCTGCACCGCGAACTAGAATCCATCGAAAAAAAACTCGCCGACCCCGCCATGTGGTCGAACCCCGCAGCAAGCAAGCCGCTCATGCGCGATCGTAAACGCCTTGAACAGCTCATTGCCGATGATGAGCAATTGGTGCGCCGTATTGGCGATATCGATGCTTATTTTGAACTGGCCAAAGAGGGCGCAGAAGAAGTGCTGCCTGATCTTGAGCGGGAAATGAACTCGCTGCGCGAGTTCTGCGAAGCGCTCGAAGCCAGGACGATGCTCTCCGGCGAGACGGACCCGCTCAATGCGATTGTCACAGTGCACCCCGGCGCGGGCGGTACTGAGAGCCAGGATTGGGCCGAGATGCTGATGCGCATGTATTTGCGCTGGGCTGAGCAGCAGGGGTTCAAGGTCGAGATGGATGACCTGCAGGATGGCGACGAAGCGGGCATCAAGTCCGCCACCTTCACCATCATCGGAGAGAACGCGTTCGGCCTGCTTGCGGGCGAGAGCGGCGTCCATCGGCTGGTGCGGATCTCGCCTTTCGACTCGGCCAAGCGGAGGCACACTTCGTTTGCCAGCGTCTATGTTTCTCCGGAAATTGATGACACCATCGAGGTCAATATCCGCGCCGAAGATGTCCGCATCGATACCTATCGCTCCGGCGGCAAGGGCGGCCAGCATGTGAATACGACCGACTCCGCTGTGCGTATGACGCACCTGCCGACCGGCATCGTGGTGACCTGTCAGAATGAGCGATCGCAGATCAAGAATCGCGACAAGGCCATGAAGATGCTCCGTTCGCGCCTTTACGAATACGAGTTGGCAAAGAAGAAAGCAATTACCAAGGACATCGAAGACGCCAAGCTCGAAATCAACTTCGGCTCACAGATCCGCTCGTATGTCTTGCAGCCCTATCGCATTGCCAAGGATCATCGCACCAAGGTCGAGGTGGGCGATGTGGATAAGGTGCTCGACGGTTATCTTGAACCATTTCTGCGTGGCTTTCTTTTAATGAAGCGCCGCGGCACGGCTCCCGCATCGGATAGTGGTGACGACGATCTTGACGTATAGGTAAGCCCTGAATAACGCGAATCTTGAAAAGGGCATGGCTTTAGTGCCACTGGCTGATGATAAAGTTCTGTTCTTGAAGGGTACAAGCTTCGGCCCGCACATAAACCCGCGATAAAGTTCTTGTTCTTGAAGGGTACGGGCTTCAGCCCGTACATAAACCATGTAAATCAACGGGGGCTTTAGCCCCCGAGGAACCCAAGCCTCTCTAAACGGAAAACAAAAGACCATGAGCGAAAACCGCAGCGCTATCATCGATGAAATGCTGAAAAATGCGAAGACCATCGCTGTCGTCGGAATCAGCGACAAGTCCTGGCGCGCCAGCCACAACATCGCGGGCTATCTTGCCGGTCACGGTTATCGTGTTGTCGCCGTCAACCCCGCGTTGAGCGAAGTCGCCGTCAATGGCAAAGTCCTCACCAGCTACCCCACTCTGGAAGACGCTCAAACCGCGCTCGCGGTCGAGGGCAGCAAAATCGATCTCGTGGACGTCTTCCGCGCCTCCGAGCACGTTCCGCCGATCGTCGAAGATGTGATTCGTCTCCACATCCCGTACCTCTGGCTGCAGGATGGCGTGCAGGACGATGAAGCCATCGCCAAAGCAGAAGCAGCGGGCGTCAACTGCATTCAGAACGACTGCATCTTCCGCGAGCACGCAGCACGTCGATAAGCCTGCGGGATATACTGCTCCTGAATTGATCGGAGCAGACCCGGCATTGCCGCGGAAGCTTTACTTGCCCAACCGGCAATGTGGATGAGCTTGAGCTATGGCGGATTATTCTTGCCAATCTTCCCTGTCCTGACTCCGCAAACACTACGGAAGGCGGCAGCACGTAACTAAATCGGACCTGGAAACGTCCCATCGATTGAAAGCAAGACCAACCAACATGCGTTTTTCTCGCCTCATCGCCGTGCTGACTCTGCTGCTGGTACCCGGCCTTTCCGCTCTGGCCGACTCGGCATCCGCCGACGCCCAGCATCTTCGCGTGCAACTGGTCGTTCCCCAAAGAACACTAAGCCCCGGCGATCCGGCCGACGCCGGCATCTATTTCAAACTCGAACCGGGCTGGCACGTCTACTGGAAAAACGCCGGCGACGCAGGCGAGCCGCCACGCGTGAAGTGGACTCTCCCCGAAGGCATCACCGCAGGTGAACTACAGTTCATCGCTCCCAAGAGATTGCCTAACGGTCCCCTCCTTGACTACGGCTACGAAGACGAAGTCCTCTTCCCACTCTCTCTCCAGGTAGCCAAAACCGCAAAGCCCGGCCCTGCTCTATTGCATGCAAAAGTAAGCTGGATCGTCTGCCGCGAAGTCTGCATTCCCGGCAAAGCCGAACTGGAAGTCCCGGCAACCATCGCAGACCATCCAGTCAAAGCGGTCGCGATCGCCGAAGACGAAAACATCTTCA
>Ga0206962_1121_pt1 | contig 13980 bp, 11 predicted proteins | sample Alteio_BWOrgHeat_27_FD_153241 | JGI IMG/M metagenome (GOLD analysis project Ga0206962, IMG submission 153241) | Enriched cells from forest soil in Barre Woods Harvard Forest LTER site, Petersham, Massachusetts, United States -... | ecosystem: Environmental > Terrestrial > Soil > Temperate forest >...
TTGCATGTGGTTTGTTTTCTGGAAGTTACATTTGCAGATAATTATGCGCTTTTGTGCCTTGTTGCAGCGAATGGTATTGATGGGTGAATTGTTCCACGGTTGAGAGACAATTTGTGAGTCCAGGAAGCGATAAGCCTCATCTTTTCGGCATACGAGAGTTCTATGCAGAAGCTGGCCTCTCGTGCTACCTTTCAATTGGAATGACTACGTCGAATCGATTGCCGATCTGTTGCTGTGCCTCTCCGGCGCATGCGGTTTGTTGTTGTCAACGCTCGATCTCGCTTTAGTCTCTGTCCGTCTCGTCTATCACTTCCTGAGGCGGAGTCATCATCTCCAACAGATATCTCGGTGAGTTCCAGGATTTGACTTCCTTTATTTCGATCCCGAATTCCTACACGCGCGAAGCACGTTCAGCGTTCGCGAAGAATGCTTGTTGTTGTTGCTGAGTTCCGACACGACCCCGATTTCACCCAATTTACCAAATCACCAACGGTCGAATTTTCAGGAGCCCAGTAATGCATCGCCTGCAAGCCTTTGTTCGAAACGGCGTTTTTCTCTCAGCAACGATGTTCTTTTCCTTCGTACCCAAGCTCGGCGCACAGTTAGTGGGCGGAACGATCGAAGGCGAGATTGTCGATCCTTATAATGCAACGCTCGATCACACGAACGTGCTTATCCGAAACACAGAGACGGGTACGGAGCGAAGCTTGATTACCGGTGCTGACGGCCGGTTTTCGGCACCCTCCATTCCAGTCGGCATATATGCAATCTCAATTGCACATGAGGGTTTCGCTGGATTGGAGCAATCTGGCATCGCGCTGAGCGTGGGACAAAAGGTTACTTTGCATCTTCAACTTAAAGTGGGCAGTGTGGACCAAGTGGTCAATGTTGTCGATACACCCGCGAATATAGATGTATCTACGCAGCAGTCTCAAGGATTGGTGGATGAACGGCAGGTCAAGGAGCTTCCTCTTAATGGGCGCAGTTTCGACCAATTGCTTCAACTGAATCCGGCGTCGATCAGTTACACGACGCAGAGGTCCGGCGGTGTGGGAACTTCCAACTCGTCGGTAGGGAATATGTTCTCGATCTCCGGCCGTCGGCCACAGGACAATCTATTCCTGTTGAACGGGATCGAATATACGGGTGCTTCGCTGATCAACGTTACACCCGGAGGAACGAGCGGACAGTTGCTCGGAGTGGAAGCGGTTCGCGAATTCAATGTGGCAGCCGATAGTTATGGCGCAAATTACGGCAAGCGTACGGGTGCGCAGATTTCTATCATTACTGCGTCCGGCACCAATGACATTCACGGGTCGGCCTATGAGTTTTTTCGTAACAGTGCCCTTGACGCGCGCAATTACTTCGACGCCGGCGACATTCCGGAGTTTCAACGTAACAACTTCGGTGTGGCGCTCGGTGGTCCGCTTCGCCGCGAAAAGCTATTCGGGTTCGTCAACTATGAGGGCTATCGACAGAATCTCGGGCTGAGCGCTGTTACGTTTGTCCCGGATAATGCTTCGCGTGCTGCAGCGGTGCCTTCAGTGCAGCCACTGCTTGCGTTGTGGCCCATCGGCACGACTGAGCTTGGCGGCGGCGTGGCGGTAGCTTTTTCTCATCCTCAACAACAGGTTCGAGAAGACTTTGGGACGGTACGAATCGATAACAATCTTTCGCCGAAGGACTTGCTTTTCGGCGTCTACACGGTGGATGACAGTGACGCGAATACGCCTTCGGCGAATCCATACTCGTCGGTTCTTGAGCGGCTTCGTGAACAGGTTCTCAGTGTTCAAGAGCAACATGTCGTATCTCCAAGCCTGCTGAATACATTGCGCCTGGGCTTCTCGCGAGCAACATTCGGTTTTGACAGTGAAGTTGCGGGATCAGTGCCCGGATGGGTAGCCGGCCAACCAGTTGGAGCGATTGTCATTGCCGGCAGTACTGCGTCCAATGGCTCATCGCAGATCACGCTTGCAGGCGCGAATACGGGCAGTAACAATCGAACGACGCGAAATCTTTTTACGGTGGACGATCACATCTACTGGACGCATCGCACACATCAAATCGAAGCCGGTGTCTGGCTCCAACGGTTGCAGTCGAACGACTACCTTGCACAAAATCAGTTCGGGCAGGCCTCGTTCTCTACGCTCACTTCTTTTGAGCAAGGACTGGTTTCGAAATATACGGTTGTGCCAGCGCCGACGGAACTCGCGTGGAGATCGTTCTTTGGGGCGGGTTACATTGAGGATGCCTGGAGAGTTTCACCGAGGCTGGAGATACGGGCTGGATTGCGCGTCGAATCTTCGAATGGCTGGAACGAGGACCAGGGCCGGGCCTCCAACTACGGGTTCACGAACGGGGTGATCAACACCGATCCGACTGTGGGAGGTTCTGCACTCTCGGATAATCGCGCGAAGTTTTTACCTGAGCCTCGGGTCGGTTTTGCATACGATCCGCGAGGGAAGGGCAAGACGGTGATCAAGGGTAATTTTGGTGTGCACCGCGCTCTTCTCGACACGCTTGATTACCGGCTGGACCAAACGGCTCCGTTCAACACGACTTTTTCCTACAGCAATCGGAAGGTCAGCGATCTGCCGGCGCTCTCAACGGGTGAGGTGGCGAGCACGATTTCGCCGAGCAATGTACAACCCGATATCGCGACGCCAACCGTGCTCGCGTGGACATTAAGGGTTGAACAGGAGATTGCGCCACACACAACGATCAGCCTGGGTTATGTGGGTTCGCACGGCTATCACCAGATTCTTTCTGAAGATCAAAACACGCCGGCTGCGGTTGTATGCCCCGCACCCTCATGCCCTGGGTCTTTAGCGGCCGGGACGGTTTACTACCCAACGACAACACTGGCCAATCCGAATTTAGCAAACACGACATCATGGGTTTCGCAAGGCATCAGCAACTATCATGCGCTTGAAGTGGATGCGAGGCGACAATTCTCGCAAGGATTTCAGGTGCGCGGGGTCTATACATTTTCGAGAAACCTGGACGACGGTTCGGCTTGGAATACGAGTGTGTCGGCGAACACTCCAGCGTTTGTTTCGTTCCCTGGCAATCCGAAGCTTGATTATGGTTTGGCGGCGACTAACATCAGCCAAGCAGCTGCAATTAACGGCACATGGGAATTACCTGTGGGGCGTGGACGCGCTGCTCTGCACGATGCTTCGTCATTTGCCGACGCTCTCGTCGGTGGATGGTCGATTAGCGGCATCGCAGCGTTTCAGAGTGGTTTTCCGTTTTCGCCGCAGCTTGGCTACAACCCAACGGGCAATGGAGACTCACGCAACCCGGCCCGGCCGCAATTGAATCCTGATTTTCACGGGACTCTATATGCGAGGACTCCTGCCAACTGGTTCGATTCCGATGCATATGCCGCGCCGTATCCTGGGACATTTGGTAATGCAGGCCGGGACTCGCTTATCGGCCCCGGGCTGGCCAACGTTGATATTTCTTTCGTGAAAAATACTTCGATTCACGAACGGCTTCGCGCGCAGTTCCGCGCGGAATACTTCAACGTGTTTAACCACGCTAACTTCATCACACCGAACGCAGTTGTTTTCAGTACGGGACCTACTCCTGCAAAGCCCAGTACGGAGGCTGTGGTGTCTCCAACCGCAGGAGTTATTACCGCCACGGCCACTTCTTCACGTCAACTTCAATTTGGATTGAAGCTCTTATTCTGAGAGGCGTCTATAGAGTTATTCGTTATTAGTCACGGCTTAATGAGGGAGACGCCGTTTGTGCCGGTGCAGCAATTTTGCTACTATCGGGAGTACATGGTTTGTGCTACCCAAAGCCGCCAGTGTTGTTGCCTGTCGAATGACTTCGACGGGTGCATGTTCTAGTCTCTGATCTCCCAGCAAAATTGATCAAGTGAACCAGATGCCCCCAGCTTCGCTGAATGGTGGCCCGTCTTTACTTACTCGGCATTCAGCATTACTCCCGAAACACAGAGGATTGCATGCCCGCAGTCACACAAAATAACGATTCCAATTCAGCGATTGCGTTTCCTGCGTTGGCCCCTCCTTTGAGCCATCTGCGCCGGCTTGAAGCGGAGAGCATTCATATCCTTCGCGAAGTCGCCTCTGAATTTGAGCGCCCGGTCATGCTTTATTCGATCGGGAAAGACTCTTCGGTCATGCTCAGACTTGCGCAGAAGGCTTTCTATCCAGCGCCTATTCCATTTCCGTTGTTGCACATCGACACCGGGTTCAAGTTTGCGGAGATGTTGACGTTTCGAGATGAGATGGCGAAATCGGTTGGCGCTGAATTGCTTGTGTGGCGGAATGAAGCAGCGATCGCGGCTGGTACGAATCCGATTGCGCTTGACACGAAGCGCTGCTGCGGACTGCTTAAGACGCAGGCCCTGCTCGATGCGTTGAGCTATTACAAATTCGATGCGGCTTTTGGCGGAGCGCGGCGCGATGAGGAGAAGTCGCGAGCCAAAGAACGGATCTATTCATTTCGAGATAGCGCAGGGCAATGGGATCCGAAAAACCAGCGGCCCGAGCTATGGAATCTATATAACGCGCGCGTTCATTCGGGAGAAAGCATTCGTGTTTTTCCTCTTTCGAATTGGACTGAGATGGATGTCTGGCAATACATCCATGAGGAAGAAATCCCTGTCGTTGACCTCTACTTCGCCAAAGAGCGCCCGATGTATATCCGCGGTGACTCGTTTTTGCCTGTCGAGCAGGATTTTGTAGCGCGTCCGGGTGAGCGGCCGCAACTGGTTAAGTCGAGGCTACGTTCGCTTGGGTGCAGTCCGTGCACAGGAGCTATCCGTTCAGATGCGGAGACGATTCCGGAAATTATCGCCGAGCTACTTTCCTTCCGTTCCTCGGAGCGCGCTAATCGAGCGATTGATCATGATCAGGAAGGTTCGATGGAGATCAAGAAGCGGGAGGGATATTTCTAGATGGCGACTCTCGCAGCTCCCAATTTTTCAATCCATGACTTTCTGCGTGACGAGCGCGACAAGGACATGTTTCGCTTCTCGACTGCCGGGAGCGTGGACGATGGGAAATCAACGCTTATCGGGAGACTTCTCTACGACACACAATCTGTTTACGACGATCAGGTTCGTTCTATCGAAGGAAAAGGCACTACCGCTCCGGGACAGATCGACTTTGCGTTACTGACCGATGGGCTTCGAGCAGAGCGCGAACAAGGCATCACGATCGACGTAGCTTATCGGTACTTCTCGACGGCGCGGCGGAAATTTATTATCGCGGACACACCGGGGCATGAGCAGTACACGCGAAACATGGCTACAGGTGCTTCAACGGCTGATGCGGCGGTGGTGTTGATCGATGCCAGCAAGGGTGTTCTGCTGCAGTCACGCCGCCACGCCTATATCGCATCACTGCTCTCTGTACGACATGTGCTGGTCGCGGTGAACAAGATGGACCTGGTGGGTTATGAGGAGGAAGTCTTCCGTGCGATTGAGGTTGATTTCAGGCGAGTGCTTCAGCAGATCGCCGAGGATACCGGCAGTCCGGTGGAGGCTACGTTTATTCCGGTCAGCGCTCTTGCCGGTGACAACATTGTTCATCGCTCGAAGGTGATGCCGTGGTACGAAGGGTCGAGCCTGCTTGAATTGCTGGAGTCACTGCCACTCTCGACGGACAGAAGCACTGCTCCGTTTCGCTTTCCCGTGCAGCGCGTTCTTCGACCTGATTCTTCGTTTCGAGGGTTTGCAGGTCAGATTGCGTCGGGAACGGTCAGGCCTGGAGATACGATCACAGTGCTTCCTTCCGGCAGAAGCGCTGAGGTCGAGCGAATCGTAACCTGGGACGGGGATCTCGCCGAAGCGTGCGCCCCGCTCTCGGTTACACTGCTGCTCAACAAGGAACTCGACATCAGCCGCGGCGATTTGATCGTGGCTTCTCAACAGCCGGCAACAATAACAAAGAGCCTTACCGCAGCGTTGGTCTGGACGGATCAGAGACCGCTCGAACTCAATAGACGCTATTTACTGAAACACACGAGCCATACCGTACCGGTATACGTTTCGTCCGTTGAGCATCGCACGGATATCAGCACACTGGCGCACGAATCGGCCAAGACACTGGAGATGAATGGCATCGGCGTGGTGACGATCGACTCTTTGCGCCCGATTGCTGTTGATGTGTATCGAGAAAATCGTTCGACCGGAGCATTCATTCTCATCGATCCAGAAGCGAACTCGACCGTAGCCGCGGGAATGGTGATCGCAACAGATGGAAAATCGTTTGGTGATGAAAGTGCCATTGCAATTGCGACAGAACCAGTTTCTGCGAGCGAGAGAATCGCGCGTTGGGGACACACTGGCGGTCTACTTGAATTGAATGGACCGGCTGAAATTATGGATAGCGTCGAGCGATCCTTATTCAATCGAGGAGCGGCGTTGTTCCGTGTTGAAAGCAACGATGGCACCGGAACCCGCGCTGGACATGACGATGTCACGATACAAGCAGCTATTCGGTCTGGCGTGGTTGTTCTTGTTACTACGATTACCGAAGACGAGACTCTGACAGTACGTACCGGGAATGATGAGGTAACTCTGGACGCTCATCCTCACATCGTGTCGGCCGTACAGGAATTCCTGGAGCGGTTGGGCATTCTGATTTCGCGAGAAAGGGCAATCACCCAATGAGCACCGGAGCAATTTATGCGCAGGCAAATGCGAAGCTGGACGAGGTGCGATCAACGCTGGCTCGCGAAATCGGCGGTGCCGATGCATGCCTGACCTGCAGCTTTCAGGCGGAGGACATGCTGTTGACGAAGCTTGCGCTCGACTTCGATCCCAACATACCGATTCTCTTTCTCGATACCGGATATCACTTTCGGGAGACGTATGAGTACCGGGATCGTATGGCCAACGAGTGGCAGCTCAACCTTGTCAATCTGCTGCCCGCTAAGACCGTTCCGGAGCAAGAGGCAGAACACGGTTTGCTCTATCAATCTGCGCCGGATCAGTGTTGCAAACTGCGCAAGGTCGAGCCACTTTTCAAGGCTGTCGCAGAGTACCGCGTGTGGCTCACGGGATTGCGGCGCGAACAAGCGAAAAGCCGCGCGGCGCTTGAAGAATCGGCAATCTTCACACTTCCGGGAGGAAAGCAGGTACTCAAACTTGCTCCGCTCGCTGCGTGGACTACCAAGGATGTCTGGTATGCCTGTGAAGAACTTTCTATTCCTCTCATGCCGCTGTATGAACGCGGCTTTTCTTCTATTGGTTGTGAGCCTTGCACGACGTTGCCTCTCGACCCGAACGATCCTCGCTCAGGGCGATGGGCGGGCCGGAAGGTTGAATGCGGTATTCATATTGAAGCGGCGCCATCTGAGCAGGAAGGCCTGAGGTAACAAGATGCCTTATCTCATCGGCTTTGTGATTGCGTTGTTCATCGCGCTGACCGGTGTTGGGGCAGGCACTATCACGGTGCCCATTCTCGTGTTGTTCCTTGGAGTGCCGGCACCTGCAGCAGTCGCTATTGGACTAACATTCTCTGCAGCGGTCAAGCTGATTCTTGTCCCGACGCAGATCTTCCGTCGAACTATATCCTGGCGTACGTTGGGGTTTATGTTGCTTGGCGGAGTGCCGGGTGTTTTGATCGGGTCTTTACTTCTCAGGCAACTCGCCACTGCGGGCTCACAAAATCTGTTGAATACAATCCTGGGAGTGATTCTGGTAGGCACAGCCGGCTGGCAGATTTTCTATTCTTTTGCTCCGATGAAGCACGATCAGAATAGGGCGGACCGCAGTTCCTGGCTTCCCTGGTTGATGTTGCCTGTGGGAGCTGAGGTGGGCTTCTCCTCTGCTGGTGCGGGCGCGCTCGGGTCTGCGGCATTGCTCGGTCTTACACCCCTGGTGCCTGCCCAGGTTGTCGGCACAGATATCGCGTTCGGTTTTATCCTGTCGCTTATCGGCAGCGGTGCGCATTGGTTTTCAGCGACAACGAACACACATCTTCTGATCCAGCTCATTGCAGGAGGGGCCGCGGGTGCGGTGGGCGGAGTATTGCTGAGCACACATGTTCCGCGCCGTCCGATGCGCTTTGCACTGTGGATATGGTTGCTGATCCTGGGAGGTCAGTTTCTTGTCAACAGTTATCAGGCCTCTGTAGCGCACGCGGCAAGCCGTAACTTCTTTCGGGATCATTCCTCGGAAAGCAGAAAATGACTTGGCTTTCGGTGTGCGGTGGGATCAGAGATGATTGGCATTCATGATCAGCGCGACGGCACTGCGTAAACGTGCTTTGTTCCCTTCGAGAGCTGGCCGCAACATTGGGGTTCGAACGAGAGGGTAGCGGCGCATCTCGGCTTCGATCAGCGGCCCCGTCTGTTGCCAGATGGTGGTAATGTCACCGACGACAACAATCTCCTTTGGAGCGAGCGACAATGCGATCATATGCATTCCTCGGCCGAGTGCCGTACACATCTTGTTAATCGCCTCGGTGGCAGTCACATCGCCAGCCTCGACCAAGTGGAGAAGTGCCTCAAATGAAGGCACGGATTTGCATGCGATCTCTTCGTAATAACGCATGCCGGCGCGATTGGAGGCTACTGTCTCCCAACAGCCAATGCCTCCGCAGCCGCAGCGCAAACCGTTTGAACCTAGCTGAATATGACCAAATTCACCAGCGACGCCATCCTCGCCCCGCAGGATGCGGCCGTTGGCAAAGATGCCGGTTCCGATGCCTTCTGAAACGTTGACGACTACCAGGTCGTGTACGCTATTGCCGTATCCGAACCAGATTTCAGAAAGGGCACACGCGTTGGCGACGTTGTCGACGACGACTGGCAAGCCTGTTGCTTCTTCGACGCGGGACTTGATTCGTCCGATAGGCCAACCGACGTTAGGCGCAAAGATCGATTTCTCAAGGTGTGGGTCAAAACGTCCAGGCAGGGTAATGCCAATTCCTTCAAAAGGCCGGTCGCGGTGAGCGGCAAGGATCTTGCGAATTGCGGTGAGGATAACGCCGATCACCTTTTGCGGGTTCGAGGGAAAAACGATCATCTCTTCCGTGAGGACCCTGCCACTCATATCGATTACAGCCACCGCGGTTTGCGCAGGATGTATGTCCAAAGCGAGCACGCCGCGCTGCTCATTGAGATTGAGAAAGGTGGGCTTTCTGCCGCGGGCGCTCTCACCGATGGATCCTTCGACGACCCAGCGTTCGTCGATGAGCTCTTCGACGATGACAGAGACAGTGCTTCTCTGCAGGCCAGAGGTCCGCGCAAGGTCCGCGCGCGATATGGGCTGCCTGGTCCGAATCTGGTTGAAGATGAGATTTCGATTGATCTGCCGAGCGATTCGATTCGACGCGCTCAGGTTGTCGTTCATAGGGAAACGCGAGGCTGGCATCTTTGTTTTGGGCCTCCGATTGTGAACGAACAGGAGAGCGACGGTCCATCTGGTCGATATATGGGACAGTGAATCAATTAAAAAACAAATGTTATCAGCAAAATCAACGGCACGCCGGCGTAACGGCCTATCCGGGACGTAGTCCGATTAGAGACGATATGCCTTTTTGACGAGACCATACGTCAGGTCATGTGCAACTTCAGAGGCTTCGTCTTCTGCGAGTCGGTGTTCCGCGACCAATCTGGCAAGAAAGGCGCAGTCAATTCGACGTGCCATGTCGTGGCGCGCGGGGATGGATAGAAACGCCCGGGTGTCGTCATTGAAGCCAACCGTGTTATAGAAGCCTGCAGTCTCGGTGGCAAGCTCGCGGAAACGCATCATGCCCTCAGGGCTGTCGAGAAACCACCAGGGAGGTCCGAGACGCAGGCAGGAATAGTGTCCCGCGAGGGGCGCCAACTCTCGGCTGAAGGTGGTTTCATCCAGCGTGAACAGGATGATGGTAAGGCTGGGTTCGTTGCCGAAGCGGTCGAGCAAGGGACGCAATGCATCGACGTAGTTGATTGACTTCGGAATGTCGGCACCGACGTCGCGCCCATAGCGCTTGTAGAGTTTGCGATTGTGATTGCGTACACTGCCGGGATGTATTTGCATTACGAAACCGTCTTCGAGGCTCATGCGCGCGGATTCGGTCAGCATCTGTGCGCGGAATTGTTCCTGCTGCGTTGCGTCAGCCTTGCCGGACAACACAAGGCGAAACAGAGTTTCTGCTTCGGCCTTTGAAAGGTCTGCGGTTTGCGCAGTGGGATGGCCGTGGTCGGTCGCAGTGCAACCGAGTTCACGAAAGAATATGCGCCGTTTTATGAGCGCGCTCAAGTAGCCGTTCCATGTCGTTGTGTCTTCACCGGTAAGTTCGCCGAGCTTTATGATCGAATCGGCAAATCCGTCAAACTCGGGATCGACTACCGGATCGGGCCGGAAAGTGGGCAGAATCCGCGCCCGCCATCCTGACTCTCGAATTGCCTTATGATGCTCCAACGAGTCGAGTGGGGAATCGGTTGTCGAAAGCACTTCAAGGTTGAATCGCTCATAGAGTGCACGTGGCAGGAACTCGGGTGTGGAGAGTTTCTGCGAAATGATATCGAAGTAGTGATCGGCAGATTTCTCAGACAGAGGTTCTTCGAATCCAAATAGCTCCTGAAATACATAGTCCAGCCACAAACGCGTTGGTGTGCCGCGAAAGAGGAAGTAATTGGCGGCGAAGATCTTCCAAACCTTGCGTGGATTATTGAGTTGTGGCACACCGATTTCCAGATCGTCGAGCGAAACGCCCTGGCTATAGAGCATTCGAAAAACGTAGTGATCAGGCTGCACAAGCAGCTTGGCGGGATCGGGAAATGGCTGGTTCTGGGCGAACCATGCGGCCTGCGTGTGCCCGTGAGGGCTTAATATCGGTAGGGATTTCACGCTTTCGTATAGCGCTCGGGCTATGCCGCGCGTGAAGGACTCCGCGGGGAACAGTCTGTCTTCATGCATCAACATGACGCCATGCCCTGAATTTGAATGAGGTCGCAACATTCGGTGTCTGCACAGGATACTCCAGTACGTTGGACGTATATGTTGTGAGCCAACCTGATACCGGAGTTGTCTCTGATAAATACCACTAGAGGTGTGGCTCCCAGCCCTTTTCGTATGTTCGCCCCCACATTTTCATGGCTTCTTCGTTGTTTTGAATATGCCCGTTGCTGGCGTCGAGTTGCAGTTCGCGGTTTGCCTCCCACGCGATATTCGAGAGCTGAAGCATCGTGACGGCTACGTTGCCAACGGAGACGGGGGCGTGGAGCTTTTCTCCTTTGCGGACTCCCGCGATGAAATTGGCAAAATGCAAGTCGGTCATGGAATCACGTCCTGTCAGGTCGCCGGAGGAAGTTTCCTTGCCGGTCTTGAACTCTCCAGTTTTGTTTCCTTTGAGATCGTAGATCTCATAACCATCGCGATCGACAAGCACTGAGCCAGTTGTTCCCATGATCATCGATCCGCGGTCACGCCCGTAAAACTTCATTCCCTGACAGCACTTGCCTTCCCACGAAATCATTTTTTCGCCGTAGTTGAAGTTAGTTATCAGGGTGTCGTAAAACTGCCAGTCATCTTTGAAGTGGTATCTTCCTCCCGATGCGGAGACACTCCGAGGAAGGTCGACATCGAGAGCCCATCGGCAGACATCGATTTCGTGGGTTCCATTGTTCAAAGTCTCACCGGTTCCATAAGTCTTGAACCAGTGCCAGTTATACGGCTGAACATTATCTCTGTATGCCTGGCGCGGCGCGGGCCCTTGCCACAGATCCCAATCCAGTTGAGGTGGTACGGCTGTTTCCTTACCGATGCCGATGGACTTCCTCGTGTTGCTGTACCAGGCCTTGGCATAGTAGGCGTTGCCGATCAGTCCGTTGTGAATCTTGTCGACGATTTCAATCGTGTGCGGGGAGGAGCGCTGCTGCGTGCCCATCTGCACCATCTTTTGGTATTTGCGCTGCGCCTCCACGAGGAGGGCTCCTTCTGCCGGATTATGGCTGCATGGTTTCTCGACGTACACATGCTTGCCGGCCTGCAAACCGAGAATCGACATGGGAGCATGCCAATGATCGGGAGTCGCGATGGTGATGGCGTCGACGTCTTTCTTCTCGAGGATGACGCGGAAGTCTTTCTCGCTTGCAGGTGCATAGCCCAACTCGTGCTGGGACTCGTCAGCGAATTTTTTCAGGATATTGCTTTCGACATCGCAAACGTACGAGATATGAGCTGCATCTTTGTTTGCCTTTAGGGAGGACAGATGTGCATATGCGCGGCCGTTGAGGCCTATGACTGCGAAATTCAGACGATCGTTTGCGCCAATTATTTGGCCATAACTCTTCGCGGTCGAGGCGACAGCAAATCCAGTGGCGCCCGTTGCGAGTGTACTCATGAAATCCCGTCGCGTAAGCATGTTCTCTCTCCGTCGGTGGTGCAGTTGCTAAAGTGCTGATGCATTTTGCAGGGCGTGCTTCATGCCCGACCAACTAACTCGTGTCGATGCCTCGGGTGTAGCTTCTCCGTGCCAGTGCGTCTCCAGGCTAACTGCGTCGTGATAGCCAGCCTCCTTGAGTGCACGAAACTGTGCCGTCCAGTCGATGAAGCCCTTGTCAACTGGCGACCACTCGATCTTGCCCTCGGCGTTCTTAACTGCATTCTTGCAATGACAATGGTGAATACGATCCTTAGGCAGTAACTGCCATGCTGTGGGAAAGGCATCCAGTTCGCCGCGCATTACTGCGTTGCCCGGATCCCAATTCAGTGCGAGATGCGGTGTCTGAACCGCGTTCATCGTTCGCGCCGCTTCACGACCTGTCGCTGTGTTACACGCGAACTCATTTTCAAGGACGAGAAGGATGCCCTGCTTGCCACATGTTTCCGCGGCTGACCGAAGTTTTTCATCAATGGCAGCGCGGTATGGAGCGACATTGTCCAGTCTCCAGAAGTCGAAGCACCGAACCTTTTCAGTTTTGAATGTCTTAGCCAGCGAGATAGAACGTTCCAGGATTTCGTCCTGTTGCTTGAATGTGACCTCGGCTGCTCCGTGCATATCTCCCTTTGAGCCGTAGGGAGACTTAGGGGCTCCGGGCCAATCGGTCTTGAAAAGCGGGCTGGCAATATCAGTTACCTTCAGCTTGTACTTTTCGAGGATCCTTGTCGATTCTTCAATCTGCGCAGTGGTGAGCTCCGTAACGTTTGTACCCCACATTGAGCGGAGTTCGATCCAGTTCATCTCGAAGTCATGCGAGGCGACGTAGCACGCGTGATCAAAATCGGGCGATATCTCATCGTTGATGACTGCAACCCTGAACCGAGACTGCGGCGACATCGCCACGCTGAAGATGGGGGACTTGGCAGAGGACGCTGCGGTCCATCCAATCGCTGCGAGAAAGCCACGTCTTGAAAAACTTCTCATTTTGCTCCTTTTCCGTCTGTTCACATTGACGGGGCTCATCAGCGTCTGGTTGCATGCCGGTCACTGTTCGTCTCATAACCGCCATGCTACGCTATTGTTCCGGTGGGATCAGAACATGAATTTTATTGATCCCTGCAAAGATCGGCCGCCTCCGACGCCGTTCACGCTGCCCTGGCCACTGCCAAGGGTGCCAGTGACCTGCCCAAAGTTCGAGGCGGTGATGCTGCCGCTGTTTGGGTTGGCGAACTGGGGTGTGTTGCTGAGTTGAAATGCGTCGATTCGCGTTTGAAGCGCCATCTCACGGAAGATTGGAAACGACTTGAAGAGCGAGAGATTGTCCTGAAGGTAGCCGGGACCGCGGAATTGGTTTCTACCTGTGTTACCCAAGCCAACGTTGGACGCGGTGCAAGGCGTAGCCGTGCAGCCCGAGGGTTGGGAGAAGGAGGTCGGATCGAACCATTGTTCGCCAGACCCAATGTGGTGAAGCACGTGGAAGCCTCCAGTCAACGTGGCGGTTTGTGCTGTTCCGGGAGTATTCAACGTTCCGCCGTTAGCGTTCACCGTAAACGGCAGGCCAGACACAACGGAAATGATTCCCGACAGTTTCCATCCTCCGAGGATTACATTTCCGACGCCA
>Ga0206962_1253_pt1 | contig 13976 bp, 15 predicted proteins | sample Alteio_BWOrgHeat_27_FD_153241 | JGI IMG/M metagenome (GOLD analysis project Ga0206962, IMG submission 153241) | Enriched cells from forest soil in Barre Woods Harvard Forest LTER site, Petersham, Massachusetts, United States -... | ecosystem: Environmental > Terrestrial > Soil > Temperate forest >...
TTCCGGTTCCGTCAGGTTCCGCGCAAGAGCTGCGTTTGTCGTTATAAGGGCGTCAGCGCCCGGCAGGGCGGCAAAATAACCTGGATTGATAGAGCCCTGATCGAGGTAAAGGCGCGGCGGCTGCGGCCTGCCCAACTGATTGCTGATTTCTGCCACAATAACAGCCATTGGGCTGTCGCTATCAGCGGGAACAAATTTTCCTTCTTTGACAAGCTTTTCTACGGCGCGCTTTTTAAACTTGCTGCGTGTGCTATTGACCGCGATCAATGCCGTATAGCCCAGGGCAACGCCCGCTGCGAGAGGATTAAAGGTCAGGCTCAACCCGACGGCCAGCGCGGAAAAACCAACGGCCTTACTCGCCGCCGTCATGATACGTTCTTTCGGCGTGATAAACTTCCATTTATTCCTGGCCATCTCGCTCTCCACTGGTGAAGAAGCGATTTTAATATGGTTTTTTACCATATGTCAATAATGATGATAAGTGGCGCTGCTTACGCCTGCGGCGCGTTTGTTTTCTGCAGTTGAACTGGAACTGGGGCATTTGCAGGGGTTTGCAGTGGAGGATACTTGGAAACCTCGCTAAAAGCCTTGGTCATGGCCTTAACCCGCGGAACGTAAGACGGATGATCCAGAAAAAGCTCCACCAGGCGAGAACGTTTGTTTTTGCCCATGGGGCCTTTTGAAAGATCAGATTTTGCGGCTTCAATATCCCGCGTAATGTAAAGGGCATTGCGGTCGGCACGCCTTTCAATGATACGAATATTAAGCTGCTCCGCCATCTTTAATGTGATGGCCGATCCGAACATGGCAGCACCAATGATGCCTACACCTAATTGTGCAGTAACAAAAAATCCTGCCCCAGCTGCAAATGCCCCCATTACTCCGATAAGCGCAGCGAGCTTTGCCGAAAAAAAATTCATCCCAATGCGTGCAGTGATGGTTTTGCTATCAGTCTGCAAATGAGATATTTCATGCGCAGCAGTAAAGCGCATTTCGGGTTCCGTCATCTCATTGTCAAGGGCAGCCCTTGTCGTCACAATCGTGTTGGTGCCCGGCATTGCAGAAAATGTTGTTTTTGAATTATTACCCTTCTCAATGTAAATGTCGGGTGTCTGCGGCCTGCCCAATTGCGTGCTGATTTCTGCTGCAATAATTGCCATCGGTTCATCATTACTGACAGGAATATATTTCCCTTCCTCGACATATTCTTTTATAAGCTTCTTTCTGAATTTTTCCTTCGCTATATAGGTTCTAAAGGCCACATATCCCAGACCAAGAAGCGGCCCCAGTGGTGCAAAAGTAAGGCTCAAAACACCTAGCGCGAGCACTCCAGCTGTCGTACTCGCCGCTGTCATTCTGCGGTCTTTCTGTGTGATAAATTCCCATTCCTTCTCGGTCATGCCAACTTTTCCTCAGGAGCCTTTGATTTTTATATCGCTCACATTGTCATAATTTAAACGGCAAGTCAACATATTATATGTAACATTGCCGACAGCAATTGTCGCCATTTTTATAATTATGAAAAGAATAATTTACGCCTGCGGCGGTTTATAGCCAGGGACGGGCTTTTTATCTCTGCGGCGGACGTAGACCGTTTTTTCGACTTCGGCGATGAGGTTTCCGGCTTCGTCGCGGATGTGGGCTGTGAAGTGAGGCTCGGCTTTAAAATTATCGTCAGCTTCTTTCTTGATCTCTTTGATGCGTTCCGCAGCGATATTAAAATGCGCCGTCACCTTGCCCTTGCCGGGTTTCAGGAACTTGATGGAGGAATCCTTGTCGACGACGTAATAGTCCTTCCCCAGGTTCGTTTGCAGGATAAAGCTGAAGGTAGGATCCGTCATGGCAAAGAGCGAGCCGCCGAAATGGATGCCGTGTATGTTCTTGTTCCACGGGCGCAATTTCATTTCTACGTCGAAAGACGTGAGATCATCCGCGACATTCGTAATACGGATGCCCGCGCCCAGCAGGGGCGGCCAGAGGTTCATCTTTAACCTGATAAGGGCCGTTTTGAGGCTCATCTTCTTTCCCATTCGTGATGAAGCCAATGCTATATAGAAAGCACAGGGTGTCAAATAAAAAACAACCGCGAACGGATATCCATTCGCGGTTGTTCTTATCGATCAGGCAGTTAAGCCGTCGGCGCGTCCGGCTTCTGACGCTTGGCATGCTCAGCCGCGAATTCCGGGCTGATGACACCTCTGTTTATCAGGTCCTGTACGCCTACCGGCCTCAACTTTGCAGGCCCTGGCAGCGGGTGCAGCCTGGTGATTTTGTTATAGGCCTTTGTCAGGATCTTGATCCTGCGGTTATAAAAGGGGTGGTCAGCCGTAAGGTCCTTCAAAAAGTCTTTCACAGGACGCGGCTCATTTTTTGATGTGGGGTCTATCTTAAGAGCATCTTTGGCATTCTCGAGATCCCGCGTGATAAAGACACCATTGCGGTCTGCGCGCTGTTCGACTTTACGCATGCCAAAGTTGTTGATGACCTTTGCCGTCATATATGAACCGGCCCAGCTGGCGCCAGCCAAAGCGATAGAACCGGAGAGGACGGGCAGCGTAACACCGGCAACCGATGCGCCAATGGCCCCAAGCGAACCCCAGAACATGACGCGCGTCACCTTCTTTACAATACCGCTCGCCCTGAGGCTGGGCGACAGTTGGTCTTTTGCGTGCAGGTGCGACATTTCATGCGCCGCAATAAAGCGCAGCTGGTCTTCGGTCAGGCCGTTCTCAAGGGCTTGCTTCGTCGTAATGATTGTATTGGCGCCGACCAAAGCTACAAATAAGCTTTTCATTGCCGGCTCTTCGATGGGCTTTAGCTTCATCATCCATCTCATTCCAAAAGGCAGTGCAAATTTGGCGATTGTTTTTGCGTCGACAGTATAAACTTCAGGGGCCTCTTTTCTTCCCAGCTGTTTGCTGATCTCCGCCGTGATGCGGATCGCAGGCGCATCTGCCGGAACGGGCTGCCACGTCCCTTTTTTGACTTGTGATTTTATCACCATCCTTTTGTAAGCCGGTATTGATGTGAGGCTGCCTGTTACCTGACTAACCAATGCAATCCCGCCGGCAACGCCGAGCGCAATCGGATTAAAGCCAACGCTCAAACCCGCACCAAGCGCAGCTACACTGGCAACGGCTGAGGTTGTTGTGACGATGCGGTCGCCGGGTCTGTTGAATTTGTACTTTTTGGTTTTGCTGTCTGCCATGATGTACTCCATTGAATTAGGGTTAATAGTTTTTACGCTATTGGGTTTATAGCAAACAATAAAATATGTCAATAGCATAAATATGAAAAAAAATAAAGGATGTAAATACCATTTAAAAACAATGCATTGTATATGAATCCATAATATAAATAAAAGCTTGTAATTTTCCTTTAGAAAAAGCTATACATTTTCATAATTTTAATGCAGTCTAAATGCATCAACGGATAAATAAAAATGGATACAAACAAAGTAACGCCAGAATTCAACAGCCAGTCCGGCAAACCTTTTGATTACTATGTCGACATATCCAGCCTGCATGCGACACAGCTGAGGGTTGGCTATAGCGAGATAGAACAAAAGCGCCGGGACTTTGCCGATAAAGCGGCCAAGGGCAAACTGCAGGCTTACCTGGAAAGCAAGCCAGTGATCGTTGTGTTCGGACCTCCCGGCATGACGAATACAAAACCCTTCCCGTCCCTGATGGAAATGGCAGCGAATATCGACAAACAAAATAAAGGCAAAAACAAGACTGCGAAAGCCCCTCTTCTGCTGCCGCCGGCCGATTATGACGGCGAGGCAACCGTTTGGGTTGTCGACCACCATCATTCAACGATTGCTGTCCACAGGGCCGGCGGCACAACCGTGCCCATAGAGATGCTTCATGATTACTCGAACCTCACGGAGCAGAAGTTCTGGCAGAAAATGTGGGATGACGACCTGCTTAACCTCAATAATGACGGCCCTGACGGTTCATTCGATGATCCATTCCGCAGCCTCGCCAGAGAGGTTCGCAAGGCCGGCGGCTACGAAAAAGCCGACACTCTCTATGAGGAATTCCAATGGGCAAACTTTTTCCGCGATAAAATCGACGCAAAACTCATGGATGATTTTGCCAAGGTCATTGAGAAGGGCGGCGACTTGACAAAGTGCGAAGCTGTCAGGCAAGCCGTTGTATTCGCCAAAAGCGAGCAAGCTAAGGATCTGCCGGGATATAAAGGCCCCCAACAACAACAGGCCAGCAGCATCTCCTCTGCCAAAGCGACCGGCAAAAAGCCCGAGAAAAACGCTAAGCCGCCTCAATCTGCTTCAAAGCGCAACTGAGTTCTGCACATCCGCGACAACTTTGCCGGACGGGACTTCCCTTCTTTTTAATCGCGCGAGAGCTGAAGGAATATCGTTGAAGCCAACGGTTTCGCCGACCAGCGGCTCAATTTCTTTCCGTTCAACCATGGCGATCATCTTCGCCGCTACTTCTCCCAGTGTCTGCACGGCTATCCTGTCGCCCGAGGCATAAGCAGCGCCGAGCGCGATCTCGTGAACACCAACCGCTTTTTCAAAAGGCTTCCAGATTGAAAAATCCGGCAGCAGCGGCGTACACACCAGATGGCCGCTGAAAGCCAGGAGTTTAAAAGTCTTCGTTGCGCTTGCCGAGTCAATGGAATCAAGCGCGAGATCAACACCGCGGTTATTCGTGATTTTCATGACAGCCCCGGCCACGTCGCCGCGGTAATCGATAACATGATCAGCGCCCAGCTTTTGGACATATGCTTCATGCTGCGGTGACGCCGTGGTGATAATATTTAATCCGAGGCGTTTCGCCAGCTGAATGGCAAAGCCTCCCACACCGCCCGAGCCACCATGGATAAGAACCGTCTGCCCTTTTTTGAGTGGCGCGCGGCAATGAATGACCTGATAGGCGGTAAAGCCTGCGGTCGGAATGGCCGCGGCCTGAACAGCCGTCACTGAAGCCGGGACCCTCGCCAAAGCATCCGGATCGGCAAGCGTGAATTGCGCAAAGCCGCCGTTCTTGCGAAGATCGCCGTGATAGTAAACGCGCTCGCCGGTTTTCCAGTCTTTCACATTGCTGCCCACAGCATCAATCGTGCCTGCGACATCTACGCCGAGAATATGGGGATAAGACGCAGCCCCGCGCGCAGCAATTTTGTAATCGACGGGATTGAGGCTCACCGCCTCTACCCGTACGCGCACTTGATTTTCGTCTGGTTCGGGAACAGTTATTTCTGCAAGTCGGAGCGTTTCCGGTTCGCCGGGACGGTCGAGGAGGAATGCTTTCATCATGCCAGTATCCTTCTAACGTTTTAAATCAGTTTTTGAAGCAGTTGGCTTGGATTGCTTCAGGCGCGCATATTCTTCCGGATATTCAACGTTGAATTTTTTGCACAAGGCATCAATATCCTTAAAATCGTTCTCGCGGAGTTTATAGCCGGTATGAAATTTCACCTGACATTCAACTGAAATACACTTCACGGGCAAGTCGCCGATTTTTCCCCTGCCCGACAGCGCTGCCGCCGTAAAGGCAAAGCCCGTAGGCCCATATACACCATCGCCCGCTTCGTTAAAATTCATCACATGAAAATCGATCTGCCGTCCATGATCGTCACCCAGCACAAAATTCCAGGCACATGTATCATCACGCGGAACGTCTTTATAGCCGCGCGCTTTCAATAATGCGCACATTTTCTCCAGGTCTTTTTCCTGCACTTGTATATCGAGATCACCGTGTGGGCGCGTTGGTTCACCAAGTAATGCATCAACACCCCAACCACCGCCAATCCATATCTGAATACCGAGCTTGTCCAGCGTGGTATAAAGCTCGATAATATCTTCCTGCTTCATCAGGCCGCTTCGATCTGCTTCAGCGCCTGACTTAACTTCTGCCGGGCGTTTTCGGCGGCGCGGACGGTTTCTTTTTGCTCCTCGATCACATCTTCAGGTGCCTTGGCGATGAAACCGGGGTTTGAGAGCATCTTGTTAATTTTTTCAATGCTCTGCGAGACTTTTTCAATCTCTTTGTTTAATCGTGCACGCTCAAGTTCTATATCAACAACATCCGCTATCGGCAGGATAATGTTGGCTTCATCTAGGACGATCTGGATGGCGCCTTTTTGTGGGGCGTCTTCAGATACGACTGCCGTTTCCAGACGCGCGAGGCGCAGGATAATGTCGTTATAGGTGACGAGGCGTTTCTGATTAACCGCGTTCGCACCCTTGAGCAGCATCTTGATCTTCGCCGCGGCCGGGACGTTCATATCGGCACGCACGCTGCGGATATTCGAGATCAGATTCACGACCCAGTTCATTTCCTCCTGAGCCGCTTTATCCGTAATCTTCGCGTCAAACACCGGCCATTTCTTGGTCATCAGCCAGTCGTTCTGGTCTTTGGACGGCTCGGTTTTGCCGAGCAGGTGCGCGTGCAGCTCTTCCGTCACGTAGGGCATGATCGGGTTGAGCAGCAGCAGCAACTGGTCGAGCACCCAGCCGGTCGTTTCGCGCACTTCGGTTTTCAACGCTTCATCCGTGCCACCCAGCAGCGGCTTGGTGAATTCGATATACCAGTCACAGAACGTGCCGTAGGTGAAGTGGTAGAGGTGCGAGGCGGTATCGTTGAAGCGGTAAGCATCCAGCGACTTCGCGGCTTCTTTTGCAACAACCGAAAGCTCGCTCAATATCCATTTATTGATCGTGTGCTTTGCGTTCTCGGGCTTGTAAGCGGGATTCAGCACGCAGCCGTTCATCTCGCAGAAGCGCGCGGCATTCCAGAGTTTGGTGGTGAAGTTGCGATAGCCTTCGACGCGCTGCGGGGAAAGCTTGATGTCCCTGCCCTGCGCTGCAAGCGCCGTCAGCGTAAAGCGCAAAGCATCAGAGCCGAATTCATCCATGAGTTCCAGCGGATCGATGACGTTGCCCTTGGACTTCGACATCTTCTGGCCTTTTTCATCGCGCACGAGCGCATGCATATAAATCTTCTTGAATGGCACGTCGCCCATGAAGTGGATACCCATCATCATCATGCGTGCAACCCAGAAGAAGATAATGTCAAAACCCGTCACAAGCGTTTCGGCGGGATAGTAACGTTTCAGTTCTTCCGTCTTGTCGGGCCAGCCGAGTGTCGAGAACGGCCACAGCGCCGAGGAGAACCATGTGTCGAGTACATCGGAATCGCGTGTCAGCTTTACACCCGCGCCGGCTTCCTTCTGCGCTTCCTCTTCGGTTTCAGCGACGTAGATTTTGCCGTCATCATCGAACCATGCAGGTATCTGGTGACCCCACCAGATCTGGCGGCTGATGCACCAGGGCTGGATGTTGCGCATCCATTCGTAATAGGTCTTCGTCCAGGTTGCGGGCACGAATTGCGTGCGGCCATCTTCGACGGCTTTGATGGCGGGTTTTGCAAGCGTTGCTGCATCAACATACCACTGATCCAGCAACATCGGCTCGATAACAACGCCGGAGCGGTCGCCGTAAGGGATCATGTTCGTGATATCTTCGACCTTCTCGATCAGCTCCAGCGCTTCCATTTCGGCGAGGATTTTCTTACGCGCATCATAGCGGTCCATGCCGATATATTCTTCAGGTCCGTTCTGGTTGATCTTTGCGTCTTTGTCCAAAATATCGATCAACGGTAATTTATGACGCTTGCCGACTTCGAAGTCATTGAAGTCATGCGCAGGCGTGATCTTGACCGCGCCGGAGCCTTTTTCAGGGTCGGCATATTCATCAGCGACGATCGGGATAATACGGCCAACGATTGGCAGCACGGCGAATTTGCCGACGAGGTCTTTGTAGCGCGGATCATCGGGGTGCACGGCAATGGCGGTGTCGCCGAGCATGGTTTCCGGACGCGTGGTAGCGATGGTGATGAAGCGCTCTTCATTGCCCTCAACGGGATATTTGAAGTGCCACATCTTGCCCTTGGTTTCCTTCTGCTCGACTTCGATGTCGGAGATGGCCGTGTGCAGCTTCGGGTCCCAGTTGACGAGACGCTTGTCGCGGTAAATCAATTTCTCTTTGTAGAGCTGGACGAAAACTTTGCGCACAGCCTTGTTGAGCCCCTCGTCCATCGTGAAGCGCTCGCGGCTCCAGTCAGGCGTCGCGCCGATGCGGCGCAGTTGCGAGGTGATCATGCCGCCGGATTCCGCTTTCCATTCCCATACGCGTTTCAGAAAACCTTCGCGGCCCAGATCATGGCGCGACTTGCCTTCTTTCGCGAGCAGGCGCTCGACAACCATCTGCGTTGCGATACCGGCGTGGTCGGTGCCCGGCTGCCAGAGAACATCCTTACCGTTCATACGTTCATAGCGGCTGAGAATATCCTGCAGCGTCATGTTGAACGCATGGCCCATGTGCAAACTGCCCGTGACGTTCGGCGGCGGCATCGGGATTGTGTAGGGCGTGTTATTGCTCTTCACGTTCGCGGCGAATACGCCCGACTTTTCCCAAAGCTGGTAGTACTTTTCTTCAACGTCTTTTGACTGGAAGGTTTTTTCTAAAGCCATGTGTTTCACTCTCTATATTGCAGCTACCCTTTTTAATCAAAATCCCCTTGATTTGAAATAATAATTTTCCGCTTGACCCGTTATGTCCAGATATATATGAATTGATCATAATAGGCAATATTGAATATGACAAAATTACTCCCAAAACCCGGAGAATTAATTGAAGCCGTGAAAGCGCGCGATATGGCGCGCGTGAAGCTTCTGCTTGAACAGGGCGCGGATCCCAATGAAAGGGATTCCGATTCCAGCAACAACACCGCCCTCCACCTCGCCGTGCTGGTTGAACGTTCCGGCGAACTCGCGAAGATGCTGATTGAACATGGGGCTGAGATAGACGCGACAAACGGCAACTACGACACCACCCCGCTCATGTATGCCGCCCGCAGCAATCTGCCCGCTTTGGCTTTCCTGATCGAGAGCGGCGCCGCGCTTGAACAAAAAGACTCTTTGCAGCGCACCGCCCTGAACTGGGCCAGTGCGGCGGCCAATAAAGAAGCCGTAAAAATGCTCAAGGCCGCTCCCGAGCTGCGGTTGCGGCTGGCGGAAGAAAAAGCCGCGCGCATTACCGCGTTTCACGATGCCGCCGCCGCACGGCAGGCCGCTCTTAATAGCCGCCGCCCCAAAGTGATATTGAAGCCATGACGGTAGGCGAGAAACCGACTTCCCGGGATTTGCTTAAAGCAATCCAGATACATGATATAAATCGCGTCAGGCTCCTGCTTGAGCAGGGCGCGGATCCCAACGAAAAATATTTTGATACCAATAGTACCGACCCCCTTCTCCACTGTGCAGTGGTCAGTGACAAATCCGGCGAGCTCGTAAAGCTGCTAGTCGCGTACGGCGCCAAACTGGATGTAAAGAACCACAATGACCTCACACCGCTGATGTATGCGGTATGCTACAACAATATTCCCGCTATACGCTTCCTGATCGAAAAAGGGGCCTCGATTGACAATAAAGACCGCTTCGACCGCACCGCGCTGAGCATAGCCTCGGAAGGGGACGGCAAGAAAGTCATTGCACAAATAATAAACGATGCCATCGCACAACGGCAGCAACTGGCCGAAGAGCGGAAAATTTTAGAGTTTCGCAATACCGCCGCCGCGAGACAGGCTGCCCTCAATAGCCGCCGCCCGAAAGTGATATTGAAGCCATGACGACAGCTCCCAAACCCGGAGAATTGCTTGAAGCCGTATTGGCCCTGGATGCGGAACGCACGGAAATTCTGCTTGCGCAGGGAGCTGACCCGAACGAAAGCAATGATCACGGGGGATGCCTCATGTATGCGGTACGCAGGGGCTCCGCAAAAATTGCCGCGATGCTGATAGAAAAAGGCGCCAATATCGAGGCAAAAGACCAATGGGGCGTCAGCGTGCTCATGTACGCGGCGCTCCACTCTACGGAGACCCTGCGCCTCCTGGTAGAGAAAGGCGTCACGCTCGATACAAAAAGCAATGGCGGCAGCACCGCCATGGACTGGACTAACGGCAGCCTGGACCGGGAAGAAGCCGTAAAAGTCCTGAAAGAAGCACCCGCTGTGCAAAGGAAGATTGAGGCCCAAAAGATCAAAACCGAGCAGGATAAAATTACCGCGTTTCACGATGCCGCCGCCGCACGGCAGGCCGCCCTCAATTGCCGCCGTCCCAAAGTGATATTGAAGCCATGACAGCGATAGCTCCCGAACCCGGCGCATTGTGTTCTGCTGCGAAGAAAGGCGATATAGAAGGCGTAAAAAAGCTGCTTGCACAGGGCGCAGATCCGAACGAAAGGGACATCGGCGGCACCTCACCCCTTATTTATGCCCTGAGCCGGCCTTTTGAAATGGTGGAGCTGCTGGTAACCGCAGGCGCCAATGTTAATGCAAAAACCAGGGCCGGCATTCCGGCGCTGAAATGCTGCATCATGAATAGCACAACAAATACGGACAGTGCGGACATGCTGCGCCTCCTGATCGATAAAGGCGCTTCCCTTGAAGAGGATCCCGCAAACATGCCCCTTCTGCTCTGGACCCAGGCTTCCGGCAGCAAACAAGCAGTGGAAATAATAAAAGAGGCTCTTGAACAAAAAGCCGCGCAGGAAAGGCTTTCAGCGCTTCACGATAACGCCATGGCACGGCAGGCCGCCCTCAATAACCGCCGCCCAAAAGTAATCCTGAAAAATACGCCGTGATTATTTTTTCTCCGGCCTGGAGAAATACAACTCGATTTCCTGCGCGCTCAGCCCCAGCTTTTTGGCAAAGTCGACGGACCATTGCTTTCCGGACAGGCCTTTCATCCGGTCAAGGTCGTGGAGCATATCTTCTGCGGCGGAATTTTCATCGTGTTTCATGACGCACCTCTGGCTGACGGCTGGCAGGCGGAAGGCTTGCTTTGAAGAAAAGGCTGCACCCTTCCCTCCGGAAATAAATAAGCTATCATTCTGTGCAGGCAAGCGGGATCCTTCAGGTCGGCAGTCCCGCCCCAGATGATGACATCCTTGATGTCTTTAATATCTTTCTTTGTCTTCAACCCTGGAAAATGAAGACGTTTTTCAGGCTTGGGCCACGGAATCTCTTTTGGCAGCTTGTCAGCCGGGAACGTCAGCAGCTTGCCCAGAGCGGCGCCATAGCAAGGATATTGCTGATCGACGATGAACCAGAAGCTTTTCGGATCAGCGGAAGATAACGCCGCGCGAAGGGCTTTGACGCATCCATAGGGCAACTTCGCTTCCTTCTCAAAAAAATCGAGCCTTCTTCCAACATGTTCCTGCAGCACGGCCCACGACTCCGGTGACGGCACAAATCCGCTTCTTGCCCATACGTAAGAACCTAAATCATTCGCGTATAGATCTATGCGTTTAATGCCTATTTTCTGATAAAGCCTGAAAAGATGCCCATTCACTATTCTTCCAATGCCCGATCCCCGCAGTCCTGGAGACACATCTGCATGAAGATGCGTGACATAGGGACCAACAAAATCCCTCATAAAAGAAAATCTGTCTTCTCCATCTTTAAAATTATAATTGACGGAGTTCAAATCGCCATACCTGTCGAAATTCACCTTCAGCTCAGTCCCGCGCGGAAGCCCTTCCGTCATCGCGCGATAAAATTTCTCCGGCGTGCCCAAAGAAAATTTCTCCGAAAATGCCGGCCAGGCTTTTTGAGCCTCTTCATTCATCTCGGGAATTGTGGGTATATCGCTCATCGTCGCCCTTATATAGAATTCGTCACATACATTATTTCATAATACACTTAACAATTCCTTACCTGTTGATTTATGGGGGCTTTTTGACCAAAATAACGGCAAGTATTTTGAGGAGTATTCATGAGTTCTCAGCGACAAAAGTTTTTTTTCACTCTGATCTTTTTGGCCGTTTTCCTTCCTAATGCATGGACTGCATTTTCGAGGTTTTCCGTGTCCGGTTCCGTAGACTACTGGGGTCTCCTTGGCCACCTGAGCATGGCGGGCGTTACGGCAGCTCTTTTAGCAACTGTTGTCGTGCTACGGCTTAGCAAGAGCGCATCTTCCCAGCCCCTCATTAACGTTGTTTCAACTGACCTGTCAAAAAATCCGCTGGCTCCTTCGGCCACATTCAGGATAGACAAAACGGGAGCAGGCGGGCTCGGAAACATAAGACTTGACGGAGAAGTCACAAAGGGAGTCCTTCAAAAAGGAATGGGATTCAAAATCAGCGATGACTCTGGAATCATCATTACCTTTCTTACCAAGCCTGAGGCGACCGGATATAATCGATTTCTTGCGCAGGTCGGGTCTGAAGACGGATCGCTTATCGTTCTTGCCCGTCCGTTCGGTCGCACTCCTCAGAGTTTTTTTTCGGGAAATGCTGAAATTGAATTTTCGGACACTTCCGAGTTCAGGGCGCAAGCAGTCCAGCCATTATCCTTGAACATCCCCATGTCCATCCTGCTTGGAGCCTCCGGATTACTTGTCGCCATGCTCTTGCTCTCTGTTCTCAAACCGGATGACTTCCACCGCCTTGTTTCCCTCTTCCAACACTGATATGACAGTATGAAACCAAAGGAAAACCAGACATGATGAAAACACGTATCGAAAGCGACTCCATGGGCGAGGTGCAGGTGCCCGCCGACAAATACTGGGGCGCGCAGACGCAGCGCTCGTTCGAGAACTTCAAGATCGGCACCGAGAAGATGCCCCTGCCCCTGATCCGCGCGCTGGGCGTGCAGAAGAAAGCGGCGGCGCTGGCCAATATGGAACTCGGCGCGCTCGACAAGAAACTCGGCGAGGCGATCATCAAGGCTTCCGAAGAAGTCATGGCTGGCACGCTCAACGACCACTTTCCCCTCGCCGTGTGGCAGACGGGCTCCGGCACGCAGACCAACATGAACATCAACGAAGTCGTCGCCAACCGCGCGATCGAAATTCTCGGCGGCGTAATCGGCTCGAAGAAGCCCGTGCACCCGAATGACCATGTGAACTACGGCCAGTCATCGAACGATACTTTCCCGACCGTCATGCATATCGCAGCCGTCGAGCAGATGACGCATGAGCTTATTCCGGCGCTCGAGCATCTCGAAGAAGCGCTCGGCAAAAAGGCCGATGAATTTATGAAGATCATCAAGATTGGCCGCACGCATCTTCAAGATGCGACTCCTGTAACTCTTGGCCAGGAATTTTCAGGCTATGCGAAACAGGTTGAGTATGGCATCGAGCGCATTCAGGCCTGCCTGCCGCGTTTGTCGCAACTGGCGCAGGGCGGCACCGCCGTCGGCACGGGGCTGAACTGCAAGAAGGGTTTCGCTGAACTGTTCGCGAAGAAAGTTTCGGACATTACCAAGATCCCTTTCACCACGGCGGAAAACAAGTTCGAAGCAATGGCGGCGCATGATGCGATTGTCGAGGCTTCCGGCGCGGCGAACACGGTTGGATTGCAGTAAGTTATAGATTAATACAGGCTTGAACACATTCAATTCAAAGTGTCCGTTGCTGCCTGCGATGGCCAACGACATCCGTTTGCTCGGCTCCGGCCCACGCTGTGGTATTGGCGAAATCCATCTCCCCGAGAACGAGCCCGGCTCCTCGATCATGCCCGGCAAGGTCAACCCGACCCAGTCCGAAGCCATGACGATGGTCTGCACGCAGGTGATGGGCAACCACGTCACCATCACCATCGCAGGCAGCAACGGACACTTTGAATTGAATGTGTTCAAGCCTGTATTAATCTATAACTTACTGCAATCCATCCGCCTGCTCGCCGATGCCAGCCGCAGCTTCACTGACAACTGCGTCGTGGGTATCGAACCCAACAAAGAGCGTATCAAGAAACTGCTCAACGACAGCCTGATGCTCGTGACGGCCCTCAACCCCGTCATCGGCTACGACAACGCCGCCAAGATCGCCAAAACCGCGCTGCATGACAACAAGACGCTGAAGGAAGTCGCGATCGAGATGAAGCTGCTGACGGCGGAGGAGTTTGACAAAGCGGTCAGGCCGGAAGATATGATTGGGCCGAAG
>Ga0206962_1155_pt1 | contig 13937 bp, 18 predicted proteins | sample Alteio_BWOrgHeat_27_FD_153241 | JGI IMG/M metagenome (GOLD analysis project Ga0206962, IMG submission 153241) | Enriched cells from forest soil in Barre Woods Harvard Forest LTER site, Petersham, Massachusetts, United States -... | ecosystem: Environmental > Terrestrial > Soil > Temperate forest >...
CCACCGCGGCCACGAAGACCGGAAGCCTTCATCTCGTTGATGATCCACTCGGGACCTTGGGCGAGGGCCTTGCGTGTGGCCTCGTAGCCGCCCAGTTCGATGTAGCGATCGATCTCGGTAGCGCCCATGCCAAAACGCTTCGAGATGACTTTGACTTCGTCGGGATGGGAGACGAGCCTAGGCATTGGAGGTTTCCTTTGCTCTGTATGTTGCCAATACTTCGTCTACCTTGTCGTTGGTGAGGTCGTCGTGGAAGTCGTAGTTTACCTGAATGGCCGGAGCCCAGCAGCAGACGCCGATGCATTCGACCTCTTCGAGCGAGAAGAGACCGTCTGCTGTGACGCCTTTGTGGCCGATGCCGAGTTTTTCTTCGAGATGTTCGAAAAGATCGTAGGCGCCGCGCAGCATGCAGCTGATATTGGTGCAGACCTGCACGTTGTATTTGCCGACCGGCTTGAAACGGAGCATCGAGTAGTAGCTGGCGACATTGCGGACATCGAGCGGCGTGATGGAGAGGCGATCGGCGATCTCGTCGATTACGGCGTCAGAGAGGTAGCCGATCTCGTCTTGCGCATAAAGGAGCATGGGGATCAGCGCTGAGCGCTTAACTGGATACTTGAGGACAAGAGTGTCGAAGCGCGCAACGAGTTGCGACGAGAAGATCGACATTGTCTCCTGGCTTGATTGCTGGGGGCTCATTGCATCAGCTCCCGTGCCCAGGCTTCGGCTTGCATATCCATTTCTTCTTCGGCTCCGGATTGGTCTTTGAGTCTGCCGTGGTCCGTTAGTTCGAAATTGCCGCCGGTTTTATTTTCTCGCATCCACGTGACATTTGCGTCATTTCTGTCGAGCTTCAGCCAGCGGTCCCCGGCGCGGACGATGATCTGGTCTTCGCCAAGCTCGACTGTGGCCTGTTCACGACGGTTGAGGCCGTGGGCTGCGGTGTAGCTGCGCAGAAGCGAGGCCAGCGAGACCCATAGCTCGGTGTACAAAGTTGTGGCCAGTTCAATCAAGGCGCACTCGCGATCAGTTCTTCGATGATGGTCGCTGCTGCTGCCCTTGGTTCGATTTTTGGTTCGGTTGCGGGTGAAAGGCTTACGCGCTGGGCTGTGACGGGCGATTCGTCGGGAAGGATGATGAAGGTGACGGATTTTTCGCTTGTTTCGCTGGTGATGCTTGCCGCAACATTCGGGGCTTCGCGGTCCTGGGTGACTGTTGCTGTGGCGGTGCCGCAGGTGATTACGATGATGTTGCCGCTGGACCATCCCTCTTTGAACTCGATGGTTGGGGCTCCTTCGTAGGTGAGCGCCGAGTTGGCCTGTTCGGCTTCATCGGAGAGCCCAACGCGAAGAGCTTCAAAGAAAGTGTCAAGGTTGGCGGTCCGTCTGGCCTTTGCGTCAAGGCGGGCTTTCAGGTCGGAAGCGGCTTTTGCGTAGTCGGCCATTGTTCCTCGGGTTTCGATTCTGGGATTTGTGGTATCCCACCCTTTCGCACAAAACGCGAAAGAATGGGGCACCCGGCCATTGTTCCTCGGGATTTGATCACTTACCTTCAGCTGATCCCACATCTCAAAATCGAGATGTGGGGCACCCAGATTTGTTGAAGACAACACTCCACTCTATCGGTCGATCTCCCCGAGGACTACGTCGATCGATCCGATGACGGCGACTACGTCGGAGATGGAACGGCCCTGGCACATGGTTTCCAGGGCCTGCAATGACGAGAAGCTTGGGTTGCGCATGTGCACACGGTACGGCTTGGCTGTGCCATCGGAGACGACGTAGTAGCCCATCTGCCCGCGGGACGATTCGATGGCCTGATAAACCTCGCCCGCTGGCACGGCGAAACCTTCCGTGACGATCTTGAAGTGATGGATGAGCGACTCCATCTGTGTCTTCATCTTTTCGCGATCAGGCAGAACAATTTTGGGCGCGTCGGCTTTGACAGGCCCCTCAGGCATGCCGGCGAGAGCCTGGTTGATGATCTTTACGGATTCGCGCATCTCTTCGAGACGCACGAGATAACGTCCCCAGACGTCGCAGCGTTTGGAGGTGGGAATCTTGAAGTCGAATTTCTCGTAGCTTGAATACGGCTTGTCGCGGCGCAGATCAAAATCGATGCCCGAGGCCCGCATCGGCGGGCCTGTCACGCCCAGGGCTATCGCGTCCTCCGCAGAGAGATTTCCCACGTTCTGCAGGCGGTTGACGAAGATGGGATTGCCGGTGAGCAGGTTGGAATATTCATCGATCTTTTCCGGAAAGGTCTTCATGAAGGCTCTTACGCGATCGAAGAAGTCGAGGGGCGGCTCCATGGCAAGGCCGCCGATGCGAAAGTAGCTCGTCATCATGCGCTGGCCGCTGACCAGCTCGAAGATGCGCAGAATGTCTTCCCGCTCGCGAAACGTGTAGAGGAAGACCGTCAGGGCGCCGATGTCCATCGCATGCGTGCCAAGCCAGACCAGATGCGAATTGAGCCGGGTCAATTCGCTGAGTAGCACCCGCATCCACTGGGCTTTGTCGGGGATGGGAAGTTCGAGCAGCTTTTCAACGGCGAGGCAATAGCAGAGATTGTTGTGCATCGGGCTGAGGTAGTCGATGCGATCTGTGAGAGGGACAACCTGCTGGTAGAACTTGGCTTCGCAGGTCTTTTCGATGCCGGTATGCAGGTAGCCGATCTCAGGGTAGAGGCGGACGACGATTTCGCCGTCAATCTCCAGCACCAGGCGCAGAACTCCGTGGGTGGACGGATGCTGCGGCCCCATGTTGAGGACCATGGTCTGATCTTTGGAGCCCTCGGCAATCGGCGCTTCTAGAATCGGGGTTCCTGCGACATCGGTCATCAGAGTGGGTCTCCGGTGGTTGCCTGGTTTCGAGCGGTCGTTGACTTAACAGGATACAACGGATAGGTGCGGTGTCCTTCAGGGGATGAAGCCCCGTTCCTGTTTCGGCTGGGATGTACGGGCTGAAGCCCGTACCCTTCAACTTAGGCCTGGTTTCAACGGTAGCCCTCGACGGGATAGTCCTTGCGGAGAGGATGGCCGCTCCATTCTTCGGGCATCATGATGCGGCGCAGGTTGGGATGGCCATCAAAGCGAACGCCGAATAGATCAAAGATTTCGCGCTCGTAGTAATTGGCTGATGGCCAGACGGGAACAAGTGTGTCGAGCGAGAGACTGCCTTCATCCACCATCACGCGCAGGCGGATGTATTCCTTGAAGCGATGCGAAAGGATGTGGTAGCTGATCTGAAAACGCGGCGTGGCAGGAAGCCAGTCGACGGCAGTGATGTCTTCCAGGAAGTTGTATCCGGCCTGCTGCAGAGTAAGGGCCGCGCCCTGAATCTCCTCGCGCGGAATGGTCAGAGTCAGTTCGTCGCGGTCCCATCGGGCATCTGTCAAAGCTTCTGGACGCCAGGCAAGAATAGCGGCTACCGCTGGATGATCGGATTTTTCGCGGAGAACGGCTTCTTTGTCCGGCAGCGTGAGACTCATGCTTATAGATCCCCTTTGTCTTTGGACCAGTCGAGGATGCCTTTTTTAACGATGTAGAAGAGCCCGACGGCGACGAAGCCAAGGTAGACGACCATCTCCCAGAAGCCGAAAAACTTAGAACCGGTAATGGCCGGCAACTGGCGGTAGACAACTGCCCACGGCATCATGAAGACAACTTCAACGTCGAAGAGGATAAACAGCATCGCGACCAAATAAAAGCGCACGCTGAAGCGTCCGCGCGCGTCGCCAACCGAGACGATGCCGCACTCATATGTGTCGAGCTTGGTGATCGTGTTGCGATGCCTGCCGATGAAATACGAGCCCACCGCCATACCGATTCCGAGGCCGAAAGCGGCCAGTATCTGTAACAGGAGCGGGATGTACTGCCAATTGTAGGAGATCATCGGGGTCCTTGCGGCGGCCACGCCGTTTGTGTGGCCGCTAGGTTGAGCTTAGGTTTTCACACTCACCGCGTCAAGCCCGCACAGCGGCCGGCGTGAAACACGGAAATGCGATTCGCAGAATGAAATTTCGTGCCCTATCTATCCCGAGACGTTGGAGAGGCCGCGGTACATTCGTCATCTGAAAGATGTCACAGCCACGCCGATGCAGTGGTAGAGGGAGACTCGGCATGGCCACCACAGCGGCAGACAGCTCACTGACTCAGGTTTCGGAACACGCTGGAGCGGCTTCGCGGTGCAGACGAAGAATGTCGCCCACGGACGGCCGCGCCATCGAGATGCTTGGTCACGCAATCGAATACCTGGCCGACGATTTCGCGCTGGAGTGCATGAGCGCCGACGCCGTTTCGGCTGGCGTCAAGCACCCGCGCATTGCGGCGATCGAGCTGCTAAAGGCGCGCAATCGGGAGATTTATCTGCGGTGTCCGGAAATCTCTACGTGGGGCGACCGGATGCGGGCGTTACTGAGGGCAGTGCGAGCCTGAGGCCGGCAAGTTAGAAGTCACGAAATGCCGACTGCAAGAATCTGGTTATCGTGCTCGTTCGGAAGATCTGCGGGGGCAGAATCGTCAGCAGAGTTGCAGACTCGTTCCAGCGCTTTGGCCAGTTTGACGATTCGTGACGAGATTTCAGCGGCGTTACGCTCGGAAAGCCCTGCGACGATCGCTCCGTTAAGAGCCTGGAGCTCCTCACAGGAGTATCTCATCATGTCCTGGATACGATTGATTATCGCAAAATATTCCTGCTCATTCGGTACGGTCATAAGCATCTCCTTTCAGCATTTGAGTGATGCGGTGCCTGCACTATCACCTGCAAGGAGATTGAGCTCCAGGAGGTGGTTTCAGCTGAACGTGCACAGTCCAGCACTGAGATGCTGTTGAGTGACTACTTCATTAGAGATTCGATTCCGCGAATTAGACGGTCAGCGTCATGATGAAAATCAGGGTCTGGCCGAACTGAAATTCCATGGTGATATGCCAACCGAGCTAGTGACGCAGGCATATCTTCTTCGGCGGGCATTTCTACGTCATCCACGAGAACCGGTATGACCGGAATACGGCGCTCCAGCGCCGTTTCGATTTCGATTCGGAGATGGTCTCGCGGATCGTTCAAACGTGCACTGCCGGAAGGGGTAGGCCCATTCCAGTTCTTTCCGATCACAGCAATTAATATTGCGCAACGGCTAACCTGCTCACGAATGTGATCCCTAAAATCGTAACCAAGGGGCATAGAATCAACGTCTTTAAAGACATTACTTTTGCCAAACCTGGTAAATAACTTGTCATAGATGCGTCCTGTAATATGCTGACTGTCTTGGCGCCTGTAGGAAATAAAAATCGAGCGGTCAGGCTGATTTATAGATGAAGCGACCTCAGCCTCGTTTGTAACCGCAGCCGCTTTCGTAGCAATGGCCGCAGTCGTATTCTCCGCTGCTTCTGATGATTGAATAGGTTTGTGATTATCCGGCAAATTACTTTGCCGCTTTTTCTCAGCCTTTATCAAGAAGAGATACCAAACTGCCATCCCAAAGGCCCCAAAAAGAGCGATATAGAGCAATACATTGTTACCCGTGCTATCAGGCTCGTTGGAGTGTACCCGGTCTGCGCTAAAACAAACGTGGAACTGCCAAGCATCGATGCTGCGGCTGCTAGTCGCCCGCTGTTTCGTTTGGCGGTGCTGGACAAGGCGGATTCCTGATGATCTTCGATAGAACTCTATCAAAAAAGATACACGTACTTTAACAAACTCAAAATAGCTTCGAGCCTGGCCACTGTACTAATTGATGTAACCCATTAAGGCACTAGCCCAATGCGAGCAGGCCGAAAAGCATCAGCCAGGCTACGCCCATGGCGTGCCAGTACCAGGCGATGCTGTCCACGCCGATCTGGCGATACTCCACTTTGCGCAGAAGGCCAAGGCCCCCGAGGCTGCCTGCCAGCAGTAGTATCCCGAGTACGAGGTGGGCAGCGTGGATGCCGGTGATCAGGTAGAAGAAGTAGATGGCCGGGGTGGCCCAGCGATCGAAGGCGTATCCCTGCGAAGTGAGCTGGCCCCACGCAGTCCATTGACCAGCTATAAACAGGCCCCCGAGAACTAGGGTTACCGCAAGCCAGGGGAGCGTCCGTCGCAGAGCCGGTCGGCCGAGCCCCAGCCACTCCTCAACTACGTCGAGCTCGTGGAAGATGTGACGTCGCGCGATCTCCATGGTCAGGCTGCTCAGAATGAGCGCCGCCGTGTTGAGGAAGAGGATTGGCGGCAGCTTGACCGGATGCCAGTCACCGATGAACTCCTGGTTGCGCGGGTCAAAGTGGCCGGAGCCCTGGTGTGCGAAGAACATGACCGACAGGGCGAGAAAAAACATCATGTCGCCGGCGAGCATGGAGAAGACTACGAGGCGAACGCGCTTGAGCAGCTCCCGGGGGCCGCTCCGCCCCAGTCGTTTCCATTCATCGTCGTCGCCGCCTCCGCCACCGCCGGTAGGGCGTCGATCGACGGGCGGTTTGCCGCCGATACCAGGATCTTTCCGCTCGGTTTCAACCGGATGTCGCGTAAAGGTGGTAGGCATTGGCAGCAGGCCCCTGTGAAGGTCAGATTACACCACTTTGAGAAGGATGCATTCGAATACTCGCAAGTTGTTTTTTGCCGGGTGAACGCAACGGTCCGGAGAATAAAATCGTTACGAGTTCAGCGCGAGCTGGATCAGGGAGATGAACAGTGTGTGAATACGGCGATCCGCCGAGAGCTCAGGGTGGAAAGTGGCGGCCAGCGTGTTGCCCTGGCGGATCAGGACAGGAAAGCCATCGCGCTCCGCGAGGATTTCGACAGCCGGGCCGGTTTCCGCAATGCGGGGAGCGCGAATAAACACGGCTTCGAGAGGCCCCAGCTCTTGCCACTCGGGCAGGTTTGTTTCCAGGGTCAGGATGGCTGAGTCGCGCTGGGCTCCGTAGGCGTTGCGCTCGACAGCGATGTCGAGAATGCCGAGGCTGGGCTGGGCGGGGTGGCGGACCTCGCGCGCGAGCAGGATCGCTCCGGCGCAGGTGCCGAAGACGGGCTTTTGCTGGGCGAAGGTCCTGAGAGCTTCGAATAGGCCGCCGCGGTCGAGGAACTTGAGCATGGTCGTCGACTCGCCGCCGGGCAGAATGAGGCCGTCGAGAGACTGGCCATCGGGGCGAAGCAGATCGGCAGTATTGCGAACCAGCGATGCCGTTGCGCCGGATTCTTCAAGGGCGGCAGCGTGGCGCTCGTAGTCGCCCTGGATGGCAAGGACACCGATGTGTGGAGCGGTTTCTGGTTCGTGCAACTCTGTCTCCTGCTTTCAGCATAATGGATGTGCGATTGCGGTGCTGGTTGCGGGCGAAGCCGGAGGTTTGGGCAATGACCAGAAGTTTCCGAAAACGTTGTTTTTCACGGACTACAACCGAGCGGCCTGGTCCATCCAAGGCCAGATAGTTTCCGGTTTCCGATCACACGGCTAACTATTCGGTGGGAAGACAACGTTGATGGTGGTCTCGACTTGGACCGGCTTGTTGTCCAGCAGGTATGGGCGGTAGGTCCATTGGCGAATGGCATCCATCACAGCTTGCCGCAGCGATGCTGGTCCGCTGATAACCGCCAGCGCTTCCACCCTGCCCTCAGTACTAATAGTGGCATGAAGAACGACCATACCGGAGACATGGTCCTTGAGTGCCTCGGCTGGATAGACGGGAGCGATATTGGTCTTTAGCATGGCAGCGGCCACGCCAGCGGAGACGGCGACTTTTCTTGGCGCTGTTGTGGCGCAAGGTGGCGGCGGAAGTTCGGCTGCTTTTCCCTGTTCTGCTTCGTTTCGCCGTTTCGTGAACTCGACTATCGTACGGTGTACCTCAACTTCAATGGGGGGACCCTCATCCCACAACTGATGAGTTCGAAGATGTGCGCCGATTGCACACTCGATATATTTCTTTGCATCAGCCACTGGTCGACCCGTATGGTCTGTGCTTGGCGTCCTCTCAAATGCCGTGAGATATTGATCACGAGTTCCCCACTTTTCCTTTAGTCCTCGCTTGAGGATAAGGATGGCTCGATCCAATTCCAGTGCTAGTGAAATCGAGGTTGACTCTACTGCCGCGCCGGGCGAACGTTGAAGAACAGTCCCAGGACCGGGAGTCCAAGCCTGACGGGCCAAGAGACTAGCCGGGAGAAAAACAAGCTTCGCGAGAAGCACGTTCGGATGCAGCATCGCTACCTCGACACCAGATAACAGAGGGTGACTTAATTCTTAGACACCGCAAATGCCAAAAGAGTGCCCACGATAGACACGACGATGATTCGCGGCCCCGGTAACCGGAACTGAATCGTTTGTAAGCGAGCGAGGTGCCTTCAAGTGATTGCGGCGACGCTCAATCCGCGCTTGCGATTGAACTGCCGCTAAAGTTGCTCTTTCGGAAACTTCGTGTCAGACCAGTAAGGCCGCTTTGTCGAACAGTACCCAGTTAGGCTTATCAGAGTGGTGAAATAGGCTTTGTACATTGTACAAAGATCAGTTAGGACGCTCCTGATAATGGATGTGCAATCGCGGTGCTGGTTGCGAGCAGCCCGCGGTTTGACGCAATGACCCGAAGTTTCCGAAAACGCCAACGTTTTCAGGGAGGTTCTAACGACACATTTAGAATCGTAGGCAGATGATCTCGCTCGGATACATGGCGAAGCGTATTCCCAAGGAGCGTCCTGACGGGCTGCAAGCCCCGGGAGTTGTCGATGTTTACTCGGTAAGCGACTGTGTGAACGACACCCTAGCTGACTATTCCAATGGCTGGGAACACAATGGCTTTTGGATGTTCGACTCCCCGGTAGCCATCCAGACCGCTGCTGTTGCAAATGAGATCGACATTCAGGGTGCGATGCTCTTCTTCTACGAAGCTTATGAGTCGGAGTTCGATGGACATGACCGGCTTCCGATCTTGCCAGAGGCCTCGTTTGAAACTCAGGTTTTGGTTCCTCCTACTAAGCACTTGCAGGGTTTCGACGTCGTCACGTTCTGCGACGGCCCGAACTCACACTCGCCCCTCTCATGTAACGGCATTGCGGCGGACGTTAAGACGAACCAGCATTGCCTTTTCGCTAGTCTGGATGAAGCCGTCGCCGCTCTGGAGAGTGACGCATTCGATCAATGTGAGGCCGGACCCTACCGAATCTATGCCGTCTATTCAGTGCCCTGGCCTGAGTGAGGCCGTACTTCCTCGAAAGTCGGGTTTTCGGAAACTTCAGCAGCTCCTCCTGAATTCGCCAACAGTATCCGTACTGGTCAAAGAAACACGAAATGATTTCCAACTATGATGGATTGACGGGCATTGGCAACTCGTGGGGTCGGGAAGACATCTTTCTAATGACATGCAGGCTTTCCGCGGATCAAAAAAGTAAAAACATTTAATTGCGGATTGGGTTGAACTTAAAAGAACGAATCATTCTTGGCTTTGGGGCCTTGCGTCTAATCCGACGGTTGGGGGACCTTTGGCGGGGAGTCAAAGTTGTAATTCCGCATTTGTCCTGCGGAGGAATGAGTGTTGCCTGGCTGGCAGCCTTCGCCTCCGATGTTTTTCAATGGTGGCCATTATTTGGCTGCCTGGGCTGGCATCGGCACACTGCCAGGAGGCGCAGGCCCCGGTGGTGATGGATGCTGCTCAGGCGTCGAATACGCTGATTAAAACAGAGTCCCCTCCGGCGACGGATGTCGTACCGACACAGGAGCCACGCCCGGTCAAGCGGCCAGTGGATAGTGAGATCGCGGTGACGGGGATGATTCCGGATGGAGATTATAGGTTGTTCAGCGCCACGGTGCGGTGCACCGCCTGGACGATCGGTGTGGAGTACGACCGTCATAGCCTGGGCCACATATTGAAATCACAGGTCGACTGGGCCATGGAGGTTATGCCGTTTGTGCTTCTGAGCCAGCCCGCTGTTTCGGATTTTTGGGGTAATGCTGAGAGCCCTAACCAGGAGTGGGTTCCCGGACTGTCGATTTCGCCGGTCGGGTTTCGCTTTCGGTGGCGGAGCAACGCGGCCATCAAGCCGTTTATAGTGGGCAAGCTTGGTGCCATCGTTTTTGACAAGAAGGCGTTCTCGCAGAGTGCGAGCTATGCGAACTTCAACATTCAGGCTGCGTTTGGGGTTCAATTCAGACTGAATAAGAAAGTTGACCTGCGCGTGGAGCCGTTCGAGTTTTTTCATGTTTCGAACGGCTATCTAGCGGCGAGCAATCCTGGGATGGATCAGCTGGCTACGAGAATTGGGATCAGCTATCACCTCGGCAAACAGGAGCGGTAGCGTGGCGAGGTTATTCGGCCGTGGTCTTCGAGGTATTTTTCGACTTCGATGGCGGCCCTGCAGCAGACCAGTAATGGCAGCTTTGTGGAACAATGCCCGATTTGGCTTATCAGAGTGGTGAAATAGGCATTTGTACATTTGTACAAAAGATCAGTTAGGACGCTCCTGATAATGGATGTGCAATCGCGGTGTTGGTTGCGGGCAGCCCACGGTTTGACGCAATGACTGAAGGTTCCGAAAACCCCGTTTTCGGGCTTCAGTCATCTTCACCATCAAGCATGGTAGGATTTAACCTCACCGCTAAGTAGACGAATCCGCCGCACACGGAAGCGCCTATCTTCCGCGAGAACGGCTTGCTCACTTTCCGCCCGCTAAAATGTTGGATGTGACACTGCTCAACTTGTTCTTAGTAATGGTAGCCATCCTTGGCGCGGTACGGATCATGCACTTTTTTCGGGCTCGCGCGATGCGTCGATTCGCTTCAAGGTGCGGTTTGCGGTACATAGGACCCTCTGCGCCTCCACAATGGTGGTGGAATACCTCCCGTCCCAAAATCCCTTCTCCTCTGCCCGGCTGGATTTCCCGCCTCGGTATCTCACAAGCCTGGAACATAATCGAGGGAAAGAATAATGGCACGTCAGTATTCGTTTTCGATGGCGTCAGTGGAGGTTTCAGAAGTCAATTTCGCACCTATATCGCCTGCCAAACCGAACGAAGTCCATTCGGAATGAGTACGTCAGTCGAACCCCTGATACAGATTCACGGATGGACGGTCCTTCATGGGGTGCGGTTCCTTTGGTTCTCTTGGTTCATGGGTATACGGCGGCTTGATAGACATCTCAGTAATCTACAGGCGGAATGACAAAGCCATTTCGAATAAGGAGCACCAAAAACCATGCCAAATTTACGCAAACCTTGGATGCTTTCGGGTTTGGCGAACAGATTGTTCTGTGTTTCGAGCTGGGTCACGGTTGTATCTCTGGTTCTGGTCGTCGCGGCCTCTTCGCTGACGCTAGATCACACAATCGACCTGGGAGACTCGTGGGGGATAAAAATTGGATTTTTCATGGTTTTAGTTACATCGGGGATATCGGTACTCGCGCAGTTCACGCTGTGGCTTTGTATGATGTGGTTCTGTCTGAGGTATGACAAGCGTAGTCTGGCGACACGAGCTTTAAGCGTTCTTGTGCAATTCGTCGGGCTATCGGCCGCCTCCGCCATCATCTATTTCGCGGCTTACAGAACGCAGTTCAAGAGGGCGTCCACGTGAGTCGTAAGTGCGAGTTAAAGCGGCCTTCCGATCGGATCACAGGCGATCCGGAAGTAAATCGCGAAGTGCCTGAAAAGTCGGGCTGTCGGAAAGTTCGTGTCAGACCAGTAAAGGCCGCTTTGTGGAACAGTGCCCGATTTGGCTTATCAGAGTGGTGCAATAGACTTTGTACAAAGGACCAGTTACAACATTCCTGCCGTTCATTGTGTTTATTCTCATGAGGTGTTCCATGGAGATGCCTTCTTCGACTGCATGTGGTTTGTTGCTGGTTTTTGTCGCTTCGGCACAGGCGCAGCGGCCGGCTGAGGTCAGCGCCGTGATCAGTGTCGACGCGCCGGTGGTGGTGCTGAACCACGTGCGCGTAATCGACGGCACAGGCTCCGCTGCTCGCGACGATCAGGCAGTGGTCATTACGAACGGCAGGATCGCAACGATAGGTCCCGCGGCTTCGGTGCAGGCGCCGGCGGGAGCGCAGGTGCTGGATCGCGCAGGCTTCACGGTGATCCCGGGGCTTGTGGGAATGCACGACCATCTGTACTACACGGACTCGATCTCCGTGCAGGTAGTGAATGGAAATCTTGAGGAGCCGGGGCTGTTTGTGGCTGAGCTGCCTTATACCGGGCCGAGGCTTTATCTGGCGGCGGGCGTGACGACGATGCGCACGACCGGCAGCGTGGAGCCTTATACCGACCTGAAGATCAAGAAGAGGATTGACGATGGGCTGATGCCGGGACCGGCGATTGACTCGACTGCTCCATACCTCGAGGGCGCGCCCACGCGGTTTGCGCAGATGCATGAGCTGAAGGATGCAGGCGAGGCGCGGGAGATGGTCGACTACTGGGCCGGGCAGGGGATGACTTCGTACAAGGCGTACATGAACATCACGCGCGACGAGCTTGGTGCGGCGATCGAAGGGGCGCACAAGCATCACTCGAAACTGACCGGGCATCTGTGTTCGGTGACGTGGCATGAGGCGATTGGGCTGGGAATCGACGATCTCGAACATGGGCCGGTGTTTGCGGATACCGAATTTGTTGCTGACAAGAAGCCGGACGCCTGTCCCGCGGGAGGTTCGCGTAGCTGGACGAACTTGGACGTGAGCGGCCCGCAGGTGCAGGGGCTGATTCACGAGCTTGTTGCGCATCATGTAGCGGTGACTTCGACCCTGCCGGTCTTTGAGGCGAGCATGCCGGGACGGCCGAAGCTGCAACAGCGCGTACTCGATGCGATGTCTGCGGAATCGGCGCACAGCTATCTTACGGCGAGGGCGCGGGTGGCGATGGACTCTCCGGTGACCGCGCTGGTCCGCAAGGAGATGGATTTTGAGCTTGCCTTTGTCCGCGCCGGGGGGGTGCTGCTCGCGGGACCCGATCCGACGGGCAATGGCGGCGTGCTGCCGGGATTCGGCGACCAGCGCGAGGTGGAGTTGCTGGTTGAGGCCGGATTTACGCCGCTCGAGGCGATTCACATCGCTACGGAGAATGGCGCAGTCTATCTCGGCCGGCAGGATCAGGTCGGCACGCTTGCGCAGGGCAAGCAAGCGGATATCGTGCTGGTAAAGGGCGATCCTTCAAAACACATCGACGACATTGAGAACATTGAGACCGTCTTCAAAGCGGGCGTCGGCTACGACCCGAAAAAACTGCTCGACAGCGTGCGCGGTCAGGTGGGGATTCGTTAGCTCTCACAGGAACAAGATCACTTTGCGGAACAGGTGTAGCTGAAGGCGTCGTTGGGATCGCCTGAGCCGCGGTACTTTGCTGTCTGTGGATACGGACAGAGCTGGCGGGTCATGGTTGCTTGGCGGCTTGCGCCTTCGCCTGTGAATTTGGTGGCGACGATTGCAGCAGGCGCGACGTTCTTTTCGACCCAGTCTTCGAGCGCGCCATAGAGACTATGCTGCGGGTCGTTGGGCGGTTCGCCGGGCGTCCAGTCGAACTGACCGAAACTGTCCGCGCCGGGGCCTCCTCCGCAGTGCTGTACACCGGGCGCCATGTAGAGGCGGACGGAGGATTCGGTTTTGTCTTTGCCGGTGGTGCTCTCAACCTCTTGGTAGTAGTTGATGGTGTTGAGGGCTGAGATAGCGGGGTCGTTCCAGCCATGGTAGAGGATGAGTTTGCCGCCTCGATCGATAAAGGGCTTGAGATCCGGGTCGGTCGAGTCGAGCATTCTGGATGTCTTTTCGGTTGCGGCCTTGAATCCCTGATCGACCTTGAAGGTTTTGAAGTCCCACTTCGGATCGCCGTAGACCATGTTGGCGAAGTAGCCTACTCCGAAGGCGGCCATGAGGCTTTTGCCGGGAGCGGGGCCGGTGATCCACGGAGCCCATCCGCCGGGACCGTCTTCGCCGCCGTATGTGTAGCCCGGAAAGATGAGCTTGCCTGACGAATCGAGAGCGCCGGCATACAGCGTTT
>Ga0206962_1254_pt1 | contig 13931 bp, 13 predicted proteins | sample Alteio_BWOrgHeat_27_FD_153241 | JGI IMG/M metagenome (GOLD analysis project Ga0206962, IMG submission 153241) | Enriched cells from forest soil in Barre Woods Harvard Forest LTER site, Petersham, Massachusetts, United States -... | ecosystem: Environmental > Terrestrial > Soil > Temperate forest >...
TCGGCACAATTAAAAGTAGTCCCATGGCAATCGACAGGACAGTCATCAGCACAAAAATAAATTTAGATTCGCTGGCGCAGAAAATCAGCAGCATCAGCAGAATAGCACCTGCTATAGCGGCATTAACGGTATTCTGACCGGCAAATCGGAGTGGTTTGCCGCTGATCAGCCCCTGCAATTTGGCAAAAGCAATAATGGAGCCTGAGAACGTGATGCCGCCAATGACGGCGCCAAGACTCATTTCGATGAGTCTGCCTAAGTGAAGGCTGCCGCTATTGCCGATGCCATAACTTTCCGGCGACCATAAAGCGGCGGATGCCACCAATACCGCTGCCAATCCCACTAACGAGTGGAATGCGGCCACCAGCTGAGGCATCGCCGTCATCTGAATGCGCCGCGCAATCACCGCGCCGATAATACCACCGATCATGATGCCAAATAAAATCATCGCATAGTTGCTGATCGACGGCATAAACAGCGTCGTCATAATGCCAATAGTCATGCCGATGATGCCATACACATTCCCCCGCCGCGCTGATTCCGGCGACGACAATCCCTTTAGCGCCAATATGAACAGCACGGAGGATAAGAGATAGAGAAGGTAGGCGGTGGTGCTCATGCTTGGCATTCACCTTTTTTCTTGGAGCAGATGCAGGATAATACTAGCCCTACCAAAATACCCTGGCCTAAGCCGCCGATGAACCATTTGATGGCGAGTTCGCCGGGAACGGGCATCCATAAATAACTGCTAGCCATCATCGTGCCGATTAAGAGGCCGAGGAGAATGCCGAAGCAGAGCCCGTGCTGGATTGGGCATTGTTTTTTGCCATCTATATCGCAGGCTTCCGGTTTTGCTTTTTTGCATTTGCAATACAGCGCAGAATAAATAAACGAAAGGGCTAGCAGACGAATGATGCACCAGGGGAACATACCCATTTCAGACATCGGCCGCCAAAGCGACGCGGTTTGTTGATACAGCGGCATGAGCCATATGCCGTGGATAAGATATTCGGTAGCAAATAGGGTCACAAGTACGGCGAGGACCGAAATAATCATCGGCTTTACACACGCCTTCATTTTACATTCAGAATTTTCCATTACTTTTTCTCCCTTTTTTGAAACATGGATAACATACGTTGTGTTACGATAAATCCGCCGAAAATATTGATAGAAGCGAGTACCACGGCAAAAAATCCGGCCGTATGCGCGAAGCCTTCGCCTTCGGGGCCGAGCGCGATGATGGCGCCGACGATGATGATACCGGAAATAGCGTTGGTGACAGACATAAGCGGTGTGTGCAGTGCCGGCGTTACTCTCCACACCACATAATAACCGACGAAGCAGGCGAGTACGAATACGGTCAGGCCGAATACAAACGGGTCGACGCCTGCATGCTGCACATCCAAATGCGCGGCATTAATGTCTTCCGCGAGTTCTGCCGCTTGCTGGGCTAATTGCTCTGCCTTATAGCCGATCGATGCGCTGTCTAACATGATGTCACTCACTTAAAATTTTTATGTACGGTTAAGCCGTCCATGGTTAACAACGTCCCGGTCACTAGTTCATCATCCCAATTGACTGCCAGTTTTCCATCTTTGCCGATGAGTAGGGTGGAAACAAAATTATATAGATTGCGCGCGTAAAGCTGGCTGGCATCGACAGCGGCGCGGCTAGGCATATTGCTATACCCCACCAGGGTAACCCCGTGCTTGACGACGATCTTATCTACTTCCGTCAGCGGGCAATTGCCACCCGATGCGGCGGCGAGATCAACGATCACCGAGCCGGGCTTCATATCCTTGACCATCTCTTCAGTGATAAGCACCGGCGCTGGTTTCCCAGGAATTAATGCGGTGCAAATGACCAAATCCTGCTTTTTAAGCGTTTCGTGAATGAGCTCAGATTGTTTGCGCTTATATTCATCGCTCATTTCCTTGGCGTAGCCACCGGCAGTTTCACCGGATTCAGACGCGGCCACTTCAATAAATTTTGCACCCAAACTTTCGACTTGTTCTTTTACCACAGGCCGTACATCAAATGCCGATACGACTGCGCCTAAACGTTTGGCGGTGGCAATAGCCTGCAAACCGGCAACGCCTGCGCCGAGCACCAACGCTTTGGCGGGAACTACGGTGCCGGCGGCCGTCATCATCATCGGCACGACTTTGCCAAATAATGACACCGCATCGATCACAGCGCGATAGCCGGCGAGATTGCTTTGCGACGATAGCACATCCATCGATTGTGCCCGCGAGATACGCGGTAGGAATTCGAGTGAAAACGCGGAAAGTTTTTTGAGGTTATACGCCGCCAATAAATCGCCATGGGCATAAGGATCGAGCATACCCACCAGTAGCGCGCCTTCGGGCATGAGCATCATATCTTCTTTTTCGGGCGCGGCGACTTTTAGAATAATATCGGCGCCGTTGGTGCAGGCGCTCGCATCAGCGGCAATGGTTGCGCCGGCATCCATATAATGCTGATCGGATATCCCAGCGCCAATGCCCGCCTCTTTTTCCACCGAAACCGATGCACCAAGCGCCGCATATTTTTTGACGCTATCAGGCGTTGCCGCCACTCGCAGCTCACCGGTTTTACGTTCGCGCAGTACAGCAATTTTCATGGATGTCGGTCCGTGCAATTAAGGCACAGAATCATTAAACGATTTCAGCTAAAGGGGAAAGTAGAAAATAGCAAAGAGGATGTATTACACGTCGTAGCGTATGCCAGACCCTCTACCCACTTCTGTTGTCGGTGTATAATCAGGGGTAAATGTCCCCAGATCCGCCATAGATACATTTTGTGGTGCGCTAATACCTTCGGCCAAATCTTTGATCTGAAACCCACCCTTTATAAGCGCCGCTAATATTTTTCGAAGAAACGTATCGCTGCCTGAAACCGATGCACTTGGCAGGATGTTTTTAGAGGTAAACCCATCCTTAGATTCTAATCCTGCCTGTATACCCGTAGTTAGCGAAGAATTGGCAAGACTAGCTCCCGGAAGGCCGGCTTTACCAAACATACTTAGAATTCTATTAAAACCACCAGTAAGCAGTTCCATCATGGCGTTTTCACCGCCAGCTGGATCATCCCCGCCGCCTTGGGGTTTTCCTTGTCCTAGAGCGGCAACGCGTGCAAGCTCTGCTTGATTTATGTTTTCGCCGGCCATGGAACTCTCTTATTGAATAAGGCTTCGTATAGCTTACATGATTTAGGTAAAAAAATCATATAACAAATGACAAAAGATGACTAATTCGGTCTTCTAACCTGATCCGGACTATCTAGGGAAAATGCCGGTATATCAATAAGAAAGCGCTCCCCATCTGACGTGCTCATCTCGTAATTGCCGGTCATGATGCCTGAGGGGGTGCGTAATGCTGCGCCGCTGGTATATTGGAAATTATCGCCCGATTGCAGTACCGGCTGCTCGCCAACGACGCCAGCGCCGCGGACTTCTTGCACCCGGCCATTGGCGTCGGTGATATGCCAGTAGCGATTTAGCAGTTGCACCGTATGGTCGCCCTTATTCTCCAGGCGGATGGTATAGGCCCAAACGTAATGCTGCTCATGCGGATCGGATTGTTCGTCCAAATACACAGGCGATACGGTGACGGTAATATTTTTGGTGGTGTTGGTATACATATATCTTATGTAAGCAGTCCGCTGTCCGACGTCAACCGCAACATAAATTCCACGCAGGCTTGAATCTGCAATCGTTCGATAAATTCGTTCGGCTTATGCGCTTGTTCGATATTGCCCGGCCCACAAATAATCGCCGGCACACCGTGGTCGTTAAACACGCCGGCTTCTGTGCCGAAGGACACAGCTAACTCACGATTAGTCTGTGCACAACGCATCACTTTTTGGCAAGACGCTTGCGCGCTCGCCGGGAGCGTTACCCCAGCCATACGCGACATCGGCCGCGTGATGATATCGGCGCCATCGAAGGTTTTTTTCATATGGGCACGCAAACTATCGCAGCGTTCTTGGTAACGCTTAACTAACGCATCGTAATTTTCACCCGGCAGCGGCCGTATTTCCCACTGGAATATACATTCCCTGGGAATAATATTGCGCGCGGTGCCGCCATGTATCGTTCCCATATGCACCGTAGAATAGGGCGGATTGAAGCGCTCGTCGCGCATGCCTGATGTTGATAATTCCGTGGCCAAACCGCTTAAAAAACCTACCAGATCACACGCCACCTGCACTGCGTTGACCCCCAAATGCGGTTGGCTCGAATGCCATTCGAGCCCGTGCACAGTCGTTTCAAAAGAAATAACGCCCTTATGCGCCGTCACGGTTTGCATCAAGGTCGGCTCGCCAATAATAGCAAAAGCGGGAATAGGAATATTTTTTACCACATAATCCAATAAATGCGGCGCGCCTAAACAACCGACTTCCTCATCATAGGAAAAGGCAAGCCATATCGGTTTTTCCAGCGGTAATGCTGTAAAATGTGGCACTAAAGCCAGACAAACAGCGATAAAACTTTTCATATCCGCCGCACCGCGACCGAATAATTTGCCGTCGATTTGCGTTAGTGTAAACGGGTCAGTATCCCATTTTTGTCCCTCCACAGGCACTACATCGGTATGACCCGATAGAATAATCCCGCCTGCGACATTTGGGCCGATACGCGCTAGCAGATTGCTTTTTTTACCATCGGGCGAGGGGATTCGCTGGCAGGAAATGGCATGCGTTTTTAAATAGGCTTCGATGAATTCGATGACGGGCAAATTAGAAAGCGAACTGACACTATTAAATCCCACCAAAGATTTTAATAAATCGATGGATGTGTGTGTCAGTGTATCAGCAACTGAATTGCCCACAATTATTACCGTGAGCCCACTTTAAGCAAGCTGAAGAATTCCTGCCGCGTTCGCGGATCGCTGCGGAATAAACCGAGCAATTGGCTGGTTTGCATTACCGTGCCCGCTTTATGCACACCGCGCGTCGTCATGCACATATGCGTCGCTTCTACTACTACGGCCACACCGCGCGGTTTCAACACATCATTAAGTGTTTTGGCGATCTGCGCGGTTAGTTTTTCTTGAATCTGCAGGCGTTTGGCAAATACTTCCACTAAACGTGCAAGCTTACTAATACCTACGACCTGTGCACCGGGAATATATGCTACATGCACGCGCCCAGTAAACGGCACCATGTGATGCTCGCAGTAAGAATCAAACGTAATATCGCGCAAGACGATCATCTCGTCATAACCTTCCACATCTTTGAAGGTTCGGCTTAAAATTGTCTCGGCATTGAGCGCGTAGCCCTTAAAAAATTCTTCATAGGCCTTGACCACGCGCTTGGGCGTATCGTGCAATCCTTCGCGCTCGGGATTATCGCCCGCCCAACGGATTAAGGTGCGTACCGCGTTCTCCGCTTCTTCGCGCGAGGGTTTAGTGGTTGGTTTCTTCGCTTTCGTTTTCATAAAGTACTAGCCTTTCGTTCATGCTACGCACTATATAAGTAATCTACCCTTTAACTCAACCTCTGTCTTCGAAGGTTATGATTAAAAATTCGATTCCATTTGTGGATTTGCGCGGCAAAACGCCAATCGACCTGTTGCGGGCCTATCCCGATAAAGCGCATGATATTATCCGTGCTTCTACCAATACGTATGGTTTCGCATCGCGCGCTGCTAGCCGTTTAGCGCTTCCTTATGCCGATAAAAAATCGCATGCGTGGCTTAAACGCAATTACAATCCATACCTGTACGAAATTGAGTCCTTTGCCGATATTTTGGATACTCCAGGCATTTATGCGCTCAATTTAAGCTACGAATGGGCCTGCACCAGCGGCATTTACCGTACCGATGAGACGCCGTCGCTCCTGCGCGTGCTTGACTGGCCGTTTCCGGCGCTTGGAAAACATATCGTCATTACTTTGCAGCAAGGCAAAGCCGGAGAGTTTTATAACCTGACCTGGCCCGGCGTATCGGGCGTATACACAGCAATGGCGCCGGGTCGTTTTGCCGCCGCCATCAACCAAGCGCCTATGCGCGAGCACCAATTGGGTTTCGTTGGCGATTGGTTCAAAAATCGTATTCTTGTCGACAGGGAAGAGGGTCTGCCGCCATCGCATCTGCTGCGCCGCGTATTCGAGCAAGCTACCAGTTATGACGCCGCCAAGCGCATGCTCACTGAAACCCGCATTGCCATGCCGACTATTTTTATTCTTTCTGGCACCAAGCAAGGCGAGGGCTGTATCATCGAACGCCTCGAAAATTCCGCGCAAGTGTTAGAACTCGGGGCCGATCGGCAGCTCACCACCAGCAATCATTTCAACACCAGCCTGGCCAAAGAAGGCAAGGGCTGGCGCCCGCGCGAGATCGACAGCGCCGGGCGCTACCGACAAAGCTGCGACATCCACGGCTACGACATGAACGCCGATCATTTCGATTGGCTGCGCGCGCCGATCATTAATAAAAATACCCGCCTTTGCGTGGTTGCTGATGCGGCCACGCATCGCCTGGTTGCGCAAGGGTTTGAGGGCATGACCAAGGTAACGGGAGTATTCGTACTTCCCGCCGAATCGCAGGATGCATTTGACACTCTGCAATTTGCCGAAAGCGTGTAAATGGAAGGGCTGCCGCTTCATAACCGCAAATTCAGCCTGTTCCTCAAACGGCGGTTCCTACCTCTTTTCCTCGCAACATTTTTAGGCGGTTTTAACGATAATCTGCTGCGCTCCGGCCTTGTTATCATGATCGCCTATTCAAGCCATACAGGCATCGCGCTGCCCGCTAAGCCCGAAATATTGGTCACGCTTTGTTCGGCGCTTTTGATGATTCCCTTCATATTATTTTCCTCTATCGCCGGATCGCTAGCCGATAAGTACGAAAAATCGAGACTAGTAAAATTCGCCAAGGCCGCAGAAATTTTTATTATGATCGCAGTGTTTTACGGCTTCAGCCAACATAATATTATCTTGCTTATGGGCCTGTTATTCGTCAGCGGCACGCATACAACATTTTACAGCCCCATCAAATTCAGCATTCTGCCCGATCATTTGCACAAGCAGGAACTACTCGCCGGAAATGGTTTCCTCGCCGGCGGTAGCTACATGGCCATTCTTTTCGGCCTGATCGCAGGTGGCTGGTTAGTCGAGTCACCCGGCAATATCATCGGTTTTGTGGCCGTCGGGGTGGCTGTCGTTGGCTTTATTGCCAGCCTCTTTATTCTACCTTCGCACACAGCGCATCCGCACACCAAAATCAAACTCAACCTCTGGTCTGGCACCAAGGAGATGGTGTCTTACGCCTGTGTCGATAAAACCGTGATGCTATCGATATTGGCGCTCTCGTGGTTCCTGGTCGTTGCCTCGCTCTATATGTCGCAATTTGCTAATTATGCCGAAGCGGTGGTGCATGCCAATAATGAAGTCTATATTCTATTTCTCATCGTATTCTCGCTTGGCACTGCCCTTGGATCGCTCTTATGCGACACGATTCTAAAAGGCGAAATATCCCCGCGCCTCACCTCATTTGCCGCACTTGGGCTCTCCTTATTTACCTTCCTGATGGTAGCCACTACCCCAGAAGCCACTCCCGGCCCATTGCTCGATGCAAGCGCCTTCATCGCTGTGCCGCAGCATTGGCTAGTGCTTGGCAGCATGCTGATGGTCGCTTTTTGCGGTGGTATTTATATCGTGCCGCTTTATGCGGTGCTGCAATCGCACACACCGACCGAATTTCGCTCGCGCATCATGGCCGCCAGTAATTTGAGCGATTCGCTGCTCATGACCGTATCCGCCGTTATTTCCGCCATCCTGCTTTCCTTTGGGTTTGGCATCCTCGATTTATTCCGCATTATCGCCGTTCTTAATTTGGGGGTTTTTTGGTATGCTAGAAAAGTATTTTCTTAGGCCCGTTCTCTCGGTTCTTTTCAAACTGATCTTCCGCATGGAAATCAGCGGCCAGGAACATATCAAAGCCGCCGGCGATCATGTGATTGTGATTTGCAACCATCTCTCCTTCCTCGATCCTATTATTCTGGGCATTTTTCTTCCCGAAACTCCTTCCTACGCCATCAATATCTACCAGGCCGATAAATTCAAATTTCTCGATAAATTTTTTGCCTTATACCATCTCGATCCCTCCAAACCGCTTTCGATGAAGCGCCTTATTCAAGACCTGCGCCCCAACTCAAAAACCGCCAAACGCGTCGTTATTTTCCCCGAAGGCCGCATCTCGACTAGCGGCGGCATCATGAAAATCTATGACGGCACCGGGCTTATTATCGAAAAAACCGGCGCCACCGTTTTGCCCGTGCGTATCGACGGCCCGGAATATTCTAAATTCTCACGCCTTGGCGGCAAAGTGCGCCAGCGTTGGTTCCCCAAAATCCGCCTGACTTTCTTGCCGCCGGTAACGTTTAACGCCGGCGAGCGCGTCCCATCCACCGCTATTTATGACCTCATGACCCACTCGGCCTACGCTGCTGCCAAGCGCCGCCGGCCATTCCTTGAGAGTGTACTCGATGCCTATGATCTCCATGGCGGCAGCCACCCGATCGCCTGCGACATCGCCCGCGCCGACATGAACTATCGCCAGCTTTTCACCCGTTCCTTTATTGTAAGTGAAAAATTGCGGTCCTTACTTTCGTCATCCTCGGCGGCACCTAGTGCCGTCGGGGATCTTACTCCATCGCACGAGATCCCCGCTTCGGCTATGCCTCGCGAGGATGACGGCAATAATTATATCGGCGTATTACTTCCCAATTCTGTCGGTGTCATGGTGACGTTCACCAGCCTACATATGCTTGGAAAAGTACCCTGCATGCTTAATTTCTCTGCCGGTAAAGCCAGCATTTTGCATGCATGTCGCGTTGCTACCTTAAAAACTATTCTGACTTCCCGCGTATTTATCGAAAAAGGAAAGTTAGAAGCGCTGATCGAAGCCCTGCAAGCAGAATACAAGATTATCTATCTCGAAGATATCCGCCCCACCGTTACCATCGGCGATAAGCTGGCCGGTTTAGCTAACGCGCTCTTCCCGCGCCATCTATTACGCCCCGTGTTAGCGCGCGTCCAGCCCGACGATCCTGCGGTTATTTTATACACCTCCGGCTCCGAAGGCGCGCCCAAGGGCGTCGCGCTGTCGCATGCCAACCTGCTTAGCAACATTGCGCAATTTACGTCAAAGCTAGATCTGAATACGTCCGATATCCTATTTAACGCCCTGCCAGTATTTCATTCCTATGGCCTGACCGCCGGTATGCTCATGCCGATGCTGCGCGGCATTAAAGTGTTTTTATACCCAACGCCACTGCATTACCGCATCATCCCCGACCTTATGTATGATTGCGACGCCACTATCATGTTTGGCACCGACACCTTCTTTAACGGCTACGCGCATTATGCGCACCCATATGATTTCTGGAAAGTGCGTTTCGTCGTCGCGGGTGCGGAAAAACTGCGCGATACGACCTTGCAATTATACATGGATAAATTCCGCGTCAATATTTACCAAGGTTATGGCGTCACCGAATCTGGTCCCGCCGTATCGGTCAACACGCCGATGGAAAGCAAGCGCGGCAGCGTCGGACGCGCCTTTCCCGCTATCGAATGCCGCGTTCAACCGGTTGAAGGTTTGGATAGGGGCGGCAGGCTATTGCTCAAAGGCCCCAATATTATGCTCGGTTATATGAAAGAAAACCAATCCGGCATTATTCAAAAAGCCGATGAATGGTACGATACCGGCGATATTGTCGAGATCGATAAGGACGGCTTCATTACCATTCTCGGCCGCGCCAAGCGCTTCGCCAAAATCGGTGGTGAAATGGTCTCGCTCATGATTGCCGAAGACTTGGCGCTATCGCTCATGCCCGATACCACCCACGCCGCCATCACCATTCCTGATGAGCGTAAAGGCGAGCAAATTCTCCTCTTCAGCGAATCGCCCGTCCTCACCCGCGAGCACCTCATCGGCCGCGCTAGGGAGACTGGCGTTGCCGAATTATTCCTGCCCAAGCACGTTATATATATGGAAACCATTCCAAGGCTCGGCAACGGCAAGATCGATTACGTAACGCTCAATCAGCAGCGCCCAACGGCTATTTAAACTCAGGGTAAGACGGCACCACCTGCAACGGTGGCTGGCCCGGCTCGCGGTTTTGCGCGCTGGTTCCGGCGCTATTACTAGGGGTGGGTGTAGCGGCAACATTATTGCCGCCATTGGATGTCGGTGGGTGTTGATATATAGGTTTATTGGCGGCCGGTTTATCAGCTATAGGCTGTGGGGGCGCAGGGTTTATCAATTTACCGTTACCGCCGTTGCTATTATTAATTTTGCCGCCTTTTACGCCTTTGTTATTATCATCGGAATCTTTTTTCGGTTTGTCGATGCCGGGAGGATCGACGGCCCATTGGCGGCCGATTTCGCCGCAACGTTCCAGCATATCGTCCATTTTGCCGATATTATGCTCGTGGCGTTCCTGATTGGAATGCATGCCGTTGAGTTGATTATAAATCCGTTGCTGCGAAGAATCGACGATATTAGCGTAATCCGCCGGAGTTTTGCCGTAACTTTGCAAATACGATTTTTTTAGTGTTTCCACTTTGGCTTTATACGATTGAATCGCCACCGAGAGTTCTTCCGACTCCAATTCTGTGCCTTGTTTTACCTGGCTGCAATAGGACCAATATTGAAATCCGCACGTATTAAACGCAATATCGTGGCTGATCTGCTCCACGTCCGCTTCTTTTTTTTGTTCATTTTCCTCAGGAATCACTACGGTGGTATTTGCCGGCGGTGCGGCTGGCGCCATGGAGTTTCTATTGGCTTCGGTGATTTCATTTTCGATACGTTTCATGTCCTCAACCGTCGGCGCATTTTTTTTCATTTCCGCCAGTTGGTTTTCTAATTCCTTTTGATGTTCGTCCAACGGTGCCGGAGTTTGCTCTGCTGCCGGAGCAGGCGCGGGCTTGGGCTTTGCCGCAAAATTATCCATCGCCTGCACCACATCGTTATGCCCGGAGGCAAATGCCACGGTACGCGCCGTATCGCCATTATTATCGAGCGCAAACGCATCGATCTTATCCGCTAGCAACAGATTTACGATTTCGACATTTCCGGCCTTGGCCGCATAAAACAACGCCGTTTGTCCTTTGCGGTCCCGGCCATTGATATTTGCGCCCAATTTAACGAGCATCTCGACCACATTTTTCCCCTCCGGGTCCCGCCGCGACGCCGCTAATGATAATAGCGGGACGCCTTCGCCCGTCGCCTGGTTTGGCGAACCGCCTTGATCGACCAGTAATTTGATATCATCGGCCCGGCCCAAATTCGCCCGGTAAATAATTTCCGTCCGTGCCGCCACATCCGGCCCGGTTGCGGCTTTTTCCAACGATGGCGCCGGCGGCGCATTGCCCAGCATCTGCGCATTGGCGGGCGTTGCCAGAAGTGCCAAAACACCTACTATATAGGCCTTACGTATCGTCACGCGATAACTCCAACTTGACATACACGAGAATTACACCATATCCCCTAGGTAGTGAAACCATTTTAACATAGATTATAGTAGCATTAGTATGAAAAAAGATGAACAGAAGCTTAAGTTTTCCGCCGAAATAAGCAAAGTTTTGCAGTTAATGATCCATTCCTTGTACACCAACAAGGATATCTTCCTGCGCGAACTCATCTCCAACGCCTCCGATGCCTGCGATAAACTTCGCTACGAAGCGCTCACCCGCGCCGATCTCACCGGCGATAATACCGAGCTCAAAGTCAGCCTTACCATCGATAAACTTGCCCGCACCCTCACCATCGCCGATAACGGTATCGGCATGACGCGCGACGAACTCATCAATAATTTGGGCACTATCGCCAAATCCGGCACCCAAGAATTCATCTCCAAACTCACCGGCGACGGCAAAAAAGACCTGCCGCTCATCGGCCAATTCGGCGTCGGTTTTTATTCCTCCTTCATGGTTGCCGATAAAGTCACCGTTACCTCGTTACGCGCTGGCGAAAGCGAAAGCTGGCAATGGGAATCTGAAGGCACCGGCGAATTCACCATTACTCCGGCGCAAAAAACCGAACGCGGCACCGCCATCACCTTGCACCTAAAAGAAGGCGAAGACCAATATCTCGATAAATTCCGCCTGCGCCACATCGTACAAACCTATTCCGATCATATTTCTTTCCCAATTGCGCTCACCGACGAAGAAGGCAAAACCGAAACTGTCAACACCGCTTCGGCCTTATGGACCCGCTCCAAAAGCGACGTCACCGACGAGCAATACAAAGAATTCTACCATCACGTCGCCCACTCACCCGACGAGCCGTGGCTTACGCTGCATAACAAAGCCGAAGGCAAAATCGAATATACCAATCTGCTGTTCATCCCCTCCGCCAAACCCTTCGATCTGTTCCACCCAGACCGCAAACGCCGCGTGAAGCTCTACGTCAAACGCGTGTTCATCACCGAAGAAAATATCGACATCGTGCCACAATATTTGCGCTTCTTACGCGGTATTATCGATTCCGAAGACCTACCGCTCAACATCAGCCGTGAAACGCTGCAGGACAATCCGCTACTTGCGAAAATCAAAGATTCCGTCGTCAAACGCGTACTTTCCGAGCTTAAAAAGAAAGGCGAAACCGACGAAGCATCGTACGAAACCTTCTGGAAAAATTTTGGCCCTGTTATCAAAGAGGGCTTGTGCGAAGCGACAACTCCGCGCGAACAAATTCTCGAAGTCTGCCGCTTCCAATCTACCGGCATAAACGACAGCCTCACCTCGCTCGATGGCTACATCAGCCGGATGAAAGAGGGCCAAGATCAGATCTATTACCTCACCGGCGACCGCATCGAATCCCTCCGCAGCAGCCCGCAACTCGAAGGCTTCGTCAAACGCGGCATCGAAGTGTTGTTGCTCAGCGACCATGTCGACGATTTCTGGGTCAATGTCGTATTTGAATATAAAGGCAAAAAATTCAAATCCGTCACTCGCGCCGATATCGATCTCGAAAATACCGAAGAGAAAAAAGAAGAAGCCAAACCCGATGCCAACAACGATGAGCAGGTCAAAGCGCTGTGCGAACGCATCAAGCAGATCCTCGGCGACAAGGTCAAAGACGTTCGCACCACCAACAAGCTCACCAACAGTGCGGTATGTTTGGCAGTAGAAGAGGGGGCGATGGATTTTCGTTTGGAGCGCTTCCTCATTGAGCAAAAACAGCTCTCCACCGTTTCGGCCAAAATCTTAGAGATCAACCCGGATAGCAGTATCGTCAAGCTATTAGTCAGCAAACTAGCTTCCGCAGATTCCACCACGGACATCGAGGATGCGACCTGGTTATTGTTCGACCAAGCGCGGATATTGGAAGGCGAAGAAATCACCGACACCGGAGCCTTCATGCGCCGCCTCCAGGGCTTTGTAGAAAAGAGCTTGGCGGCGTAAATACCCCCTTCCGGGCCATTCTATCCCGCCATACACTTGTCATCCTGAGCATAGCGAAGGATCCCCATCCGTGGCGGGAGATCCTTCGCTATGCTCAGGATGACAGAAAAAATGTCACATAATGTCACATAAAACGGCAAAAAACGGGCTAAAAAAGGCGTAAGCGTATGGAATATAATAACAGAGGATATTTAGAAGCGTTACCAAACCGTACCCAAAGTGATCGAAACCCACTCGATAATGTACAAAACACTATCGAAAATGCTCCAAACCCATACGAAAATGAACCAAACCGCTACGGTAATAGTTCATATTGTCACGAAGCCCACAAACATGTATAACCACATGCGAATTTGTAGCTAAAAAAGGTATGGAAATGTCCGCTAACACACTAAAAAACCATATCGCCGAACCCACCTACGACGAGCTCAAAGAAGAACTCGCCCTGCACACCTCCTATTCGCCCGACACCATCTATCGTCTGCGCTACGACACCATGCAGTATGATTACATCA